>Ga0255051_10000883_pt1 | contig 10909 bp, 7 predicted proteins | sample JV7_2_9_MG_FD_181719 | JGI IMG/M metagenome (GOLD analysis project Ga0255051, IMG submission 181719) | Seawater microbial communities from Jervis Inlet, British Columbia, Canada - JV7_2_9 | ecosystem: Environmental > Aquatic > Marine > Inlet | place: Canada: British Columbia | collected 2016-10-06
ATCAGGTGCAGCGCAACGCCCGTGTTCGCGCACAGTCGAATCACGTTACCGGTGTTGGGCGGTATCTCGGGCTCGTAGAGGATCAGGTTGAACAATTCGGCGGCCTCCTCAGGTCGCGCTGCAAGCGGCTCTCCAACAAAGTAGAATGCCGCATCCGATGGCTGACTCACAAACAAATTCACTCGACATCGATTTTCTCGGCCTTTCGTTAGCCTCTCCGATAGTGCTTCTGTCGGGGTGCGTCGGCTTTGGCGAAGAGTACACGCGCGTCGAGGGGTTCTCGAATCGGGATGTAGGCGCAATCGTGCTCAAGGGTACGACGCTCGAGCCGCGTCTCGGTAATCCACCGCATCGTATTTGTGAAACGCCGATGGGCATGCTCAATGCGATTGGATTACAGAACCCTGGCGTTGATGTGGTCGTTGACGAAATTCTGCCCGGGCTCGACTTCAGTGAAACACGCTTCATTGCAAATGTGTGCGGCTCGACAATCGACGATTACGCGGCCGTAACCCGGCGCTTCGATGATTCGCCGATCGATGCGATCGAAATCAACATTTCCTGCCCCAACATCAAAGAGGGCGGCGTTCAGTTTGGCAATGTGCCCGAGATGTCTGCCCGCGTCGTTGCCGCTTGTCGTGCACAAACCAGCAAGCCAATCATCACGAAGCTTTCTCCTAATCAGGCCGACATAGCCGAGAATGCGCGTGTGTGTATCGAGGCTGGCAGTGACGGACTCGCCGTCATTAACACCGTTATGGGCATGGCGATTGACGCAGAGGAGCGCAAGCCTGTTATCGGTAATGTCCGCGGCGGATTGTCGGGCCCGGCGATCAAGCCTATTGCACTACTCAAGACGCGGCAGGTCTACGAGGTGGCAGCGCCACACAACATACCCATCATTGGTCAGGGCGGAATTACGACGCCGGGCGACGCGATCGAGTTTCTGATTGCGGGCGCCTCCGCGGTCGGTGTCGGAACGGCGCTTTTTTACGATCCGCTCGTGTGTCCCAGGATCAATGCCGGTATTGCTGACTATCTAAACCGACACAATATGGCATTAGTCGCCGATCTGGTTGGTACACTCAGGGCCTGACAGCCTACGATGGGAGGCTCCCATTTCAGTCATCGAGGAACTTAAGCGCCGCAGTGTCTTTCGCGTGGGCGCTGTTTACCTGGCCGCCGCATGGCTGTTACTGCAGCTGGTTGCTACGGTCGCGCCTATCCTCGCATTGCCTGCCTGGGTTGAGAGACTCTTCCTTTTGTTACTCGCAGTCGGCTTCCCGATTGCGCTGATTCTCGCCTGGGGGTTCGAGCTTACGCCCGACGGCCTGAAAAGAGATGCGGGACGCGCACGGCCGGCCGTGAGAGCGGGCCGCAGCTCGCTTGACTACGGCATTTTTCTCTTCCTGGTCCTGGCCGTCGCCTACTTCGTCGCCGACAAGTTTTTCATCGACCAACCTAAGACCGACCTGGCGCTCGAGCCGTCCGTGGCCGTTTTGCCATTCACCAACATGACCCAGGACGAGGGCAACGATCCTTTCGCGGCCGGCATACATGATGACCTGTTGACGCATTTGTCGCGCATCGCGTCGCTAAGGACGACATCGCGCACCTCGGTCTTGCAGTACCGGAACACAACAAAAACAATTCCTGAAATCGCTGCTGAGCTCGGTGTCGCGACGATACTCGCGGCAGGTGTACAGCGTGCCGGAGACCGGGTGCGGATAAACGTCCAGCTGATCGACGGAACGAGAGATGAGCACATCTGGGCTGAGACCTACGACAGGAAGTTAACCGCGGCGAATATTTTCGAGATTCAAAGCGAGATTGCTACTGCGATTGCCGGTCAATTGCAGGCGGCCTTGACCTCGGTGGAACGACAGCGCCTCGACAAAGTGCCAACGCATAGTATCGCCGCGCTGGACTCCTACTTTGTGGGCAAGCAGTTACTAGAGCGCCGCACACGTGAATCGCTTTCTGCGGCTGTAGAGTACTTCGAGAAAGTCGTCTCACTAGACCCGGAGTTTGCCCTCGGCTGGTCCGGTCTCGCCGATGCCTACATGCTGCTGCCCGAATACTCTTCGACGTTTGATCGCGAGTTGGTCGAAGCACGCGCCCGCGTGGCCGTAGAAAATGCTTTGAAGCTCGATTCAGATCTTCCCGAGGTCCGGGCAACACAGGCCTGGTACGAACTGCGATTCTACGATTGGGTCGGTGCGGAGCGTATCTTTCGTGATGCGCTGGCTGTATCGCCAGACAACACCAATGTGCTGCACTGGCTTTCGCATGTCCTGTCTTTTCAGGGCCAGTACGACGAGGCGATCGCGCTGGCGCGTCGCGCTGTCGAGGTCGATGTGGATTCGAATATCATGCACTCGAATCTTGCCTATATCCTGGTCGACGCCGGCAAGTTCGTTGAGGGCCTTCAGCTCGCCCGCAACAGGCGCGCTATCGCGCCGGAGCACCTGGTTCAGCGTCGAAACCTCTACCTTCACGAGCTGCGAGCCGGTCAGGCGCCGGCGGCCGCGGAAACGTTTGTTGCCTACACGAGCATCATAGGCGGCGATCCTGGTGCCGCCCGCGAAATTAGCGACATGTTCATCGCTTATGCGGAACAGGGAGAGGTGGGTCATGTGACGGATGAACTTGTCAGCCGCGCGCTGCTCGGCAGCGAGGACCTCGCGCAAGTGTTGGCCTTTGTTGGTGATGCCGAAGCAACAATCGAAGCGCTTACGACTGCCGCGGCAGAGCACTCGGGCTCTCGCAGCGTGTTTAGCATGAAAATAAACCCGGCTTATGATTTTATCCGCGATGACCCGCGCTTTGTTGCTTTGCTCGAGGAGGTCGGGCTGGCGGATCGGTAACGGTGTACTGTTGGAGCGCCGCTCGAGGCGCGAATAAGGGGCACAATAATCGAGGTGCGATTTTGCTGCATACAAGTCGCGCCTCGAGAGGCGCTCCAACCATATTCAATCCAGGTGCAGGGATTTCATCTTGCGGGCCAGCGTGTTGCGGCCCCAGCCTAGTAGCTTCGCTGCATCCTGACGGTGGCCCTTGGTCTGGCTCAGCGCGATCTCGATCAACGTTTTCTCGAATTCCGGTACAGCTCTGTCCAACAACGGGCTGTCGCTATCCGTCTTGAGCTGTGTTTCGGCCCAGGTTGCAAGGCTGCGCGTCCATTCCTGCGCCGCGCGCTGCGAGGACACCCGACCGCCAAGATCTGTCGGGATGTCGGCCGTCGTAATAACGGTGCCCGGCGCCGTAACCGTCAGCCGCCTCGTCGCATTGACGAGCTGGCGGACGTTTCCGGGCCAGTCGTAACCCTGCAGCACATCAAGTGCATCAGCAGCGATCGACTTTGCCGGCGCGTCGAGCTCCTTCGCCGATTCCGAAAGATAATGGTTGAGCAATATCGGAATATCGGCGCGGCGCTGCCGCAACGGCGGTGAGTTGATGCGAATAACGTTGAGCCGGTGATACAGGTCTTCACGAAAGCGAGACTCTTTAACCGCTCTCGCAAGATCCTGATTGGTTGCTGCAATGACGCGAACATTCACCTTGATCGAGTTCTGGCCGCCCACGCGATAGAACTCACTCTCGGCTAGCACGCGCAGCAATCGTGTCTGCAGGGCCGGCGACATGTCACCGATTTCATCGAGGAACAGCGTGCCGCCATCTGCTTGCTCAAAGCGACCGATGCGGCGTGCGTCCGCTCCCGTGAAAGCGCCTTTCTCATGCCCGAACAGTTCCGACTCGAGCAGGTCCGCGGCAATCGCCGAGGTGTTCAGCGCGACAAACTGCTTGTTCGCGCGCGGGCTGTGTTCGTGTAGCGCGCGTGCAACGAGTTCCTTGCCAGTTCCGGATTCGCCGGTGATCAACACGGTCATGCTCGATCCGGCAAGCCGGCCGATCGATCGAAACACCTCCTGCATGGCGGGCGCCTGCCCGATCAGCGCCGGGCTGTCCGTGCCCCGGAGCCCCCCATCGGTAGTCGCGAGGCCGTTTTGCTGCGCGGCTTTCCTGACAAGGTCAATCGCCTCATCAATGTCGAACGGCTTCGGCAAATATTCGAACGCGCCACCTTTGTACGCCGCGACCGCGCTCTCCAGGTCCGAGTGCGCTGTAACTACGATAATCGGGAGATTCGGCTGGCTTGCCCGCAGCCGCTCAAGCAGTGTGATGCCGCTCACGCCGGGCATGCGAACATCCGTGATCAGGACGTCTGGCTTGCCGTGCTCAATCGCCTCGAGCAAATGCTCGGCGCGCTCGAAACTCCTGCCGTCCATGCCCGCTTGTCGCAATGCCTTCTCGAGCACCCAGCGCACTGACTGATCGTCGTCAACCACCCACACACTGAGCTTGCGATCGGCCATTAGCTCGCTTCCGACTGTTGCAGTGGAATGCGCACAAGAAACACGGTTCGGCCGGGCCGGCTTTCGAATTCGATGAGCCCGCCGTGACGACTCAGCAGTTCCTGTGCCGCGGGCAGGCCGAGGCCGGTACCCTCGGGACGGCTCGTCACCAACGGGTAGAAAACGGAGTCCTGCAGCTCCGGGGGAATTCCCGGGCCATCGTCCTCGATCTCCAGCGAGGCAATGACGCGGTGTCGCGCATCGCCTATCGTAAAATTGGTCACCGCGCGGCTCCGAAGCGTGATGGTTCCCTGTCCCTCCAGTGCAGCCGCAGCATTACGCGCAAGATTTAACAACGCCTGCACCATTTGATCGCGGTCGAGACTGATCAACGGCAGGCCGGGATCGTAATCGCGAACGAAGGTCAGTTTTTTCTGATCTTCTGCCTCAATGATTCGAACAACGTACTCAAGTAACTCGTGCACGTTGAGCGGTTGCTTGTTCGGTGGGCCCCCGGGTCCCAGCAAAGTATCGACCAGGTTCGCGAGACGGTCCGTCTCGCTGATAACGACGTCCGTGTACTCGGTGAGCTCCTTGTCGTTCAGCTGTTTCCCGAGCAGCTGCGCCGCGCCGCGAATTCCGCCAAGCGGATTTTTTATCTCATGCGCCAGCTGCCGAATCATTTGCCGGCCCGCACCATGCTGAATGAGCAGCGCGTTCTCGCGGCTGATTTTTGACCGTCGAGTTACGTCGGTCATTTCGACGAGCAATACCGCGTCACCACACTCGAGCGGTGACACGCGGCAGTCGACAATGCGCTCTTCTGTATGCACCTCGGTGCGCCCGAGCCGTAGTTCATTCGCGTAGTGGTCGCCGGTTTCGATGACGCGGCCAAGGATGTCGCGCAACTCGGGCTCATCGTCAACAAGCTGCAGCAGCGGCCCGCCCCGGGCGCGCTGCACGCTGATACCGAGGATATTTTCGGCGGCCGGATTGAGGTCGACGATCAGAAGGTTGCTATCGAGGAGGATGACGCCCGAGCTCAGGTTGTCGAGAATTCGCCGTGAGTCTTTGTCGAAGATTCCGCCATCATCGGAACGCTTCGAGGTTTTGCGGTCTAGCGACGCACCGTGTTCTGCTGCACATAAAAGCGATTCGGTGTGCTGCGAATCATCAGCCGACCCGTACTGTCGATGACTTCCGCCTGGATGTTGTGCACCCCGCGAAATACTTCGTCGATCTGAAAGCTGGTGCCGGTCACTGTGCGTTGCTGGCCGTCGAAATACACGCGGACCTGATGCCCGCTCTGCAGGCCCGGGCTCAACGCCAGCGACACGCTCAGTACGCCCTCGATATTCCATAGCGTTTCTTCGGCGCCGGGCGAGGATATGGTGAGGCTTTGGTAGCGGAACGGCTCATCGCTGGCCGATTGCTCGTCCGCAACGTCTTGTCGTGGGGGTTCCCGGTAAAAACGTGCACCAGTATTTCTCGAGTATTCAGAAAGCTCGACGATCTCCGCGCCTTCTTGAGGACGGTCGGAGTAGTGCGTAATACCGTCCTCGTCCACCCAGCGGTATGCCTGTGCCAGCACCGTTGCGCCCGCCAGCAGGCCGATGAGAACGAAAATTGGGCGTGTTTCCATTGAGTTAGCATAGCAACTTAATCTTGATTGGGGCTAGTGGCCGGGCGACAAAATGCCGCCCCGATCACACTTTTTGCCATTACAGGCTGTAATACATGTCAAATTCGACCGGATGCGTAGTCATTCGCAGCCTCGTGACGTTCTCTTCGAGCAGGCCGGCGTACGCGTCGATCAGGTCATCCGAGAACACATCGCCGGCTTTCAGAAAGTCGCGGTCCGCATTCAGCGCCGCCAGCGCCTCATCCAGAGAGAAGGCAACCAGCTTGAGTTGCTTCTCTTCCTCGGGCGGCAGGTCATAGAGATCCTTGTCCATGGCGTCGCCCGGATGAATCTTGTTCATGATGCCGTCGAGGCCCGCCATCATCATCGCGGCGAAAGCGAGGTACGGGTTTGCCATCGAGTCGGGGAAGCGAACTTCGATGCGGCGCCCCTTCGGATTGGAGATGTACGGAATGCGAATGGATGCCGAGCGGTTACGCGCTGAATACGCAAGAATCGTTGGCGCCTCGAAGCCGGGCACCAGGCGTTTGTAGCTGTTCGTTGCCGGATTCGTGAATGCGTTCAGCGCCTTCGCGTGTTTGATAATGCCGCCAATGTAGTACAGCGCCGTTTCCGAAAGACCGCCGTAGCCATCGCCGGAGAACAGGTTTTCGCCATCCTTGAACAACGACTGATGCACATGCATGCCGTTACCGTTATCGTTCACGAGCGGCTTGGGCATGAAGGTGGCAGTCTTGCCGTAAACGTGCGCAACATTGTGCACAACGTATTTGAGAACCTGCACTTCGTCGGCCTTGTTCACTAAGGTATTGAATTTAGCGCCAATTTCGCACTGCCCTGCCGTCGCCACCTCGTGATGATGCACTTCAGTTTCGACTCCCATGTCTTCGATAGCAAGACACATTGCCGAGCGCAGATCATGCAGTGAGTCGACCGGTGGCACCGGGAAGTAACCGCCTTTGACGGTTGGGCGATGGCCCGTGTTGCCCTCTCCATCCGAGGATGCGCGGTCCGTGTTCCATGCGCCCTCGTCCGAATCGACCTTGTAAAACGCGCCCTGCATGTTGTCGTCCCAGGAAACATGATCGAAAACGAAAAACTCGTTCTCCGGCCCAAAGAACGCAGCATCTGCTATCCCGGTTGACTTCAGGTACGCCTCGGCACGATCAGCAAGCGACCGCGGGCAACGATCGTAGCCCTGCATGGTCGCCGGCTCGACGACGTTGCAGCGCAGGTTGACGGTCGTCTCGTCTGGAAAAACGTCAATGACCGCGGAGGCCGGATCCGGCATCAATATCATGTCGGATTCATTGATGCCCTTCCAACCGGCGATCGACGAACCGTCGAACATCTTGCCATCTTCAAACAGATCTTCGTCGACCGTGTGTGCGGGCACCGTTACGTGTTGTTCTTTGCCTTTCGTGTCCGTGAAACGAAAATCGACAAATTTGACCTCATTCTCTTTGATAAGGCCGAGTACCTCTTTGGGCTTCATGAATCTTTCCTCCAAACATTCAAAGCATAGAAACGCCCGGCGTGTGCCGGTCAGGTTATCCGAGTAAGTGCACTAAGCGTGCCAAAATGGTGCGCCCTATAACTCGTTGATTAAACTATGATTCGCTGTCACGATACAAGAACATTCGCACCAGTATAGTGCAAACATCGGCCGTTGTGCACCGTTATTGTGCGGCCGTCTCACCGTTCGTCAGTCGCACGGACTCGCAGTAGTTGGAGCGCCTCTCGAGGCGCGAATGGTGGGTGGTGAAATCATGGCACGATTATGCTTGGCCCCAGTCGCGCTCCGAGGAGCGCTCCAACGGTATAGCGGCGATGGGGAGGGACACGGAGATTGCAGGACCCGCGAGCGTGGGGGCTTTCGCATCCGAAGTAAAGCGGACCGCAGGGAGCCATGAGGATGAGAAAGCCCCCAGGTGCGCGGGTCGTGTGACGAACCTGAGAGGGCGGATGCGAACCCGTCAAATTCCTATATACTGCGCGGGTTTGGGCCCGGCGAAACACCAATGAGCAAGGAGAAACCACCCGAGTCGCTGAGCTTTCAGGATTTGATCCTTACGCTGCAGCAGTACTGGGCGGAGCGCGGCTGCGTCATCATGCAGCCCTATGACAAGGAAATGGGCGCTGGCACGTTTCATCCGGCGACGTTTCTGCGGGCGATCGGACCCGAGCCCTGGAGTGCGGCCTACGTGCAGCCATCACGGCGACCGACAGACGGACGCTACGGCGATAATCCGTTTCGGCTGCAGCACTATTACCAGTACCAGGTCGTCATTAAGCCGTCGCCCGATGACATTCAGGAAATGTATCTCGACTCTCTGCGCGCGATCGGGGTCGATCCGCTGGTGCATGACATCCGCTTCGTCGAGGACAACTGGGAGTCGCCGACGCTTGGCGCGTGGGGTCTCGGCTGGGAGGTCTGGCTCAACGGTATGGAGGTCACGCAGTTCACTTACTTCCAGCAGGTCGGCGGTCTTGAATGCCGCCCGGTGACGGGCGAGATCACCTATGGCCTCGAACGCCTCGCGATGTATTTGCAAGGTGTCGAGAGTATTTTCGATCTCGTGTGGACGGACGGCCCGTTGGGCCGCATTACCTACGGCGACGTGTATCACCAGAACGAGGTCGAGCAGTCAAAGTACAACTTTGAAGTTGCCGATATTGACGACCTGTTTCACCAGTTTGATCATGCCGAGCATGAAAACGAGCGGCTCATCGAGCTGAATCTCGCACTACCGGCATACGAGCAAATGCTGCTGGCCTCTCACGTTTTCAATCTGCTCGACGCCAGGCAGGCAATTTCGGTCAGTGAACGACAACGATTTATTCTGCGCGTGCGAACGATGGCACGTGCTATCGCCGAAACTTATTACGCCAGTCGCGAGGCGCTGGGCTTTCCCATGGTGGCGTCGCTTGCCGGCGGAGACGATCTCGAATGAGCAAGACCAGCGATTTTCTGGTTGAAATTGGTACCGAGGAGTTGCCCCCAAAGGCGCTGCGCGCACTGATGAGCGCCTTTGCCGAAGGGCTTGAGGCTGCGGTCGATGACGCGCATCTGGAGCATGCTGCTGTGCGCGCATATGCAAGCCCGCGCCGACTGGCCGTACTCATCGAAGCGCTGCAGCACAAGCAGGAAGACCGGAAGACCTCTCAAAAAGGCCCGCCCGTATCGGTCGCTTTTGATGACGACGGCAACATCACGGCCGCTGGTAAGGCGTTTGCCAGCAAGTGCGGGGTCAGCCCTGACAAGCTGGGCCGCTCAAAGACCGGCAAGGGCGAGTGGTTGTCCTGCGAGCTTGTCGAGACTGGCAAGACAAGCGCGGAACTCATGGCGGGGCTCGTTGAAAAAGCGCTTGCCGCATTACCCATTCCCCGGCGCATGCGCTGGGGCGCGGGTGAGGCAGAGTTTGTTCGTCCGGTTCATTGGGTCGTGCTGTTGCATGGCAGCAAGGTCATCAAGGCTTCAGTCATGGGCGTTTCGACGGGCAACAAGTCGCGCGGACACCGCTTTCACAGCAGCAGGCCGATAACAGTTAAGACTCCTGCGGAATATGTGCAGGTGCTCGAGGAGAGCGGACACGTCGTTGCGGACTTCGACAAACGGCGTGAACTGGTACGACACGGCGTCGAAGCGAACGCCAGCAAGGCGGGCGGCAGTGTCGTCGACGGCGAAGCGCTCTACGATGAGGTTACGGCGCTCGTCGAGTGGCCTGTGCCGATAACCGGCAACTTTGACGAGGAATACCTGCGGCTGCCGCGTGAGGCAATCATCTCAACTCTGACCGGGCATCAGCGTTATTTTCCGGTCGCCGACAAGAACGGCGAACTGTTGCCGCGCTTTGTTACGGTCGCCAACCTTGAAAGCAAGGATTCGGACCAGGTTCGAGACGGTAACGAGCGGGTCATTCGGCCGCGACTGGCGGACGCGGCATTTTTCTGGGATTCCGACCGGCGCAAGCCGCTGGCGACACGGGAAGAAGCTCTGCGCGAGGTGGTCTACCAACGCGGCCTCGGCAGCCTGCACGACAAGAGCATGCGCACTGCCGCCCTCGCTGAAGTCATTGCCACACAACTTGAAGTAGAGGCCACCACGGTACAGCGCGCCGCCGCGCTGGCGAAGTGCGACTTGCTAACGGGCATGGTTGGCGAATTTCCCGAACTTCAGGGAACGATGGGCCGCTACTATGCGCTGTCCGATGGCGAACCACAGGGCGTTGCCGACGCGATTGCTGAGCAATACCTGCCGCGCTTTGCGGGCGATTCACTGCCCGGCTCTGTCGCCGGCCAGATTCTCGCCGTTGCCGATAAACTGGACACGCTTGCAGGCATTTTTGCTATTGGCAAGAAGCCGTCGGGGAATCGCGATCCGTTCGGTTTGCGCCGGGCGGCGCTCGGTGTCGTGCGAATTCTTGTCGAATGCGGCCTCGACCTGGACCTGAAGGCCGCGATCAGCTTCGCCGTCGCTGCGCAACCAAAGGGCAAGGAAGAGGCGGACGATCTTGATGCTGCGCTGTACCTGTTTATCACCGAGCGGCTGCGTCGCTATTTCCTTGATCGCGACACGGGCCTGACCACGGAGACCGTTGATGCCGTTCTCGCCCGCAGTCCGGAGTCCCTCGTCGATTTCGCGCGCCGCCTTGCCGCGGTGCAGGCCTTTATCAAGCTCGAGCCTGCAGCAAGCCTGGCTGCGGCAAACAAGCGCATAGCGAATATTCTCAAACAGGCTGGCTGGCAGGGCGACGCGGCCGTGAAAGAGAAGCTTCTCACGGACCCGGCCGAGCTCGCTTTGTGGGAAGCGCTGGCCAGCGCGAGAGACACGGTCAATCCAATGCTTGAGGTGGGCGACTACACTGCTGTCCTTACAAAGCTCGCCGAGCTGCGCGGGCCCGTCGACAAA
>Ga0255051_10000888_pt1 | contig 10901 bp, 6 predicted proteins | sample JV7_2_9_MG_FD_181719 | JGI IMG/M metagenome (GOLD analysis project Ga0255051, IMG submission 181719) | Seawater microbial communities from Jervis Inlet, British Columbia, Canada - JV7_2_9 | ecosystem: Environmental > Aquatic > Marine > Inlet | place: Canada: British Columbia | collected 2016-10-06
TCCTTCTGTTTTCACCGCCAGCCGGAATGGACGAACAGGGCTTGTTCGCCTGGATGCTGGGCTTCGCCATCATTGTGCGGATTCTACTGACCTTCTTTTTCGTCCCACACCTGTCTCTCGGTGCCGAAATGGTACGCGATTATCACGAGCGGACGACCTTGATCGCCTACCGTCAGTTTTTTCAATTCGCTGGTGGACTGTTCGTATCGATGACCGGATTCATTGTCTTCTTTTCACCCAGCGAGGCGTATCCGAATGGCATGCTAAACGCCGCCAGTTATCCCGCATTCGCAGCATTTGGAGGAATACTGGCCACTGTAACTATGCTGTGGTCCATCTATGCAACACGCTCAACCATCCCGCATCTTTCCGATCCTGTGCCAAACCCTGATGCAGGGAGCCCACTACTGGCGTTTATTACTGTATTCAGAACTTTGCGACAGTTCGCTTTTCGTAAGTTGTTCATTACAACTTTGGTATTCACAACGATTGTCGGCTTAACCCAAACTTTGATCATCTACACCGGCACCTATCTGTACGGGTTCACCCCGGTCCATTTGGCCATCGTGGCGAGCTCGCCGATTATTGGCATTATTTTTGGGCCGTATACCGCCAAGCGAACATCCCTCTGGATCGACAAGAAACGATCGTTCATGTTGTGTCTCGTGATGGGCTCCGTATTCGGTTTTTCACCTCCGATAGCATTCTTGCTCGGTGCCATTGAGCCAATGGACGCCGGCACCACGTTAGGCTTCGTCTATCTCGCTACCGGGTTCTCGCAGATCTTCTTTATCGCGATGTACATTATTGTGGATTCGATGCTGTCTGACACGATCGATCTGCATGAACTGGAAACAGGCCGCCGGGAGGAAGGACTTTTCTTCGCCGCTGGCTCATTTGCACAGAAGGCCAGCTTTGGCCTGGGTGCATTCGCGGCAGGTATTGGACTGGACTTTATTCGATTCCCGAAAGGCGCGAGCCCTGCTGACGTGCCACTCGATGCATTGACCGGTCTTGCGATGTTCTCAGGACCACTGTCGATGGTCCTGCTGCTATCCAGCCTCCTGATTATCAGGCACTACCCGCTGGACCAGGCAGAGCATACGAAAATCACAAATGGAATCAGGGCCGCAGAAACGGCAGCTTAGTCGCAGGCTTTCAGGTGCTGACTGATCTGGCGGCTAATGCGCGGTAGCAGTGCGAGTGGCAGGTCGTGCCCCATCCCGGAAATGGTTGTCATTCTCGATCCCGGGATTGCTTTGGCTGTCGCTAGTCCACACTCGACGGGGATAAGCGGATCCTCCGCGCCGTGGATGATGAGCGTGGGCACTTTCAGGCGTTTCAGATCGGCGGCCCGGCCGGGCGCAGCAAGAATTGCAAGCGTTTGTCGAGCCGTGCCGGCCGCTGTCATTCCACGAGTAAGGACAACCCGCAAAAACTCCGACAGCTCTTCATCCGATAGCGGATACGCCGGACTTCCAAGCAGGCGCCACGTCTGCCACAAAAATGCGAGCCCTGCTTCGTCGGTCCGCGCCGCGGGACCGCGCATATAATGTCTGGTCAGAGCTTTCGTTGGACCCGGTAACTTTCTGTCGTTCGTTGTCGACATGATCGAAGTCAGACTTTTGACACGTTGCGGCTCATGGATCGCCAGCAGTTGCGCAATCATCCCGCCCATCGATACGCCGACAAGGTGTGCAGACGAAATGTCCAGTGCATCCATCAAACCGACAACGTCCCGCATCATATCCTCGAGTTGATAGGGTGCTTTGACCCGCAGTCGCAACTTTCTTCGCAAAATCTGCACGAGCATGTTGGGAACCTTCATGTCATCCATCAACTGCGATTGCCCGATATCGCGGTTGTCGAAAGTAATGACACGAAATCCATCGGCAACCAGAGCGTCGATCAGCGGTGGCGGCCAACCCGTAAGTGGCACGCTAAGCCCTTGCAGCATGAGCACGACCGGGTCAGACAGGTCACCGTGCGTTTCGTACGCGATTTGCAGACCGTTACTGGATAGGACGGGCATGACACTGCCTGATTCGAAAAGGTGTTATGGATACTATTCCGGCGAAGTGTCGAAATCTGTCGCCGGTGCGACAAATACCTGTCCCGGTAGTGACAGACAGGTTCGAGGAGTCGGCGTAGGTTTAGTCAACCATCGTTTTAGGGGCAAGGGATGTCAAAGGTTTCACAGGTTTGCATATGGGTTGCAGCCGCTTTAGTTCTGGCAGCACCAGCACTCAGCCAAACAGCCACTGAAACAGAGCGATCTCACCGCGTAGCGATATGGGGCTCATCGGTTGCCAATGGCTCAGGAGACGAACTCGCTCAAGGCGGGTATGCCGGGAGACTGGCGGCACTGCTGCAAACGCGCGGATGGTCTGTGATCAATCAGTCCCGTGGTGGTGACAACACGGTTACGATCACGCCGAGATTTGAGCCCGGTGAAACTCCCGACCCTGACACCAAATATCTCACCACCCCTGATCCTGCCTATGTTGTCGTTGCCCTTTCGCTGGGTAACGAAGGCATCGCTCAGTGCCAGTGGGGACAAGAAGATGGATGCACATCCAGTTTGGCAGACGCCGAGGCAATCTACGCCCAATTCGCCGCTGGGTTGCAGCGTCTGATATCCCGCGCGCGTGCAGCAGATATCACGCCGGTCGTTGCGTTGCCTTATGCACGCAGCGACTTTTTCGAACGCGAGTACGGCTATACACGACGCATGAATCTACTCATTAATTCGTGGGACGTGCCGAGCATTAATCTGCTCGGTGCAATAGATGACGGCCAGGGCCGATGGGGCCGCGGCTTATGGGCCGACCCGCTGCATCCCAACGCCGCAGGTCACACTGAGATGGCGTATTCATTTGTGCCGTCCTTATTCGCAGCTCTGGATCAGGGTAAGCCGACGCCGAGGAAATCCGATTCGAATGGCTTCCTGAGAGTACAAAGAGATGGCCCGGCCCCCTTATCACTTGAAACATCGGACACAATCCATTCTTTCGCTGTGTCGTTCATGGTCCGTTCCCGAACGGGTGGAGTCGTTGCCGGAATAAACGGCCGAACTCTCGACCACGAGTACTCGATCTTGCGTCGCTCATACGGTGACTTTCAATGGGATACGGAGTCGCTTGAGCTGATGCCATCCGACAGTTCGTTCGCGACTTCATTGAGTATCCGTAACGGAAGAATTCGCTACCAGGATTCAAACGGCAACTACATTTCGTCGCCTGTCGGAAATTCGAATGACGATTGGCACTATGTCACGCTCTCGCATTCGGTCGCGCGTGGCGAGAGTTCACTGTTCGTTGACGGCGCGTACGCCGGCTCTGTGACCGAGCGGCTACAGCCAGAGTCGTTCGAACTCGGTGGAGCTAACGCCGATTTCAAGGAGTGGACGATTCACAGGGCAAGCTTGAACTCAGACGAGGTCGCTGCGCTACACAGCGGCACATTGCTTCAAGCCAGCCTTGAACTCTACGCACCCTTGGCACAAGACGGGGCGAACCTGGCCCAGAGTCTGTCGGAACTTGCTATTGATTTGAGCGGCGCAGAATTCGCGTCTGACCTCTAGCTACTGCTCAAACGATGTAAGTCTTTTAGCGATGTCGTCGCGCAACAGTGCTCCCGCATCCCAATCGCCATCAAGGACGGTGATAGTGACGTAGCCCTGTGAAAACAGTTGCAAGTCGGCGTCCTGAGCACCCGCATCTGATGCCTGAATCGTTACCTTCAGCTGCCCTGCTTCGCCGGTTTCACTATAGTCAATACTCACGCCCGCGCTTCGTGCCGCACGCACGACTCGAACACCCTTTATTTCTTCAGGGCCGAGTGCCGGGTAATTGACGTTCAGTATCGTGTGCCCGGGGAGCAAGCTGCCACCTTCGGCTCTAGCCCGTTGAAGATCGGAAATCAGTCCCACGGCCAAGTCGGCCGCACCGGCGAAGGCAGCGAAAGTGCTGGGAAACGGATAAGGTTCGACATTCAGCTCGGCATAGTTAACGCCAACCGATATGGCGATAGCCGGCGTCCCTGCATACATCGCGACAGTTGCCGCACCAACTGTGCCCGAATTAATTGCATACCCGGGGTTCTGCCCAAAATTGGCCCCCGACACCACCAGATCCGGCGCTTGATCTGGCATCACGTGCAGCAACCCAACCAGTACAGCGTCAGCCGGGGTCCCCTCGACTGACCAGATTCCAGGTGATTGCAGCTCGTATTTCAGCGTACCGCTGCTGGTGACTTTTGCCCCTTCTCCACTTTGGTTGCCGGCGGGTGCGACAACCGTTACATCGTGCCCCGCCTCGAGCAAGACCGCTCGAAGAGTTTTGATACCGGGAGCATCAACGCCATCGTCATTGGTCAGCAAAATACGCAGCGGAGCGGAGTCAACAGGGATCGCCGCTGTCGCACAGGCTGAAAGGGCTAGGTTGATGCCTATGATTACTAATAATAGTGCGCGCATTGTTACTCTCAATTGTCGGCCAGTCGGCGTAAATTATCTTCATGTTCGACCCGGTCGATTTTGTAGGCAGAGATCGCCACCATCATTAACATCCAGATAAACACTACCGACGGTACATAATAGATACCGAGACGCCATACTGTTTCATCCGAGACTTGTTCGACCGTGGCACCGGCCGAAAGTCCAGCCCAGTACAACACGAAAGACGCCAGCATAAGGCCAAAACCCTGCACACTTTTCCTGATAAAGGTGACCGATGAGAAGAAGACGCCCTCCGAGCGACGCCCGGTCTTGAGCTCACTTTGTTCAACAAGATCCGCCATCATCGACCCATAAAGAATTTGGAAGCAAATGATCAGCCCAAGATCGATCACACCCGTCATAAAGACGAACCAAAACACAAAAGGAGAGCCATTGTCCGGCAGTAAATCGAGCAGACGAAGTGTGATAGGCAATGGCGATCCGATAAAGGCAACAAGCCCAACAATCATCGCCCCCTTCTTTTTGCCAATCTTTTTCGTCACGTAAGGTGCAAGAACAGCGCCGATAATTGCCGAGATGAAAACACCCATCGTGATCAGACCTGTCTCAATCGATGAGAACTCCCAGAAATAGGTATAGAAGTAGAAGCTGAGCGAGGCGGCCAAACCCGTTGCAACTGCACCCAGCAAAGCAGCAACGAAAAGGGCAAGAAATGAACGGTTGGACACTGTCTCGAAGATCTCTCGGAACACTAGCTTTATAGTAATTCGTCTACGCGGCGGCGCCGCTTTAAAGTATTTGATTCGTGAACGTGTGCCGATCGCGGACAAAAGAATAGATATGAAAATCAACAAAGAGGCAATAGTGCCCATGATCTCGTACGCACTGCGATTGAATCGTCCATCGGCAATCGCGTCGGTCACCATGGCGGGAAACAGAAAGAAAAACATAAGAACCGTCATCGCATTGCCACCGGTCCACGCGAAGTAAGAGCGATAGCTAATCAGCGAGCTGCGCTCAACATAGTCATTCGTCAGTTCTGGTGCCAATGCAGCGCTGGGTGTTTCGTAAAAGGTCATTGCCGTACGAATGACCACAGCCATAGTTAATAAATACCAGAATAATTCGGCTTGGGAGCCGCCCTCTGGCGGATGCCACAATAGATAAAAACTCGCTGCAAAAGGCACCGCGGCGGCGACCATGAAGGGATGGCGCCGCCCCCAACGCGATCGCAGGTTATCAGACCAATAGCCAACGATTGGGTCGCTGATGGCATCAACAACCAGAGCCGCGAGAATGGCAATGCCAACGAGCCGCGCGTCGAGACCAATGACCTGGCTGTAGAACAGCAGCAGGAAGTAGTCGAAACCAACGTTATTAACACCGTAGGCAACCGCACCAATTCCGTAGGCAGACTTTATCCCGACGGATAATTTTTCAGGCATGGTCATTCAGGTACCCATAGAAAAACGGCGCCCTTTGAGGGGCGCCGTTCGGTTGTCATGTCCTAGAAGCGATACTCGAACTGCACCGCAACAGTCCGAGGCGGTTGCAGGAAGCCCGAATAGGCCGGCGCACTCAGACCCGAGCCTGACAGCGGTACGGTGCTGCTGAACTCGATGACATCTTCGTCCGTCAGATTCTTGCCAAGCACGGCAAGCGTCCACGACTCAGACTCGAGTGCCAGGCGCAGGTTAAACATGGTGTACGCGTCTTGCATCATGTTCATGTCCTGACCCGTTTCGGTGAAATATTCGCTCTCATAGTTCACGTCGAGCGTGCTACGGAAATCCAGATTTCCGGTAATCGGCAGCACGTAGTCAGCTACCAGGCTTGCGGACCAATCCGGAACGTATGTCGCCGTACGACCTGTGTAGTCGCAAAGGACCTCGCCTGTCAATAAGGTGTGAATCGAGCTACAGGGAGAGGGGTCGCGCTTGGTGACTTCGTAATCCATTAAAGCAATTGATCCGGAAAACGATAGATTTTCTGTCGCGCGCCAGCGGCCATCAAACTCAAAGCCTTGCGCTACCGATTCGGCGGCATTACTAACATTGAACCCGGCGATCCCGTCAAATGTGGTCACCTGCCGGTCTTTGTACGTGGCATGGTAAATGACCATGTTGGTCTCTACCCGGCCGCCGGCCAGAGAGCTCTTGAGGCCAAGCTCGAAGTTGTCGACGTGCTCGTCCTCGTAGTCGAAGTCTTTTTCGCGTCCCGCTCGGGCATCGAACCCGCCAGCCTTGAAACCTTTCGAGTACGACAGAAAAGCCATGTGGTTATCGCCAAAATCCAACTCGCCGATGACTGTTGGCGTGAATACGTTTTCTGCCCTGTCTCCCGCCGCATCGTGTGTGCTAAACGCTCCGGGGCCGACGAAATTTCCAGCACAATCTGGTATGAACGCACCGATCGGACCAATTGATGCCTGGCCCAGCGATTCGTAATCAACGCCGAACGTGCAAGATGCGAAGATTGCCTGATTGAGATCAAATACTCCGGTTGCCGTGTTGATGATATCCACGAAACGACGACCACTCTTTTCTTCACGTGTGTACCGGCCGCCAACCGTAACTCGCGCCGCATCTGATACGGACCAGGTTAGTTGGCCAAAGCCTGCATAGGTTTTGCTGTCGCTGGTGTAGTAGCGCGTGCTGTCGAGATTGGCCAAAGTCTCCCAACCGGGTACTACACCCATGTTGCCAAGCAGGACCAGCATGTTCATGTCATCGACCAAGGTGCTCTCATCAGCTTGGAGCTCCCAGTCCTGGAAGAACGCGCCAGCGATCCAGTTCAAAGAACCATCCAGGTCAGACGTAAAGCGAAACTCCTGGCTGAACTGCTTGAATTCTTCCGTGGACAGAACGTTGCTTATATCGATGCCCGATGAAGAGCCTGTCAGCCTTTCCTCGTCATACTCTATGTGACCGGTTACGGACGTAAACGTGAATCCGTCAAAGTCGTGCTCATAGGTCAGTAGTAAATGGTCGAGATCAAGGTCCTGATACTCTTCGACATTTGAACGTCGAATACGGTCAATCACCGCTGTGTCGCTGCCGACATCGACAGGAGGCAAACCAAATCCTGCCAGAATCTGGTTGTAAATACCTTGGAGCGTGGCAACCTGCTGGGTGTATGTAAATCCGGCGAATGGATTCAGCACGGGATCAAAGGGAAGCGGATTGCCGTATTCGAACATCAACTCCTGGCTCATACCCTTGCTGTCAATCGTATCGTGCTCATACTTCAGCGTTAACTCGGCACGCTCGCCGATATCAAGGGCAAACGTCGCACGGACGGCACTTTCTTCTCGCTGTTCCTCGTTGCGACCGTTGCCGGCGTTCAGCGCGTAACCACCGCGCTCAGCCTGGCGAACGGCAATGCGCCCGCGAAAACTGTCAGTGAACGGGCCGGAAAGGACGCCGATCACTTCGCTGTCATCATATTCGCCTTCGTAGCGAACACTTACGCTACCTTCCAGCTCATCGGACGGTTTGGCTGTAACCATCGAGATTGCGCCAGCGATACTGTTTTTGCCGAACAGGACGTTTTGTGGACCACGTAGGACTTCGACCCGTTCGAGATCCATGAATGGCATGCGTGCCAGGCTGTGTCGACCGAGAGCGATGTCATCCATATACATGACGACGGATTGCTCGAAACCAGGGTTATTGCCGGTCGCAATGCCGCGAATCTGCAGCACGGGTCCGATACCCGATTCGCCCTTGCTGAAGTTCGGCACGTACAGCGCCAGATCGTCGAGGTTCGTGATTCCCGCTTCGACAAGCTTGTCGCCGGTAACGACGGAGACCGATATGGGCACGTCCTGCAGGCTTTGGGCACGCTTTTGCGCCGTAACAACGATTTCGTCGAGTGCGAAATCAGATTCTTGCGCTTGCACACCGATGGTGGAGAAGCTCATTGATATGCCCAGCACCATCGCCAGACCGCGTCGTATTGTGTCCATCTCAGTTCTCCCCCTTAGGAGCGCAGATATCGTCTCTTTGGTATTCCCGTCTGGAAATACCCCATTATTGAGACACACTAACAACTTCGACGGAGCCCCCCTGTCGCGGCGGCGACAGCGAAGCAGTCCTCTCACCCCAGCCGGTCAAATCTCGCCCGGGTGGTAGGTTCGCATCGCACGATGCTCGACATCTTTCTTGTAATAAGCAACGTCCTTGAACACGCGATCGACATATCGCTGCGCCTGATCATCGAAATGCGGCGAATCGGGATCGCCGCTCTGGCCACCGGCCAGTAGCGTCTTGGCACGCACCTTGTCGCCAAACTCCACCACGGCGACGAAGCTGTTGCCCGACGATCCATAAATGCGTCTCGTGTCCTGGTAGCTTTGCGCACCGAACGATGCCAGAGCACCCCAACGTCCGGAGCCCATACCGACAGCAAGACTGGGGTTATCGTCATCGAAGGGGTGGTCGATGTCGCCGCTCGTCCTTTGGAAGCGATTGATTTCGCCCCACGCTGTTTTCGACTGACCGAAGTCTGCTTCGAGTTTGCTAATGGCTGTGCTGAAGATACGCAGTCGCTCCTCAAAGGGTGATTCGGTGCCGAAGTAATCAATGAGACCTGCGCGGCTCAGATTATTCGGGTTCTCGCCATCCTCACGATATTGGGTGCCATAAAAATGCGCCAGCGACATCGCCACGGAATCAACAGATACTTCGAAATTCCAGTCCCGCAGCACATCAATCTCATCGGCAAGCTCAGCGTAATCCTGTCCCGATGTATCGAAAGCCTGCACCAAACCCGGAATGAGTTGTTCAAAGCCCGGCAGAAACGGGTCATAAGCGAGATCAATCATCTTGTCGAGAGTCAGGTCGGACACGCCGGTTAACACACGCACCGCATGTATCCCGCGGAAATTTTCCGCATCGGGCGCCATATACACCGGGTAATCCTCTCGCCTGGGACTAAACTCGGCAGCGGCCGTAAACGGGGTCGAATTGCAGTTTTGAATCCAGCCGTTTGGAGGATTTAAAATAGTGACGATTTCGTCGACGGCGTGCATCCCCTGCCAGTCGGTCGCCGGGTCCGTGCCATCGACCGGTTTTGAGAAGTCGAATTGGGGGTCACGAACAGGCACGAAATTGCCGTGGTAGTAAGCGATGTTTCCCTGCGAGTCCGCGTATACGGTGTTGTTCGACGAATTGGTGCGGATGTTCATCATGTCGCGGAAACCATCGTGGCCGGCCTGCTTGGTGCGAATATAGGACTGCCGTAAGGCATTGACAGGGTCCCAATTGATTTTAGTAGCCACCCATTTGCCGTCGAGCATGTGCGTAATCGGTCCATGATGTGTGTGATACATCGGAAAGGTCCGCTCCGACATGTTGTCGCCGTCCTTATATTTGAGAGTAACTTCCGACACATCGACTGGCCGGATCTCATCGCCGTAGCGATACATCAACTTCCCAGTTTCCTCGAACACATCCTCGACAAACTCATCCATGAAGTCGAGCCGCGTCGACGTGTGCATCCAACCGGTATTCTCATTAAATCCCTGGTAGACAAAAAACTGTCCCCAGGTAACCGCGCCATAGGCGTTCAGGCCTTCTTCACTGACGACGTGTACTTCGCCGCGGAAATAAAACGACGTATGCGGATTGATCAGTAACATCGCATTACCGGATTGAGTCAGTTCGCCAGAAACCGCAAAACCGTTCGAGCCAACGGGCTCCCAGGAATCCGTGGACCTTGCCTGAGCTTCGCTCGCGACCTCCAACGACTGTCCTTCACCGTAGAACGCTTTGATGCCATCAACGGGAATTTGCTCAATGTCACCCCCGATCGAACCTTCAAAGAAAAACATCGGCATCCATGGTTCGAAATGTGTCAGCAACTTCGGCGTCACTTCCGGATGCGTCGCGAGGTAGTAGTTCAGACCATCTGCAAATGCATCGCAAAGTTCCTTGAGCCAAACCGGCGAAGCTTCGTAGGCCGCCCGCGCATCATCAACCGTCATATAAAGGCGAGCCCGCAGGTCACTGAAAATGGCTGCGCTGCCATCGACCTCGGCTAGACGACCCGTTGCCCAGATGTAATTTCGCTCGACGCGATTGAAATCGTCTTCAGCTTGCGCGTACAGGAGGCCGAAGACTGCATCGGCATCGGTCTTGCCGTAAATATGTGGCACTCCGAAATCATCGCGAATAATAGTGATGTTGGCTGCCCGCGCAGCAAGGCGCTCGAACTCGGAGTTCGCCGCAACTTGTGGCTCCCGCGAACAGCTTGCAATCAGCAAGAAGGCGACGATCGTCGTGAGATAAAAGGGCCACTTTCGGATATCAGGGTTATTGCGGTGCATTTCGATCCTGGATAACGCCGTAGCGCTGCAGTATTTCAAGTGTTTCCTCCTGGGGGAGTGCTTCCGCTGTACCGCGGTGACCTTTAACAGTGGTGGCAGCAAACAGCGAGTTGT
>Ga0255051_10000889_pt1 | contig 10898 bp, 8 predicted proteins | sample JV7_2_9_MG_FD_181719 | JGI IMG/M metagenome (GOLD analysis project Ga0255051, IMG submission 181719) | Seawater microbial communities from Jervis Inlet, British Columbia, Canada - JV7_2_9 | ecosystem: Environmental > Aquatic > Marine > Inlet | place: Canada: British Columbia | collected 2016-10-06
TGAGTTGAATTTTATCCCTTGGCTGCTGTAGAAGCGATGTACCAGGGTGCGGCCTCAGGTGTATCCGCATCCGCAACCGTGTCTGCGCCAAGGGATAAAATTCAACTCACCGAGGCGGAATCCGAACGGGCCAGGGGTATCTATTTTCAGCGCTGTGCGGGGTGCCATGGCGTACTCAGAAAAGGCGCGACCGGCAAGCCTCTTACCACCGATATTACACAAAAAGTAGGCACCGCATACCTGGAGACATTTATCAAGTATGGATCGCCGGCCGGCATGCCCAACTGGGGCACGTCAGGATTGTTAAACGACCAGAATATCAACCTCATGGCGAGGTATCTGCAAATTGAACCACCGGTGCCACCCGAGTGGGGCATAAAAGAAATGCTTGGCACCTGGGTGGTACGCATTCCACCCGAGAAAAGGCCCACCAAAAAGGAGAACGACTACAACCTGAATAACATCGTCTCGGTAACACTGAGAGACGCCGGCCAGATCGCGCTGATAAACGGTGACAACAAGGACTTCATCAATATCATCAATACCGGTTATGCGGTGCATATCTCGCGCACCTCCGCATCGGGGCGTTATCTCTACGTCATCGGCCGCGATGCAAGAATCAACCTGATCGACTTGTGGATGAAAAACCCGGACACGGTAGCGGAAATCAAGATTGGATTGGAAGCGCGCTCGGTAGAGATTTCGAAATACAAAGGCTACGAGGACAAGTTCGCTATTGCAGGCGCCTACTGGCCACCCCAGTTCGTGGTGATGGATGGAGACACGCTCAAACCCATGAAGATAGTTTCTACACGCGGCTTAACTGTGGATACTTCGGAGTATCACCCCGAACCTCGAGTCGCAGCCATCGTGGCGTCACACCAACACCCGGAGTTCATCATCAACGTAAAGGAGACCGGTAAGGTGAAGCTGGTTGATTACAGCGATCTGGACAATCTCAAAATTACTACTATCGATGCTGCGCTATTCCTGCACGACGGTGGATGGGAAAGTACCCGTCGGTACTTCATGTCAGCAGCGAACAAATCGAACCAGATAGCAGTGATTGACTCCAAAGACAGGAAGCTCGTCAAGTTGGTCGATGTGGGTAAGATTCCACACCCGGGCAGGGGTGCAAACTTTATCGATCCGAAATTCGGCCCGGTCTGGGCGACCAGTCACCTGGGAGATGCCACAGTCTCCCTAATTAGTACCGACGTGGACAACGGCAAGGCATGGCAGGTGGTTCGGACCTTGACCGGTCAGGGCGGGGGATCATTGTTCCTCAAGACCCACCCGAAATCCAGCAATCTATGGGTTGATACGCCTTTGAATCCTGACCATGGCATCTCACAATCCATTGCTGTTTTCGATATCAATGATCTGGAAAAAGGATACGTACAGATTCCTGTCGCCAAATGGGCAGATATCGGCGAGGGGCCTATGCGCGTGGTACAGCCCGAGTACAATTTTGCTGGAGACGAGGTCTGGTTTTCAGTGTGGAATGGCAAAGACCGGCAGTCGGCTATTGTCATCGTCGATGACAAAACGCGTAAGCTGAAACATGTTATTAAGGACCAGCGACTGGTGACCCCGACCGGAAAATTCACTGTGTACAACACCCAGCATGACGTCTACTAGAAACACAAAATTGCGGTAGCTAAGGCGTCAATGGAAATTTGTCCTCAGGTCCTGAATATATCCGACGAATATTCAAGACCTGGATACCATTGCCTTATGCCTCTTTTATAAATTAGGAGTTTATAACCAGTACTTCGGATAATGTCTCGTCGGGTTACTGGACAAATTATTGATTACTAAAGCCGCAATTAGCATGATTATCGCGCCTGTCCCAATCGGAGATATAACAAAAAAATAACCTGTATTATTTACTTCTGCACTACCGATTACCGCGATAAGGGCTGTAGCGCCCCCGGGGGGATGTAAAGTACGGGTAAAATGCATGACTACGATGGAAAAAGAAACTGCAAGCGCTCCAGGTAGCGCAACATCCAGGGGTAAATATTTATAAACTGATACACCTACTTATGGCAGATAAAATATGACCCCCAGGCAGATTGCTAGGCTGGGAAAACTCTGCCTGCGAGGCGCCATAAATCAAGACCGCAGACGCTCCAAACGAACCCACTAAAAATAAACTATTGAGTAAGTCTGCATGGGTCAGCTGGCTAAGGATAGAAACAAGGTATATTCCGATAAAAGCACCAAGCCATGACCACGCAATTTGCTAAATTGTTTTCTCGGTGGACTAACCCGCATATTGCACGAAGGCGGTAACAACTTATGATATTTATCACTGCTGTCCCGTTAACCAAAAAGCCGTCATACCGGGCTTGACCCGGTATCCAGTAAACTGTTGAAAATCCTGGATTCCGGATCAGCAAAAACCGCTGTCCGGAATGACGGAGCTTTTGTTGATTTTCATGTCTCATGGTTTCTATGAGCCCTGATGACTTTTATCAATAAGGCTTACAGCCAATTCGCCGAAAGTTAACGGGACAGCAGTGGATATTTATGATTAATTTCAAACAATTAGGCACGAAAATCATGAATAACGAAAAATACAGTTTGTACCTGAACTTCGTTCCCTTCATGCAATATGCTGGCTAAGCTTACCGCCCTTCATTCTTTCAAAAAAAGTTCTAACCATACTCTTTGTATCGTTTACACATAATTGCTTAAATCTACCAAAAGTTGCGGCCTGTACTATTTGTTTGAAGCCGCAATATATTTCATTTTCTTCACTTTAAATATTTTATCAGCGCGACAAGTTACCGTGTATTGGGGGCAGGCCCTATATTCTATTTATTGCGCGGTGAAAAGCAGGCCCCGTTTTCCTGTAGTTCATCACTCATTAAATAAAGGAAGATGTTTGCATGGTCTTCGGCTGTGGGCAGCGAATCGTTATCGTCGGCGGCTGGAAAAGCACGTATTTGCAGGGCAGTTTTAGTCTTACCCGGATTCACGCAGTTGACGTGTAGTGAACTGCCTTCGAACTCGGCGGCGAGTAGCTGAGCCATCGCGGTTACGCCCTGCTTGCTGACTGAATAAGCATCCCAGTAGGCGGTTTTTTTATCGTCGGTCATGAATACCAGCGAGGCCTGTTTCGATTTCTTTAGTAGCGAAATGGTGCTGCGGGTTAGCAGGTAGGCCGCGTGCAGGTTTACCTGGTGTACCTGATACCAGGTTTCGGTATCACTATGTTCAAACGAGGTTGGTGCACCTAGCAATGCCGCGCAGTGTATTAATCCATCGAGGCGACCAAATTCCTTGTCGATATTTTGCGCCAGTTGCTGGTAATCACTTTCGGTAGCACCTTCCAGGTTCATCGGATAAATTGCTGGTTTTGGAAAACCGGCATTTTCGATTTCGTCGTAAAGTGCTTCGACCAGGCGTAAATTCTTCGCCAGCAGAATAACGCTTGCCCCATGGCTGGCACAGGCGAGCGAAATTGCTTTGCCGAATCCGCCGGTAGCGCCGGTGATAAGAATAATTTTATCTTTTAATAACCCATCGCGAAGTGAAAAGGTTTCGGGTATCTGTGTCATGGTATTATCTAAGGAGCCTCTGATCAATTCTGGGTTATTCAGATGTGAAGTTAAAATAGGCCAAATCAAGGTGCCAATCGCAGGCAATAGTAAATCTATTGGCAAGATTGGCAACGAAGAGTTGGCCTATTTTAACGAACAGATGTTGATTCATGAATTGATCAAAGGCTCCTTCAGTAGCGGATGTGACAACAAGTCTAAAGGATGTTCGATGATGCCTTCGGCCTGCCATTCATCGAGGTTAGTACCCTGCTCGATATAGCCGTAAGCGGCTATCAGCGTTTTCATGTTTGCCGCTCTTCCGGCGTCGACATCACGCTGGTCATCGCCAACATAGACGCAGTTTTCGCATGCAATACCGATGGTTTCGGCGGCAACGATAAGGGGTAGCGGGTGTGGTTTACGATGTTCCAGTGTGTCGCCGCAAATGACGACAGCAGCCCGCTGATCAAGAGCCATTTGTTGCAGTAGCGGGGTGGTTAGCCATTCGGGTTTATTGGTGACTATACCCCAGGGTATAGTCTGTGCCTCAAGCTCCCCGAGTACTTGTTCAAAACTATCAAACAAGACTGAGTTTTTCGCCACGATAGCACGATAATGATCCAGGAAGCGCAGCCGTAAAGGTTCGATTTCACATTCGGGTACATGCTCCGAAAAAGCCAGTTTTGTCAGTACCAGTCCGCCCTGTGATACATAGGGGCGAATTATATCGAGTGAAATTGGCGCGAGGTTCTCTTCGATCAGTAAGTTGTTTAAAGCGCCACCCATGTCGGGTGCGGTATCGATCATCGTACCATCAAGGTCAAACAGAACCGCTTCAATCATTGGTGGGCGCAGTGCATCAGGTAATTAACATCGATATCGCGGCCCAGTCTGTAGTTTTTAGTCAGTGGGTTGTAAGTCATGCCGGTGATATCGAGTACTTCCATTTCATTGGACCGAACCGCCGAGGCGAGTTCGGATGGTTTGATGAATTTTTTATATTCGTGAGTACCCCTGGGGAGCATGTTTAAAATATATTCAGCTCCGAGTATTGCCAGAACAAAGGCTTTCGGGTTGCGATTAATGGTCGAGAAAAATAACTGCCCTTCGGGCTTCAACAGAGTTGTGGCAGCGGCAACGATAGAAGCAGGGTCCGGGACATGCTCAAGCATTTCCAGACAGGTGACTATATCGAATTCGCCTGCATGCTGCTCTGCATATTCTTCGGCGGTAATCATTTCATAATCAATCTCGAGCTTTGACTCGTGCAAATGCATTTTCGCAACCTTGAGTGACATCTCAGCCATGTCGATACCGGTTACGGTGGCAGCTTTTAATGCCATGGCCTCGGTCAGAATCCCACCACCGCATCCGATGTCGAGAATTTTTTTACCGCTTAGACTGCCGCTACGTGTTTCTATATAGTCGACACGCAAAGGGTTAATGTCGTGCAGCGGTTTAAACTCGCTTTCCGGGTCCCACCAACGACTGGCGATAGACTGAAATTTCTCGATTTCGATCGGGTCGACGTTTACATGACTCATTGTGTTTTGCTTACCTTGTCTGCCCAGGATTGTGCTCGCCTGATTATCGCATCTTCGTCCAGGTTACATAACCTGTAATCGCGCATTTGACAGTCTCCGGCTATCCAGACGTGTGAAACCTGTTGGCTGTTAACTGCATACACTAACTGCGCAGCCGGATCATACACAGGTTGTGTGTTGAGTCGCGACAGGTTAACCGCTATCAGGTCAGCCTGTTTACCGACCTCGATCGATCCGATTGAATCTCCCAGGCCAAGGGCTTTGGCACCGTTAATCGTCGCCATCTGTATGGTTTGTTTAGCATCGCAGGCGCTCGCATTGCCGCTGACTCCTTTTGCCAGTAGGGCGGCGCTTTTCATTTCCGCAAACATGTCGTGATCATTATTACTGGCAGCACCGTCGGTACCGAGGCAAAGGTTAATTCCTCGCTCCTGTAGCTCAGCAACAGGGCACATCCCGCTCGCGAGTTTTAAGTTGGATTGAGGGCAATGAGAAACGTGGACACCGGTTTCGGTAAGGCGATCAATTTCGAATGCATTGAGCTCGGTCATATGCACAGCAATCAGATTCGGATTCAGCAAGTTTAGCTGATCGAGTCGTTCGAGCGGCCGTAACCCTGAATTCTTTACTGCCTCGGCGACTTCACGGGCGGTTTCGTGGATATGCATATGAACAGGCAGATCCAGCTCGTTGCTGTACATGGCTATTTTTTCCAGCGGTCCATCCGATACGGTATAGGGGGCATGGGGCGCAAAACAGCTGCTTACCAGTGAAAACTCCTTAATTTCATCGTGCACGGCGAGCGCTTTGTGCAGGTAGTCGTCGGCATCTTTCGCCCACATGCTTGGAAAGTCCAGCACGATTAGACCGACCACGGCGCGTATTCCGACGTTTTGCGCCTCACGTGCGACTACATCCGGGTAAAAATACATATCATTGAAACAGGTAGTGCCTGAGCGAATCATTTCTGCCGCGGTAAGTTGAAAGCCGTCGGCAATAAATTGTGAGTCTACCCACTGACTTTCAGCCGGCCAGATATGATGATTGAGCCAGTCCATCAGGGGTAAATCATCGGCGATACCGCGGAACAGGCTCATCGATGCATGGGTATGGCTGTTCACCAGTCCGGGCATTAACACGTGATTTGCAAGTTCGATCATTTCTGCATGGTTAAATTCTTCCTGTTCCCGTACTTCTGCCGCGGGTAGCAGGCTCTGAATTCGATCGCCTTTAATGACAACTGCATAGTCGGTCAGCAGTTCGAAATCCGGGCTGACTGTGAGCAACCATTTGGGTTTTAAAATCTGGTATTTGCTATTCATGGCCGAACCTTACAAGATTTATCGCGGGCTGCAAATTAAATTCAAAAAGTACCAATATGTTTCATCGAATTGCAAATCGGACCGACTAATCGCGGTTATGGTCAGTATTTTGGGGTAAATGCCAAATACTTCCTCAAGTTAACGCTGAGAAGACATTTTAACCAGTAGTGATGACCCCTAGGTTTGTGTTAAAATCCCTTAGATTCGAAATAAATCAATCCTGCGTCAAAAGTAACTCATGAGTAACAATTTTTATGGCTGATATTGCCAAGGAAATTTTCCCGGTAAATCTGGAAGACGAGATGCGTCAATCGTATCTCGAATACGCCATGAGCGTCATCGTCGGGCGTGCATTACCCGATGTGCGGGATGGTCTGAAACCGGTGCATCGACGTGTATTATACGCGATGAACGTGCTCGGTAATGATTTCAATAAACCCTATAAAAAATCGGCGCGTGTGGTCGGCGATGTTATCGGTAAATATCACCCCCACGGTGATACCGCCGTATATGACACCATAGTGCGTATGGCGCAGCCATTTTCGATGCGCCACATGCTGATCGATGGACAGGGTAACTTTGGCTCGGTCGATGGTGATTCACCGGCTGCGATGCGTTATACCGAAGTGCGCATGTCGAAAATTGCGCATGAATTACTCGCCGACCTCGATAAGGAAACGGTTGATTTCCTGCCAAATTATGACGAATCAGAATATGAACCAGCTGTATTACCGACGCGCACTCCTAACCTGTTAATCAACGGGTCGTCGGGCATTGCGGTCGGCATGGCGACCAATATACCGCCGCACAATTTGTCTGAAGTGGTGAATGCCTGCCTGTTATTAATCGATCAACCCGATTCCACTGTAGAAAACTTGATGGAATGTATCCCTGGGCCTGACTTCCCGACAGCCGGATTTATCAACGGTGCGCGAGGCATACGCGAGGCTTATCGTGGCGGCAAGGGTAAAATATACCTGCGCGCGCGGACCCATTACGAAGAAAGTAAATCCGGCCGCCAGAGCATCATCGTCACCGAATTACCCTACCAGGTAAATAAGGCACGACTGCTGGAAAAAATTGCCGAGCTGGTGAAACAAAAACGCCTCGAAGGCATTACCGGTTTGCGCGATGAATCGGACAAGGACGGGATGCGTATGGTGATCGAATTGCGTCGTGGCGAAATTGCCGATGTGGTTTTGAATAACCTCTACAAACAGACACAGATGCAAAACGTGTTTGGTATCAACATGGTTGCACTGGTGAATAACCAGCCGCGGTTGTTGAATCTGAAGCAAATTATTGAGGCATTCATTTTACACCGCCGCGAGGTGGTTACCCGGCGTACCATTTTTGACCTGCGTAAAGCCCGTGACAGGGCTCATACTCTTGAAGGTCTTGCGGTTGCGCTGTCGAATATTGATGAAATTATTGCCCTCATCAAACAGTCTTCGAACCCGGTTGTAGCTAAGGCCGCTTTACTGGATAAAGCCTGGACACCGGGTGTGGTAATGGAAATGTTAAAGCGCGCCGGCTCCGATTCGTCACGGCCCGAGGGCATTTCTCCGGACTGCGGCCTGGTAGGTGACAAATATCGACTCACCGAAAAACAGGCGCAGGCGATTCTTGATTTACGCCTGCACCGTCTGACCGGACTCGAACAGGATAAGATTCTCACCGAGTATCGCGAAATTCTGGAAAAGATAGAGGACTTGCTCGATATTTTACAGCGAGACGAGCGGCTGAAAGCGGTTATTTGTCTCGAACTGGAAGCGATCAGGGAGCAATTCGCCGATCCGCGTCGTACCGAGATTATTATCGATCATTCCGATTTAACGGTAGAGGATTTAATTAGCGAGGAAGACGTCGTCGTAACTATCTCGCATCTTGGTTACGCCAAGGCACAACCACTTGAGTCTTATTCGGCACAGCGGCGTGGTGGACGAGGGAAAGCAGCAACCAAAGTTAAGGACGAGGATTTTGTCGAGCAAATGTTTGTCGCCTCGACGCATGACACGCTGTTGTGCTTCTCGACGCGCGGTAAGGTCTACTGGCAAAAAGTTTATCAATTGCCGATAGGCAGTAGAACCGCGCGTGGCCGGCCGATGGTGAACCTGTTGCCGTTGGAAGAAAACGAGCGTATTACCGCAATCCTGCCGGTGCGTGAGTATCCGGAGGATCAATATATCTTTTTTGCAACAGCCAGTGGCAAGGTGAAAAGAACGCCTTTGTCGAGCTTTTCGCGGCCGCGTGCTAACGGTATTATTGCACTTGACCTGCGTGACGAGGACAGCTTGATCGGCGTTCAACTAACCGAAGGTAACTCCGATTTAATGCTGTTTACCAGCGCGGGTAAAGGTATTCGAATTTCCGAGGGCAATGTTCGTGCAATGGGCCGCACTGCGGCAGGTGTTCGCGGTATCAAGATCAAGAGCAAAGACGAGGTAATTTCGCTGATTGCGGTAGATTCGGACGAGGGCGAAATTCTGTTTGCCACTGAAAATGGTTACGGCAAACGCACCCGCGTTTCGGGCTTCTCGGTACAGGGGCGCGGTGGTCAGGGCGTTATTTCGATCCAGACCTCGAAACGTAATGGGCGCGTAATCGGTGCGATTAAGACTGTCGGTGACGAAGAAGTTATGTTAATCAGTAATGCGGGTACCCTGGTGCGCACACCAGTAGAAGATATTTCGGTCCTCGCGCGTAATACACAGGGTGTTACCCTGATCCGCCTGGGCGAAAACGAGCAACTGGTGCAAATTGAGCCGGTGGCCGCAAGCGTTAATGGCGATGAGACTGGTGACGACGAATCGCAGGATGAGTGACGAAGCCTTACAAAAATTGCGCGATGTGATTGATGAAATCGACGATCAACTACTCGAACTGTTTAATCGCAGGGCGAGCTGCGCGGTCAGTGTTGCCGAGGTAAAAAGGCAAGATAGCGATACTCCCCCAGATGCGATTAACTTTTTCAGACCGGATCGCGAAGCCCAGGTAATCCAGCGTATTAAATCAAAAAATGCCGGTCCGCTTAGCGATGACGAAGTAGGGCGCCTGGTGCGTGAAGTCATGTCAGCCTGCCTGGCTCTGGAGCAACCGCTAAAGATCGCATATCTCGGGCCCGAGGGTACCTTTACGCAAAGCGCTGCACTCAAACACTTTGGTCATTCGGTTACGACCATACCGATGAGCAGTATTCCCGATGTATTCAGTTCGGTCGAGTCCGGCCATGCGAATTATGGCCTGGTGCCGGTTGAAAATTCGACTGAAGGCGTGATCAGCCATACGCTGGATATGTTTATCGATTCCGATCTCAAAGTCAGCGGTGAAGTGGAGATTCGCATTCATCACCATTTAGTCAATCAGTCGCAAGATGTTTCGAAAATTAAACATATTTATTCGCATCAACAATCGTTTGCACAATGTCGGCATTGGCTCGATCAAAACTTTCCGTCTATTGAGCGAGTACCATTGAGTAGTAATGCCGAGGCGGCACGAATTGCTAGCCAGGATCAAAACGCAGCTGCCATTTGCGGCCTTCCAGCGGTGGAAATTTTTGATCTGCAAATCTGTTTCGAAAATATTGAAGATTTATCCGACAATACCACTCGATTCGTAATTATCGGCAATCAGGATGTCGACCCCAGCGGCGATGACAAGACTTCGTTGCTGATATCGACAAAAAATTACCCCGGGGCTTTGCTGGCGTTGCTTCAACCGCTGGCCGACAACAAAATCAGCATGAATAAAATTGAATCGCGCCCGGCACCCGATCGGAAATGGGAGTACATATTCTTTATCGACATCGACGGTCATCAACAGTCGGATAATGTCAGGAAGGCTCTAGAAGAACTAAAAGGCCAGGCAGCATTATTTAAAGTACTTGGCTCTTATCCCAAGTCTTCTCTATAAGGTGGATTAGTGTCGGTAATAGATTCTGCGCTCTCGCAAGTAAAACTCCTGCATCCTTACACACCCGGTAAGCCGGTCGAAGAACTCGAACGTGAGCTGGGAATAAGCAATGCGATCAAGCTTGCCTCGAATGAAAACCCGCTGGGGTGCTCAGATCTGGCAAAGCAGGCGATTAACACAGCTCTTGAAAATATAGAGTTATACCCGGATGCAAACGCTTTTTATTTGAAGCAAAAACTGGCAGATAAATTGGGCGTAGAAGAAAATCAGATAACCATCGGCAATGGCTCAAATGACGTCCTCGACTTGCTTGCCCGGACCTTTCTGGATAATCACGCCGAGGCTATATTTTCAGAGTATGCCTTTTTGGTATATCCACTGGTGGTGCAAGCCTGTGGTGCGAAAGCGCGCGTGGCTGGAGCCCTGGCACTCGACACCAGTCAACCCTACGGTCACGATTTAAAGGCTATGCTGGCGCTGATTAACGATAAAACCCGGCTCATATTCATTGCTAATCCCAATAACCCGACAGGAACATGGCTGAATCGATCCGAATTAAAAGACTTCAT
>Ga0255051_10000896_pt1 | contig 10860 bp, 12 predicted proteins | sample JV7_2_9_MG_FD_181719 | JGI IMG/M metagenome (GOLD analysis project Ga0255051, IMG submission 181719) | Seawater microbial communities from Jervis Inlet, British Columbia, Canada - JV7_2_9 | ecosystem: Environmental > Aquatic > Marine > Inlet | place: Canada: British Columbia | collected 2016-10-06
CGCATGTTTAATACCGGCAGCCGGGTGGCCGGTGGCCTCGACCACGACGTCTACCTCATCGCCTTGAATCATTAGCCCGGCGTCATCGACGAACCTGGTTGCGCTTACGCGGGCCTCATCCCAGCCCACTTCCCGACAGCGCGCCATGGCCTGGGCGGGGTCGAGGTCGGCGATAACCGTGACCACCAGTGCGGGGGTGGTTGGCACCTGGGACAGGAACATCGAGCCGAATTTTCCGGCGCCAATTAATCCAACCCGCACGGGCTGGCTGTTGTCTTCGCGTTGCTTGAGAGATGAGTACATATACATAAGAAGTGGCCTGGCGATGGTTGGGACTCGATTGAACTGGGCCTGGGCGTTCGAAGCGGGGCTTAACCGATTAACTCGTCGAGCGTGTCGTCGGCCAATGGCGTGATCGCGGTGAAGTCGCGATGGGCGACCCATTCAGGGCGTTTAAACTGGCGGATATGGTTGTCGACATGACACAGGGACAGGTAAACAATGGTGCGATCCATCGGGCTGATATTGGGTGGGCTCGCATGCACTAATAGACTCGAAAATACCAGCATCGAGCCAGCCTCGCCGGTTGGCGCAACGCAGCCACCTTGTTGGTAAAGCCCGGTGACGGTGTCACGGTCCAGGGTCCATAAAGGATAGCTGGTGGTTTCGAGGTCATGCCCGGCAGCCACCACGCCGTGTTTATGGCTGCCCGGTAAGAATATCAGGGGACCATTGGCAGCGGTAACGTCATCGAGGAATACAGCTATATTCATCGCCCGCGGTTCGGGCATTAAATCGTCTCTGGCCCAGGTGCCGTAATCCTGATGCCACTGCCATACATCGCCATCGAATGCAGCTTTGGCGTTGACTTTATACTGATGCATATAGACCGGGCCATCGAGCAACTGCATCACCGGATTGATCAGGCGCGGGTGTGCGCCCAGTCTTCTAAACGCGTCGTTATAGGTATGTGCCGCAAAAGCAGTACGGGCGACACCCGATGACTCGCGCCACACCTCTTCGCGTTGCATTTGATAAACATCCAGCGCCGCCTGTTTAAGTACATGGGTCTCTTCCGGGCTGAAAGCACTGGGGAAGAACAGGTAACCGGCCTGGTCGAATTCTTCGAGCTGCTGTTCGGTAAGGGGCGCGGGATCAGGCATTAATTATTCAAGCGGGGAGTAGTGAACCGAGTTTATATTTTACCTTTGTTTCACAGGCTTTCACAGCTCATGTCCACTGCAATCGAAAACCGGCCCATCTGGATGATGTGAGTGACAAGTCTGTTAAAGCGAATGCGTTGAAGAGTTTAAGAGGGATTTAATTATCAATGAAAATCTAGCTGTTTGGAGACCCCATAAATTTAATCACTTTGGGTTTAATTCCCCGCAGCTTGCTGCGAATAATGAAGATAGGCGCTAATACCCCGCTAGCTTGCTGCGGGGTAGTTTATTTATTTTTCAAGTTAAATGTGTTTTGGTGCCTGAATGAACTATAAATGTTTAAATGGTGAGTGTCCTCGAAATCCTCCGGTCTAAATTTGTCTATTGGAAGCAACGTTTAATGGTTTTGCGACTTCCAGCTCTGGCTGTTTTACTCGCCATTTCGCCGCTGGGGGCTGTGAGCATGAGGGTGGAGCGGATAAACACCGCTACCCTGGTTCACGAGGTGTTTCACGCTGGTCCGATTAAAAGTTTTATGGTGCAGCAAGATGGGGAGCTGTTAATTGAGGAGTATCGCAAAGGCATGCATGCTGGGCGGCCTACTAATATTAAGTCCGCGTCTAAAAGTATTATGTCACTGCTGATTGGTATCGCGATCGAGCAGGGGCATCTGGACGGGGTGCAACAAAATATAGGCGAATTTTTCCCAGACTATTTTAAAGCCCACCCCGGTCCCGAAAAACAGTCAATCACACTTCAGGATTTGCTGACCATGCGAGCGGGCCTGGCATCGACCAGTCGTGATAATTATGGACGCTGGGTGCTGAGCGATAACTGGGTAGAGTTTGTTCTCAGACAGCCACTGGTAGAAAAACCCGGTGGCAAGATGGTTTACAGTACTGGGTCGACGCACTTGCTCTCGGTGATTTTGACCCGGGCCACCGGCATGAGCACCCGCGAGTTTGCCAATAAATATTTATTCGGACCACTTCATATTTCGATTGGTGGCTGGGACCGCGACCCACAGGGTAACTACATGGGTGGCAATAATATTGCGCTGTCACCCTCAGCCCTGTTAAAGATAGGCACCATGGTGATTAACAAGGGCGTTTACCAGCAAAAACAGATTGTGCCGCGGGACTGGATTGTTGAATCAATGCAGGTTTATACCCGCAGTCAATTTAATCCCTATGATTACGGCTATCTCTGGTGGCAAAGAGAGTTGAATGGTTACACCGTTCTATTTGCCTGGGGTAACGGGGGCCAGTACATAATGATGTTGCCGGCACTCGGGACTGTTGTCTCGATTACATCTAACAACGAGAGTCGTAAAAAAAGCAGGGTAAGTCGACGCAAACTTTTTAGTTTTATTGAAAACAGGTTAATCAGGTACCTGGAACAAAATGTTTAGGGCCACTTGAGAACGGTAAAGCGTCCTGGAATCGGGTCCGCAATGACGGTAACTCCCGTTAAGTAAGTGCCGTTCGTATTTGGGTTCTATTTTCTTCAATCACATGTCAAAGCATTTATCCAAATCTAAATACATAGCAGGGCTTACCTGCCCACGTAAACTGTGGTTGCAACTCTGGAGGTCTGAGTTACAAGCCGAACCGGGTGGTATGACCGCGCTGATTATGGAACAGGGCACATTATTTGGTGAGCTGGCTCACCAGTTGTATGCCGATGCCATTTTGATTGATATCGATATCCGCAATCTGGCGCGGGCCGAGGCGGATACGCTGGCTGCTATCGGGTCCGGGGCACAGACGATTCTGGAGGCTACCTTTCGTACCGGGCAGTACCGGGTGTTGTCGGATGTGGTGCAACGGCTGGCTGATGGCAGTTGGCATTTGATCGAGGTGAAGTCTTCAACCAAAGTAAAGCCCGAGCATATTCCCGATCTGGCCTTCCAGCGCTACGTGATGGAGCAGGGTGGTTATCGGGTGTCGAGGTGCAGCGTGTTGCATGCCAATACCGCGGGGCATTCGCCGGATTTAGCCAACTTGTTTAGCGAGGTTGATGTGACTGAGCAGGTAGCTGCCTACCTGCCGTCGGTAGCGTCGGATTTGGCTCAATTCGCGCCTTTGTTGGTGAAGGATGCGGCCATTCCCGGGATGCAGTTCAAGAAGGCTTGTGTGGGTTGTGATTTCCAGGCGCATTGTTGGGCGGAGATTAGCGCGCCGACCATTTATGAATCGATCGATAATCGCAAGATCCCGGCGATGGAGGCGCAGGGTATTTTTTATATCGATGATATCCAGGATGATTTTGACTTACCCGCGGCGGTTCGCACTATGGTTGAGCGCATGCAACAGCGCCGTATTGATATCAACCTGGAGCCGATTCGAAAAATGCTGGATGAGTTGCAGTACCCGCTATACTTTCTTGATTTTGAAACGGTGGCTACCGCGATGCCGCTGTTTGAAGGTTTCTCGCCCTGGCAGCGGTATGCCTTCCAGTACAGCCTGCATGTGCAGGGCGACGATGGTGAATTGCGCCATGTCGAATTTTTACACGATCAACGCACCGACCCCGGTAAGGCAATTGCGCGCAGTCTGATTGAGCATATCGGTGAGACTGGTTCGGTGATTGTCTACAGCAAAACCATGGAGAAGGGGGTATTGAATGATCTGGCCGGGCAGTTCCCGGATTGGGCGCGTGGTTTGAGAAATATCGCAAGTCGCATCTGGGACCTGGAAGTGGTGTTTAAGAAACATTACCGTCACTGGCAGTGGGGGACTAAATCGAGTATTAAAAATGTGTTGCCAACACTGGTGCCGGAATTGTCTTACAAGGATCTGGATGTGCAGGAAGGTGGCACGGCGTCGCTGGAATGGTTGCGCATGACTGAAACCGATGATGTTCGTGAGAAGGCTATTAAGGCTGAGGCGCTGAGACGGTATTGTGAGTTGGATACACTGGCGATGGTTAGGTTGTTGGCGGTGGTTGAGCGGGAATTGGATAGTGGGTGTTAGGGAATTGGTTTCCCCTCAAGCTTTCGCTGAATATTTCATTGCATGTAGTTGAGCGGCGAGCTCAAAGATTTTTTCCGAGTCTTCAATGCTTTGTGTTTTACTTTTATCTATTGCGTTACTGCCATTGAACGCACCCCAGATTGCGCCGGCCATTGCGCCAATTGTGTCCGTATCACCACCGAGCTCGAATATTTGTGTAAGCATTAAGTCATAACTTTGATTTCTATACCTCAGCGCGAAATAAATTGCGGTTATGCAGGATTGAGACGCGGCAATACCGTTCCCCAGTTTTCTTTTCAACACCTTAACCTGGACAGCATCTGATAGCTGAATTGATTCAATGCAAAATGCCGCTTTGGCCTGATATTCTTGGGACTTACACCAGGTTGGCAAGGCTTCCAGGATGGCTTCAGTATTCCAGTCATGCAGGGCAGCATGGGTTACAAATGCTATGAGTTTTGCACCTTCTATTGCCAGCGGATGTGCATGCGTAATTTCGGAGCTTTTTACTATATTCTCGTTTAATTTTTGTTTATCTTCTGGAAAGCACATTGCCAATATTGGTGCTCTCATCGCAGCACCGTTGCCAAAAGAGCCATGTTTGAATTTTGCTCGATTCACATCTTGCCAATTGGCGCCATTTTTAATTTTCTTCAGTAACCAGGCTGCACCCGGCCCGTATCCTCTCGACCAGCTATAGTTTTCAGCAAAAGTAGTAGCCAGGTGTTGCTGGTCGACCCCGTTGTTTTGTATAAATGAGCTGGCTAAATCTATCGCCATTTGGGTGTCATCGGTATACCTGATCTTGCCGTCTTTTGTTTTCCCAATTGCCCTCCAGAGTAATCGCTCAACAGGTCCGCCCTCGAATGGCGCACCATAAGCATCACCTATTGCCAGCCCCATAAAGCAACCAGAATATTTATTAGAATTTATCATCAAACTTAAACTGGCGTGTCATGTTTTGGCGTTAAACATGTCACATATCAAATACATCTCGGCCCAATCTGGATGCACGATATTTTTCCCGTGAAAGCTTGAGTAATCAAGCATTACATCGGGGCCGCGGACCGCGTTATTTTCAAAAAAATGCATCTGGTTTGATAGGGTGTATCGATTTCCGCTGGTATCTTTGACGTTAACAGGGGCATATCCCATTGATTTTTCCCGGGCAATCATCGTAGCCGCCCGAACATTGGCAGGCAATGCATAGTCTGATGGCGATATCTCATGGTTATCATCCAGAATTGTCACATCCTGATCGAGCGGGAATTTTCCGAAACAATCGCCTGTGGTGGCCATCAGGATTGCCTTTTCGACTTGTAAGCCATTTGGCAGCCGGATTTTACATGGAAAATATACATCCTTTTCGTAGTAGTTCGGGGCGCCAATAATTTGATTTAGAATTTCGGTCTGGCTGATTGTCGGCGTCCATGGCTGAGATTTCCATTTTTCGTATAATTCATTCCTGACAACCTTATTAATAAACTGGGCGTTATCGGCAAGTACCCACAGGGTTCCACATTTATCGCATTTATATTCGCTAACTGTCTTAATCTTTGAAATTGCCTTGATACTTTTATGGTCGCCAACCAAAGATATATAAATGCTGTCCACCTCGCACGAGCGGCACCTGTTTCGCCATTTATTATATTTGTCGAGTATCTTCGAGATCATACGTCGTCTAGCGTCCACATAAGGGGCCGTAGTGGGGCGCAGCGTAACGAAGGTGCCAGCGAGCGCTTGTCAGGATTTTTTCTGGCTATTTCTACCTTCTGTAAACTGCGGCAAATTATCGCTAACCTCGTACCAGCTAGCCGCGTAATTTGTGAAAATATGTGCATCGGGTTTAAGTTCAATTTTTGAATCCAGCGTGCCTAGTGAAAATTCAATCAATTCACCGGCATCATCTGAGGGTATAAAAATTAGACTGGACCCGCAATTATCGCAAAATTGTCGTTTTGTCCCATTTGGCGCCAGATATGTTTTGAGGTGTGCCTCACCTGCTACCCAGCGAAAATTATCGGTTTTGGCTTCCCCCAGTGTAGCAAATGCCGCGCCATGGAATTTACGGCACATCGAACAGTGACAATGACCCATCCGGGGTTCTATTTTTTCTACTTCATATTTAATCAAACCACACAGGCATTGACCCTGGTAAGGTCCGCTATTTGAATCACTCATCATGCATCACCATGGGTTCCACTGGATTGGATTTGAAAAATGATAACAGTAAATTTGTAAGACCGCAGGGACAAGTTGAAAGGTCACGATTTGGCTGCATTTCTTGCCGATCGTATTCTGTTACGGGCGATCGCGCGCGGTATTGAGATTACTGGCGAGGCCGCTAGTGGAGTATCGACGGCGTATACGGCGGCCCACGGGGAAATTAGCGGGAATGAGGCGATAGATTCAGGCCCCTGATCGGAGTCGGTGTGACGACCCGGGACGACGGTTTGGGCATTGCCGTATACACCCGGGGGCGGCGATGTATATACTGCTATTTTACATTTAACGGGCCGAAGTTCCTGGCCTGCTCGATTGGGTAATTCATGACTTCGCTAGAAACCATGGTAAATGTTACGCCGTGGTTGGCGTAGCAAACCTCAGCCGTTTTTGCTTCATCCTTATGTTCCTGAATTGATGCTATAAATCAGTGAAATATGAATAATTTGCAAAATCGTGGTTAATGTATTGATTAAAGGCGGAAGAATTACTTAATTCGATGTTTCATATCATCCGCAACTGGCTGGATCGGCGCATACTCCGACGCTCATCCATCACATCGGCGCAGTGGGCAACGGCGTTTGCCTCGCTGCCGTTACTGGCTGGGCTAACGAGCGATGAAAAGCGTAGGTTGCAGGAGCTGGCCATTTTGTTTATTCATCGCAAGGCGTTCGAAGGCGCCCATGGTCTTGTCGTCACTCAGCCGATGGCGTTAATTATTGCCCTGCAAGCCTGCTTGCCGGTTTTAAAGCTGGGTTTGGGTGGATACGAGGGTTGGGTTTCAGTGGTGGTTTATCCGTCGGGGTTTGCACCAAAGCGTGTTATCAGGGATGAATATGGCGTGGAGCATCATGTGCAATCGAATTTGGCCGGTGAAGCCTGGCAACGGGGACCGGTGGTGTTAGCCTGGGATGAAACCGAGCGGTCCGGTTTTATTGATGGTCATAATCTGGTTATCCACGAGTTTGCCCACAAACTCGATATGCAAAATGGGCATGCCAATGGTTTCCCGCCCTTGCATGCGAAGATGGATATAACTGTATGGACGGAGGCCTTTCGCGCCGGGTTTGAGGATTTACAGTACAAATGCAGTGTTGGAGAGTACATCGGCATTGATTGTTACGCGGCGAGTTCACCGGCAGAGTATTTTGCAGTGTTGAGTGAGGTGTTCTTTGAAAGGCCCGATGTGCTACAGCAGCACTATGCCGCGGTTTATGGACAACTGCGACAGTATTATCGGCAGGATCCGTTGGCACGATTGGGTTAGAGTTAGAGAGATTCCCGCCTACGAGACTGTGAAAGTATTCGTAAAACTACCCACAACCCCCGAACTGTAGGTTGGGCTGAGCGAAGCGAAGTCCAACAATCAATAAGTTAGGTTAGACTGGTGTTGGGTTTCGTTACACTCACCCCAACCTACGCTGAATTCTTTCACAGTCTCCTACGCCGGAATGACCGGTGTTGATTCAAATGCCATCGAGGTAGGGCCCGGCCAACAGTAAAACTGCCATGCCGGTGCCGGTGGCGAATACGACGTTATTACTTCTCCACATGATTAATACGACGCATGACATGGCGAGGATTTCACTGGCACTACCCCGCCTGATCGCGGGCGCGAGTATAGCCATGAAAGCGCAACCCGGCAGGGCTTCGAGTACCGGTTTTATGCCGGCGATGTGACGCAGTTGTAAGCCGATGAAGTATCCGCCGACTCGGGTCAGGTAAACCACTGAGGCCATCAGGGCTATCGCGATCAGCGTCGATTGCTGGTCAACCACGTAGCTGTCGCTCCTGGATCACCGCAGCCGTTACGCCGGCCGTTACGGAAAGTAACAGAACCAGGTAATTCTCCGTCTCCAGTTCGAATAAGATCAACGCGGTGATACTCGATACGATCCAGGGGGTTGATCGGGTCTTCGAGCCCTTGATAAACAACATCATCATGGTTGCTATCACCAGCGGGCCGGCAAAGTCGATAGCACCGAGGTCCAGCGTGGTAAAAATATCCGCGACGCTCAGTCCCAGCCAGGTGGACGATAGCCAGCTCGTCATTATCGCCATGCCATAGCCGGTGATATAACCAAGACGGTCGACATTTTGTTCGAGTCGGTAACTGGTCACTACGCCCGGATCGTTGAGCAGGAATAGCCAGACGATGCGTCGTTTTAGACTATGACCATCGAAGCGATGCGTCATTGCCATGCCGAGCAGGATATTACGCGAACTGACCAGCGCGACAGACAGGGCGATGGTGCCGTAAGGCAGTGGTGACTGCCAGAATTCGAGTGCGGCAAACTGGCCCGAGGCGGTGAAACTCGAAGCGCTCATGAGCAGCGCTTGCCATTGGCTGAGGCCGGCGGCAGATGCGGCAATGCCAAACATCACACCGAACATGAATGTCGAAATGAAATAATCCCCGGACGAACGAATGCCGAGCAGCAGGCTTTGATAGGTGGGCATGGGTGAGACTCGTGTGTCAGATACGCCGGACGGATATTATATTAGGCAGGGGGATCGTAGAAGTAGCAATCGTGGTTTTCTACGGTTACCGACCCTACCCGACAGCCGGAACGACGACGAGGATGAAATTTCAGTTGACTGATGTAGCGAAAAAGGCTACATATGTAGCTTAAATAGCAACAAAAATCGAATCCTTGTCTGCATTATCATCACTTTTGTTTAAAGATTACCGTCGCCGGGTGCTGGGTTTGCTGTTGATGCATACCGACGAGTCTTTTCATGTGCGCGAAATTGCTCGTTTGACCGGTACAGTAGCAGGAACATTAAACAGGGAGCTTGTGAAACTGGCCGATGCGGGTGTTTTGGTTAAAAAAAATGTCGGAAATCAGATTCGATATAGCGCGAATCCCGATTGCCCGATTATGGATGAATTGACCAGCATTTTGCGCAAAACGTCTGGCATTGTAGATGTACTCGCTGATGCATTATTACCGTTATCTGAGAAGATTAATTTTGCCTTTGTATTTGGATCTATGGCGAATGGAAGCGAAACTGCAGGTAGATATGTAGATGTATTGATAGTCGGTAATGTGAGTTTTTCTGAAGTGGTGGAAGCCCTGTCTGGCGCACAGGTTATTTTTAGGCGCGGAGTAAATCCGAAAAATTTTAGCAGGGAGGAATGGGTGCATATGTGTGAAATGAACGAATCGTTTGTCAAACAGGTACTCAGCAGACCCAAGCTTTATATTGTCGGCACAGAAAATGAGCTTGAGGGCTGCCTTAAGGGCTGAAGCAGCGTTTTAAAAATATCGTTTTAATGTAACAATTACCCGTAGATAGCGTTATCAACGAACAGTAAACCCAGGAATCCGAATGTTATATACCGCAGATAACCACGCCGAGTTAGATGTGCTGATGCTTTTTAAATCTTCCACCAGCCTGGAAGGCATCAAGATCCATAAAACGGCTGAGCCCTCGTTGATCGCGGCGGCGAAACGCCTGTTTGAGGAAGGTTTTATTACCCGGGCAGATGGCGGTTATCTAACCCCGCCGGGCAGCGAGGCCGCCGAGCATGCGCATTTGCTGTATGACATGCTACACGCTCACAGCGTGGAGTGAGTGATAGCCGATTGCATCGGCAAATTCGCAGTACAAACACCGTAGAAATCCGGGTTTAACATGAAAGTATATTTTTCGCATGGTAAGGAAAGTGGCCCCTGGGGCACTAAAATAAAAAGACTTGCGGCCATTGCCAAACAACTGGGATGCGATGTCGATAGTATTGATTATACCGATACCATGGATCCAGACCTTCGAGTCGAACGCCTGCTGACTGCATTAAGCAAAGAAGAAGATAGTTTTGTTTTGGCGGGCTCAAGCATGGGGGGTTATGTTTCGTTGGTCGCATCGCAATCGGTCGATGCAAAGGCGGTATTCCTGATGGCGCCTGCTCTGTATATGCCAACCTTTAAAAAACAGCAATATCACTCGAGTTCATCCCATATTGAAATTGTGCACGGATGGTCTGACGAGGTTATTCTCGCAGAGCATTCGATTAAATATGCAAAGGATGGCGACTGTACGCTGCATTTGATTAGCGGGGACCATTCGTTAAATGGTTCGATAGAAGTTGTCGTGGATCTTTTTGAACAATTTCTCAGGAAGGCTATGGGTATTTAAAAAAACCTCGTCATGCTGTGGCAGGTACGATGGGGTTGCAGATGTTTGTTTTGCCTTAACCCGCATATTGCACGAAGGCGGTGTCTACTCATGACTTTTATTAATAAATTCAAATATTGAGGAGAAAAATCTCTGATATTTGAAAAATACAGTTTGTACCTGAACGAATTCAGGAAAAATCTGGCGGCTTCGGCAAGCTGCTCCTGTCGTCGCCTAAAAGCGCCTACTTTTGGTGCTCTACCACCTACAATCCCTGTAGGCGATCTTGATCGATCCTCCTTGATGCGTAGCTACGGCTATGCATCGGCGGACGATCAATCAACCTTGTTTGCCATATTTCCCCTGAACTTGGTTCCCTT
>Ga0255051_10000899_pt1 | contig 10852 bp, 8 predicted proteins | sample JV7_2_9_MG_FD_181719 | JGI IMG/M metagenome (GOLD analysis project Ga0255051, IMG submission 181719) | Seawater microbial communities from Jervis Inlet, British Columbia, Canada - JV7_2_9 | ecosystem: Environmental > Aquatic > Marine > Inlet | place: Canada: British Columbia | collected 2016-10-06
GCGAAAGGGATTCAGGGAGCGGGCAAAAGGCGATGCCGTTATGGGTCTGGCTTTGATTCATCACCTTGCGATAGCAAAGAACCTGCCACTGACCGAGGTGATCGGCTGGTTGGTCGACATGGCACAGCAGGGCGTGATCGAGTTCGTGCCGAAGAACGACCCGATGGTGCAGCGATTACTGCAAATGCGTGAGGATCTGTTCGACGACTACGAGCAGGAGTCATTCGAGCGCTACCTGGGCCGGCGCGCGCGCATCGTTAAATCCGAAACAGTCTCTACAAGCGGCAGAACCTTGTACTGGTTTGACCGTCGTTAGCATGAAGTCGTTTGCGCTTGCAGTCATCTCTGTTACGACAATTTTCGTATTCGCGACCCTTTCAATTTACGTCGGTAACTCCGCTGAATTTACGAGCTCATTGCCTGCAGTGCTTCTTGTAGTACTGCCGTACGCCGTTGCACTGGTAGTTGTAATGGGGCTGCCTGGTCTCGTCATGACCGAGCAAGGGCGCGCGCGCTATGAGGCGATTTTATGCGCCCTGGCTGTCTTGTTGTGGTTGCAGGGCAATATTCTTGTCTGGAACTACGGAGTTCTGGACGGCAGCAATATCAACTGGCTGGATGGTGCCTGGCGAGGCGCACTCGATATTGCGATCTGGGTAATCGTACTGTGGTTGGCCACCAAGGCTTACCAGCGAGTTGGTAAAGCGTTGTTCGTGGCCGCGGTAGCGACGCTGGCAATTCAAACCTTGTCGGCGGGAATGACATTAGTCGGCAATCCGGAAGTTCTTAAGGCACGCGACATCGCGGCGAATACCGAGGGCAGGGACGCTGCGATGCGATTCTCAGCCAGCAAGAATATTGTGCACATCGTCATGGACGGATTCCAGTCCGACATCTTTGCGGCAATCCTGGCGAACTCGGCAGAACTCGACCTCAAGGCCAAACTGCGTGGCTTTACCTATTTCGATCAGCATCTTGGGGCGTACCCGTATACGCAGCTCACGGTGCCCGCCATGTTGAGTGGCAAGCTGTTTCACAATGAAGAACCCGTGGAATCGTTTATTGGCAACACGATGCGTGGTGAGACGATCATCAATACAGCATTCGCGGCCGGTTATGAAATCGATATTGCTGCGCCGGTGGCACTCAAGAATGTCTACGTGCAGGGAGATTATTCGAACGCCTACGGCATCTCGTCCAGTGGTCATGTTGATGCAATCGATTATGCGCGCACGGATGCGGCGAAACTGATCGACCTCGCATTGTTTCGCGTCGTTCCACATTTTGTGAAGGCACTGGTGCATCGCGATGAGTTGTGGGTGTTTCAGGCGACGTCACAGGCAAATGCATACTTGCAGATGCAGTATTTTTCGGATCTCGCGTTTCTTGACGAGCTAACCGAGGGCATGTCAGCGGATCGCGACGTCCCGGTGTACAAGATGATTCATGTCATGTTGAGCCATCGGCCAATTGTCGGCAATGAACACTGTGAATTTGATGGGCGCAAGCCGGAAACTCGCGAGGCAGTATTCGCACACGCACGATGTGGCCTGGTAGCAGTGCTAAACGTATTGCAACGCATGCAGGACCTGGGCATCTATGACAGCAGCCTCATTGTCCTGATGGCGGATCACGGCGCGTGGGTGCCGGTCGATAACTTCGTGTCGTCAGATCAGGTTAGCGCGTTGCTGGTTGGTATGGCGACACCTATGTTGGCACTAAAGCCACCCAACGCAAACCATGAGTTTCGAGTATCGAGCGTACCGTCGTCGATCATCGATGTACCGGCTACGATTGCGGACATCGCCGGATTCGAATCCCGATTCAATGGCCAGCCGGTGTTTTCAATTGGCGCAGATGAAGCACGGCAACGCCGACACCTCGTCTACGGCTACGGAATCAATCCTGATGCTGACGGCTTTCTTTTTCCGATGCAGGAGTTCGTAATTGACGGTAACCCGTACGATGCCGCCTCCTGGCAAAAGGGCAGCCGATTCCTGCCGGGCGAATAAGTACTTGATATCATGTGCTCACTGGTTCCGGGTGAGGGTCTTGACGGGCATGAAGAGGATTACTGTTTGCGTTGCGAGGCTCGTTTTCGGTAGTGGGTTGATACTGACTGCCCATGCTGACGCGCCGTATATTGATCCGGCCGACGATGCGGCAAATTTCGGCGACATCAACAACGTCCTGTTCTGGAACGCGCCGCAAAAGGTCGCGGGTTTTCGCAACATGGAGGAGTTGACCTCGACGCGCCCGGTAGCGGCTGGATCGAATCCGTATCCGCTGCCCTACAAGAAGTTTGATCTCTCCGATTTCTCATTTGTATACGAGGATTCCATCGTTACGCTCGAGGATTACATCCGTGGACACAATGTTGCCGGTTTGTTGGTCATCAAGGACGGATTCGTCATCTACGAACGCTACGAACTGGGCAACACGGCCGCAAGCCGCTGGATTTCCTGGTCGGTCGCCAAGTCCGTGACATCCCTGCTGGTAGGCGCGGCAATCCAGGACGGCTACATCCAGAGCGTGGATGAAATGGTCAGCGACTACCTGCCGCGCCTGAAGAACTCGTCCTACGACGATGTGACCATTCGAGACCTGATGCAGATGTCGTCCGGCGTGGAATGGAACGAGGACTACGCCAACCCGGAAGCTGACATTAATACGATCACATGGGACACCTTGAGTATTTACGATCAGTTGCGGGACAAGCCCCGATTCGCTGCAGCAGGGGAAGTGCATAACTACAACACGGCCGAAACAAATCTGGTGGGCACGCTGCTACGCTCGGCCATCGGCAACAATTTATCGACCTACCTGAGTCAGAAGATCTGGCAGCCGTTTGGGATGGAGCACGATACAAGCTGGAATCTCAGCGAACCGGGTGGCGGCGAATTCGGTGGCAGCAGCCTTAATGCAACGCTCAGGGACTACGGCAGGATCGGATTGTTCGCGCTCGCCAACGGCAAACTGCGGGACGGCACTCCGGTGCTGCCAGATGGCTGGACGGAGGAATCGATTACGCCGTCGAAAGGCCTCGATCGCTATGGTTACCTCTGGTGGCTCAGGGGCGAGGGGGTGTACGCGGCCTCGGGGATATTCGGCCAGGCAATCCATATCGACCCTGTGAATAATCTCGTCATCGCGCAACACAGCGCACGCGAAGTTGCGAGCCTGCCCAGCGACTGGGCGTTGCAGTTAGCCTTCTTTCGGGCGCTGACTGCTCGACTCGCACAGTGACTCCTTGTAATAAGTGGCGCTCGCTGCAGGTCTGTTAACTCATGCAATACTTATATTATGCGATAGCGTTTCTCGTCGCGGTCGTGGCATTGCTGCTGCTCGTGAACCGCCCGCAATATGTCGTTATCGACGCGCCGCTTCCTGTAGCGTACGAAGGGGTGGGATTTCCGCACGGTTTATTCGAGAACTTGCTCGGCCGGTACGTGAGTGCGGATGGCAAGATCGATTACGCGGCCTGGCAGGCGTCGGCATCTTCTGTTGCGGAGCTCAATGGCTACCTGGCAGCCGTCAGCGCCATAAGCCCGGAAACGGACCCGGAGCGTTTTGCGAGCCGCAACGATGAACTCGCGTACTGGATGTATGGCTACAACGCGTACGTGATCAAGAGTGTGCTGGATCACTGGCCGATTGCGAGTGTTACCGATGTCAAAGCGCCTCTTGAGGCGGTAACCGGCCTGGGGTTCTTCTACCGGCAACGCTTCAGTTTTGGCGATGAATATCTGAGCCTGCTGTCCGTGGAGAACAAGAAAATTCGTGAGCAGTACCAGGATGCTCGAATTCACTTCGTGTTGAGCTGCGCCAGCGGCAGTTGCCCGATCGTGCGGCCTGAATTGCCGACGGGCGATGCCCTCGAAGCGTTTCTAGCGAGCGCTACCGCGGAATTCGCCAGCGACCCCGGCAATATCTCCATTGACCACGAGGCTCGCAGCGTTGTTCTGAACAGGATTTTCAAGTGGTATCGCAAAGACTTCGAAAATGAGCTGCGCAAGGCCGGCCTGCCGGCAGAAAACGGCCTGATCGCCTACGCGCAACGCATTGCGCCTGAACCGCTGGCCTCCGCGCTGGCGGCCGCAGGCGACTACGAGATCGTCTTTCACGACTACGACTGGGCGCTGAACTCAACCGAGTAAACGAAATCGGTCCGCCGCGCATCTAAGTCTTAAACCACGCATAAGCGTGGCCGTATAAGGCGTAGAGCAGGGGGCCTGAACTGAAAATCGCGGATACATCGGCACAAGACATCCGTCTTGCACCGCCAAGCAAACGAAAACAGCAGATTATTGCTGCCAGCGCGGTGGTTGGCATCGTCGTACTCGCATGGTTTGCAGCGCCCTGGGTGCAGCGTTGGGCAGATGCCACTATCAGCTTACCGATGGACCGAATCAGATTGGCAACCGTTTCCCGTGGTGACCTGATTCGGGATGTCTCAGTGCAGGGTCGTGTCGTAGCGGCCGTCAGCCCGACTCTCTATTCGACTGCATCCGGATCGATAACACTGCATGTCGATGCCGGCGAGAGAGTGATCGAAGGTCAGGTCGTTGCGGTGGTTGACAGCCCGGACCTGGCAAGCCAGCTCGAACAGGCTGAATCGTCACGCGAACAGCGTCAGGTCGAACTGGAAAGGCAGCGCATCGAATCCCGCCAGCTGGCGCTTGAAAAACGCAAGTCAGCTGATCTCGCAAAGGTTTCTCTTACCGCAGCAGATCGCGAAAAGCGGCGCGCGGATCAGGCCTTTGAGCTCGGCGTCATTTCGGTGATCGATTACGAAAAAGCACAGGACGACTTGCAGAATGCACAGGTTGCACACGCGCATGCGGTTGCCGATGCAGATCTGTTTGATGAGCGACTCGCATTCGAATTGCGTGCCAGCGAACTCGAGCTAAACAGAGAGACATTACTCGTCAAGAATCTGCAGCGCCAGGTCGACGATCTCGCCATAAAATCGCCGGTCAGCGGCATCGTCGGTGATCTGCTGGTCGATCAGCGAGCAGCCGTGTCCACCGACACACCAGTGATGGCCGTCGTCGATCTGTCTCGCTTTGAAATTGACGCGCAGATCCCCGAGAGCTATGCCGACGATCTGGCGGTCGGCATGCAGGTCGAGATTATGGTCGGCGGCAACAGGTTCGCGGGCGAGCTGATAGCAGTGTCACCGGAAATCGTGAACAACCAGGTCAATGGGCGTATTCGGTTCAGCGAATCCGGCCCGACCAACCTGCGACAAAATCAACGTCTGACGACGCGAATTCTGCTTGCCGAATACCGGGATGTTCTGCTCGTGCAGCGCGGCCAGTTTCTGGATAGCGGTGCGGGACGCGTTACCTATGTACTCAATGAGGACGGCCTGGCGGTCAGGCGTGCAATCGAAGTCGGTGCGAGAAGTCTTGGCGCCGTCGAGATCGTTGCCGGCCTCAATCAGGGCGACACCATCGTAATTTCCAATCTGGATCCGTTTCGCAGCGCCGAAACGGTTCTACTTACTGAATAGCTGCCGCACTCAGGAGCAATCACCATGCTACAGATGAAGAATGTTTCAAAAATTTATCGTACCGATACGGTCGAAACACACGCGTTGCGCGAGTTTTCGCTGATCGTGGACGAAGGCGAATTCGTATCGGTGACCGGCCCTTCGGGTTCAGGCAAGACGACCTTTTTGAATATCGCCGGACTGCTTGAAGAACTGAGCGGCGGCGTCTACGAACTTGACGGGCGCGATATTTCTTCACTGAGCGACAAGGAACGCTCGAAGGTCCGAAACGAGAAGATCGGTTTCATCTTTCAGAGTTTTAACCTGATTCCCGAACTCAATATTTTCGACAATGTCGATGTGCCGTTGCGCTACCGCGGCTTTACTGCCGCAGAGCGCAAGAAGCGCATTGTCGACAGCCTTGAAATGGTCGGTCTGGCATCACGCTTGCAACACATGCCGGCGCAGTTATCCGGTGGACAGCAGCAGCGCGTCGCAATTGCGCGCGCGCTCGCCGGCGAGCCGCGTTTCCTGCTGGCCGATGAGCCGACCGGCAACCTCGACTCGAACATGGCCGAAAGCGTGCTGGACTTGCTCAGCGAAATTAACGAGTCCGGCACCACGATCATCATGGTGACGCATGAACTCGCACTCGCGGATCGCGCCAAGCGCAACATATTTGTGCGCGATGGCAGTGTCAGCGATGGCCCGCCGGATTTGCACCTGGCCAAGGCGGCCGGCGAATAGGCGGCGGAGGATAAGATATGTTTCGTTATTACCTGAGATTAGGCGCCCTGAGCATTCGCGCTAACCCGGCCCTGAGTGCACTCATGGTTGCAGCCATCGCGATTGGGATCGGCGCGTTCATGAGCATGTTCACGATCCGCTACATCATGAGCGGCAATCCGATCGCCGACAAATCCGATCAGCTCTATTACGTTCGTGTCGATAACTGGGATCCCAGCGAGCCGTACGATGAACCAAATGAGCCGCCGGAGCAGTTAACCTATCTCGACGCAACAGCCCTCTATCAGGCCGGCAAGGCGAGTCGACAGGTAGTCAGTTTCATGTCGATGCGCGTGATCGAGCCACAGGGCGAAGAGGCCAAACCCTCGCAGATCGAAACGCGGGCAACAACGGCCGATTTCTTTGCCATGTTTGACGTCCCGTTCGCCTATGGCTCGGGATGGGATAAGAAATCCGACGACACCGAAGAATTTGTCGCAGTTCTCGGACAAGCGATGAACGAACAGTTATTCGGTGGTGAGGATTCCGTCGGCGAGATGATCACGATGAATGGCGAGTCCTATCGGGTTGTCGGAGTTCTCGATTACTGGTCGCCTGTGCCGTTGTTCTATGACCTGAACAATAACCCGTACAACGAACCGGGCAAGGTATTCCTGCCGTTTTCAGTGGCGGTGGCCGGTGAGCATGGCAGTGCAGGAAATACCAGCTGCTGGAAGCCTGTTGGCGACGGCGGCACAGCTGCATTCCTGGCATCCGAGTGCATCTGGATGCAGATGTGGGTCGAGCTTCACAGCCAATCGGAGAGGCAGGAATACCTGCAGTTTCTCGATGCCTACGTTGAGCAGCAAAAGTTAGTCGGTCGTTTTCCCAGGGAACTTAATAATCGTCTCGATAACGTCGAAGAATGGATGGAGTACAACGAGGTCGTCGACGAAGACGTCGGCGTACTTCTCGGGCTCGCGATTCTGTTCCTGGTCGTTTGCCTGCTGAACACCATCGGCTTGATACTCGCGAAAGTGTTGCGCCGGGCAAAGGACACCAGCCTGCGGCGCGCACTTGGTGCCAATAAATCGGCAATGTTTTCTCAATATTTCGTGGAGGCGAGCATGATCGGCGCGGCCGGCGGCCTGCTCGGGATAGTGATGACCTGGCTCGGCTTGCGTGGCATCGAGAATTTGTTCAGTGAGTACGAATTCGTTGGAAAACTCGTGCAGATGGACTGGGTAATGATGCTGGCAGCCGTCGCACTCGCGATTGTGTCGGCGCTTGCCGCCGCACTGTATCCAACGTGGCGCGCCTGCAATGTAACGCCAGCCACCCAGCTCAGAATTCAGTAGGCGCGTCGGTAGACGCTTGCTTAGGAGACAGACATGGAACTAGGACCAATTTGGCGCGCGATTCTCAGGAACAAGGGCAGCTACGTGTTAATTGCGCTGCAGATCGCCGTCACGATGGCGATCATGGTGAATTCGATTGCCATTATTCAGGATCGCACATCACAGATGGGCCGTCCGAGCGGAACAGATGAAGATAATATCCTCACCTTCAGAAGCGTTGCGTTCGTACCGGACATAGACATGCGCGTCCTGATCGATGAGGACCTGGACATGCTGCGAACCATGCCCGGAGTGATCGATGCGTTTTCCAGCAATTCGTTTCCCCTGCGCGGCGGCGGCTGGAACATGGGTCTGGCGCTCGAGCCCGGAGCCGGGCACGACGGTATTGGAACTGCCATCTATTTTTCCGATGAGCATGCCATTGATTCGTTTGGCACCAACCTGATCGAAGGTCGCAACTTCACGGCACAGGACGTGACATGGAACGACGAGGAATCCGGAACCTGGCCGCCCATGGGCATTATTACCCAGAAACTGGCCGATGATTTGTTTCCGGATGAAGAAGGCTCTGTCGTAGGCAAGACCGTCTATGTCAACGACAACGATCCCGTGAATATTATTGGTATCGTCGATCGTCTGCAGGCGCCATGGGATGGCTGGGATCGGGTCGAGAACTCGATGCTCGTGCCGTTACGTCGTGACGGCGACATGTTGCACTACGTTGTTCGGACCGAACCCGGTTATCGCGACGAATTGATCCCACAGATCGAAGAAAGGCTGGCCGAGAATAAGAATCGCATCATCGAAAATATGCGGACGATGAACGAGGTGCGCCATCGCAGTTACCTGGGCGACGCTGCAATGATCAAAATGCTGTCATTTATCGTTATTTTGCTGACCGCGATCACGGGCCTGGGAATTGTGGGCCTCGCAAGTTTCAGTGTGAGTCGCCGCACGCGCCAGATTGGCGTTCGACGCGCGCTCGGAGCGACACGACCGGCAATCATGCGTTACTTCATGATCGAGAACTTCATCATTAGTAGTGTTGGCATTCTGGCCGGCGGTATTTTCGCGGTCGCACTGAACATATTCATGGTGCAGGCCTTCGACGTAACGCCACTTGCCTGGTACGTCGTGCCGATAGCGATGTTAGTGCTCTGGATAGTTGGCCAGGCAGCAGTTGCAGGGCCTGCGCGGCGTGCGAGTGCTATCTCGCCGGCGATCGCAACCCGCTCGATCTGAGTTGCGCTATTCAGGGCGACGACCGCGGCAGTAACCCTGCCGCATCTCGCCTTTGTCGATTACGACCACCATCGCGATACCAGTCGGTCGCGTCGGCTATCGAAACGTCCTCGTAGCCCGCAGCGGCGAGATGCCGCTCATAGCTGTCTAGGGTCTCCAGAGAGTAGGTCAGGCGCTCTATCTTGAACCAGTGGTGCATGTCATCGGAATACTCTCCACCCGCTCTCAGCCAGTCGTAGCAGCGCAGGTGGCCGCCAGGGCACAGGACACGCAAACTCTCGCCAAGAATGCCGCTCTTGTCTGCAATTTGCGTGAAAGCACCGGAGCTTTCGCAGCCTGTGTCGCCCGATCGATCAACGGCGCTTCGAGATCGATACCAACGACCTCGGCGCCATGTATCCGTCTCCCCAGATAAGCTCGAGCATCGTAATCATATTGTCGTAATACTCGTTGTCGTGACTCATGCGTGCTTGTCCCTGGGGAATGACCCTATTCGGCCTGATACACCTCCGTGTCCGTGTGAAATGCGTACCAGGCGAACCAGTAAACAATAACAGACGGGATTTCCTTGCCATTTTCGCCCATGACGCGCGCGTAGTCATCGTCCTCGGACCACTCAAGCATAACGTCTGCGCCATTCACCGAGTCGGCGAACGATGGCTCGCCGTGCTCGCGCAATTCCTTAAATGCGTAGGCCTTGTGGGCGCCGTCAACCGAGACGCCGAGTACACGTTCCTTGTTTGAGTACAGATTGCTGCGATTCGCGACCGGAAACATCAGTTGCCGGGAGCGTTGATATTCTTCATACGGCGACGATCTCCATTTACTGAGAAAGCCGGTGTCGTTCGATAGGACTAACGTCTCCGGAAAGCGGGTACGCCAGTCTCGCCAGGTCGTGTTCGCGGTAACGATCGGTGTGATTTCAGTGCCCTTCAATGGGCCGCTGACGGCCCGCGACATTATTTGCGACCACAGCGACCCAGTCTGGCGGTCATAGAGCAGGACATCGCTATTATATAAAAGACCCGATACACCGAAAGTCCTGGCAACGCTGTCAGCACCAAGCGCAAACGACATGCCTGAGTAGCACAGCGGACAGTATGTTACGACGACACTTTCGTCGCCGAAGTAATCATTGACGATCTCATGTCGATCGAGGGTTCGAATCGGGTAGGACTTGGCGATTCCGTTTCGGCTTATGCCGAGAACGCGATCTTTGTCATGCAGGAAATCAGCTTCAGTCGCGGCAACGAATTTCGGTTGATCAATTGACTGGATGCCATCCTTACTAACGCCACCCCAATAGATATCCCTTGCCGGTATGAGCGCGTCAGATATATCGAAACCGTTTGCTGTGAGCAGAGCAGTCAAAAGGGCCAAATGCAGTATTTGCGGCATGCTGTTGATTCCAGGCTAGTAAGGAGTTGACCCATTTGCCTTCATTATTGTTACGGGATCGGTAAAAGCAGACGCCAAAGAGCAGAACTGGTTCACCTTTTTGTGCTGTTGGATATGGCACAAAGGGTGTCTACCCAATCTCTGGACCGGGTCATGAAACAGTTCTTCGCATTGTTAGTTCTAAGCGCACCGATACTTTGCCTGGCGGATACCGTTGTGCCTGTCGACGAAGTCGAGAGCTACGTCAACATCAGGCAGTCACCGCAGGCGGGTGCTGAGGTTGTCGGTCGCCTGCAGCAAGGGTCTTCGCTACCGTTCGTGGCAACTACGGATGGGTGGAATGAGGTGCAGCTTGATAGCGGTGAGTCGGGTTTTATCAGCGCCGACTGGACTGTGGTCGTGATAGATGAGCCCGTGCCTGAACCTGAACCAGTAGTTGAAGAGATTGTTGAGCCGGAGTCCGAACCCGAGCCAGTAGTAGAGGATGTTGTTGAGCCGGAGCCCGGACCCGAGTCAGTAGTAGAAGAAGCTGTTGAACCGGAGCCCGAACCCGAGCCAGTAGTAGAGGAAGCTGTTGAGCCGGAGCCCGAGCCCGAAGCAGTAGTGGCCGAAGATAGTGCTGCGCAGGGACCTA
>Ga0255051_10000901_pt1 | contig 10844 bp, 8 predicted proteins | sample JV7_2_9_MG_FD_181719 | JGI IMG/M metagenome (GOLD analysis project Ga0255051, IMG submission 181719) | Seawater microbial communities from Jervis Inlet, British Columbia, Canada - JV7_2_9 | ecosystem: Environmental > Aquatic > Marine > Inlet | place: Canada: British Columbia | collected 2016-10-06
GTAAACCGCAGCGCGGGGTGTTTTCCCAAGATCCATCTCTTCCCGAATGCGTTCGAAAATAAGGACATTTGCATCCACCGCCATACCTATGGTCAGTATGATTCCCGCTATTCCTGGAAGGGTTAAAGTTGCCTGAAATCCGGCAAGACCTGCTGCGATCAGAACAATGTTTAAAATCAAGGCAAAATCTGCAATGAGGCCCGAACCCTTATAGTAGATGATCATAAACAAGATTACAAGCAGACCCCCTATGGCCATGGAGATGACACCCTTCTTTATGGAATCTGATCCGAGAGAAGGACCGACAGTTCTTTCCTCGATGATTTCGACCGGGGCCGGGAGCGCCCCGGCACGTAAAACGATAGCCAGATCCCGTGCCTCTTCTGTGTCGAAGTTTCCGGTGATGCGTGCTTGACCTCCCGAAATTTTTTCCTGTATCACCGGTGCAGAATAAACGCTTTTATCGAGGACGATCGCCAGACGTTTTTTTACATTTTCTTCAGTTATCCTGGAAAAGATTCTGGCGCCTTTTTTATCAAATTTGATGGAGACGTACGGCTCGTTATATTGTGAGTCTATCTCCACTCTTGCTTCAGTGAGATAGGCGCCTGTCAAAAGTGCCCTTTTTTTAACCAGATAGGGTGTTTTAATCACCCGCCGGGTTTCCGGATCTTCTTTCACCTGATAGAGTACTTCGCTCCCGGGAGGTGTCTTGCCTTTCAGTGCTGCATTAAGGTCATGGGTTTCGTCCAATAGTTTGAATTCCAGCAGGGCTGTTTTTCCGATGAGATCTTTTGCCCTTTCCGTATCCTTAATACCGGGAAGCTGGATCAGGATACGGCTTTCTCCCTGTTGTCGAATATCGGGTTCACTGACCCCAAACTGATCGATCCGGTTTCGAATGGTTTCGAGCGCTTGTTCGGTCGCCAATTTTTTGATATGTTCGGTCTCTTTATCAGGCAGGTCCAGGACGAAGGTGTAGATTCCGTCATCAGTCGATTTTGATTGGAGTCGAAGATCCTTATATTCCAGATTGAGTATCGTCACAAATTTATCAATGCTGTTTTTGTCATTTATCGTAATTCGTATTTTGGCGCCCTCTATCTGTTCCATCCCTACCTGACGGATACCTTCCTTCCTTAAGACCCGCCGAAATTCATATATAATCCGTTCAATGGTGCTTTCTACTGCTTTTTCAGCGTCGACCTCCAGAACGAGGTGCATCCCGCCTTGCAAATCGAGCCCAAGGTTAATTTTTTTATACGGCCACCAACTGGGGTTTATAATGGGAACTACATAGATCATCGCGACTAATATTATCGCGAAAGCCATGATGGGTCTCCATGAAAGATTTTTCAATAACATACCCTCCCAATGAATCGAAACAACACAAAAAAAAGTGAAGAATCCCGACAGCTCGTAGAAGCCAGATAAAGATTCCAAACATTTGCGGAAAAAGCCCCATCAAACAGGGTCAGTCCTAATCCAACCCTTTTTCCATCTGCAAAAATCGTGGGGTTTTTGAATGTTATTCGGTATTATTTTGGACTATCCTGTTTTCCGGTATCGGTTTTATCGCTTTTTTGTGTCTGTGCCTGGGATGTGGGCTGATCCAGCGTGGAAATGTTTCCTCTATTAACCTTTACCCGAACCTTATCGGCGATTTCAACCGTTAGGGTAGTTTCACCCATACCGGTGATACGGCCGTAAATACCGCCCCCTGTAATGATCCGATCGCCTTTTCTGAGATTCTTAAGCATCTCCCGGTGATCTTTGGATTTTTTCTGCTGTGGACGGATGAGCAGAAAATAGAAAATAACAAACATAAGGATGAGGGGAATAAAGGCTGAAAATCCACCTCCACCCTGTCCGGCTCCTCCACCTTGACCCATTGCATATGCTAAATCAATCAAAATAAAACCTCCTTGGATGTCTTTGCAAAAGAATCGATTTTACAAAGGCTCCCTTTTAAATAGCGTTATCTTTTCACAATTTCATAGTGTAACGCTTTTGGTTTTTGTTCTCGAATTACCGAATCAATTTGCTCACGCTTGAGGGAACAGATTCGAGAACAATTGCTGTGCTCTGTCCCAGTTTATCCGAAGACACGATCAAAAATGGCGCTGATATACTTCAAATGATAGTTAACGTCAAATATTTCTTCGATTTTTTTTCTACTCACATGTTCGAGAATTTTTTTGTCATTGATAATCAATGCCTTAAAATCCTGTTTTTCTTTCCATATGCGCATTGCGTGGGTTTGGACTATTTCGTATGCATCTTCCCGGCTGATGCCGGCTGCTGTCAAAGCCAACAGAACCTGTTGTGAAAAGATGAGTCCTTTGAGCAACCCCAGATTTTTCTTCATTGTTTTGGGGTATACCACAAGGTTTTTGATGATACCGCTGATTCGATTTAACATATAATCCATCAGTATGGTACTATCCGGAGCAATAATTCGCTCAACAGACGAATGACTGATATCCCGTTCATGCCACAGGGGAATGTTTTCCAAAGCCGCCATGGCATTGGATCTGATTATCCGTGCCAGTCCCGATAGATTTTCGGAGCCAATAGGGTTCCGTTTATGCGGCATGGCGGAGGAGCCTTTTTGACCTTTTGAGAAAAATTCTTCAACTTCAAGGACTTCGGTTCTTTGAAGATGTCTGATTTCTAGTGCCATTTTTTCAATCGAAGACCCCATGATCGCAAGAGCCGTAAAATATTCGCCATATCTGTCCCGCTGAATGATCTGCGTTGAAGCCGGTGCGGGCTTGAGGTTCAGTTTTCGACACACATACCCCTCGACCTCCGGGGGGGTATTGGCAAATGTTCCGACCGCACCTGAAAGCTTTCCGAAGCTGATTGTTTCAACGGCGCGTTCGAATCGTTCTTGATTACGTCGCATTTCATCGTACCAGACGGCCAACTTGAGACCGAAAGTTATCGGTTCTGCATGTATCCCATGGGATCGACCAACCATTGCGGTATTTTTGTGCTCAAATGCCCTTTTTCGGATTATACCGAGCAGACGCTCGCAGTCTTTTAGTATGACGGCCCCTGCCTGGTTCATTAAGAATGCCATGCTGGTGTCAAGAATATCAGAGGATGTAAGGCCCATGTGAATGTATCTGGCGTCCGGTCCCACACGTTCGGTTACAGCGGTCAGAAATGCGATAACATCATGCTTTGTTTCGGATTCGATCTCTTCGATCCGTTTAATTGAAAAGCTTGCCCTTTTAATATTTTGAAGTGCCTTTTTAGGGATCTTTCCTATCTCAGCCATCGCTTCACAGGCCAATATTTCAACTTTTAGCCATGTTTTATACCGATTTTTATCGGTCCAGATATCACCCATGGCTTCTCTTGTATATCGTTTAATCATGATGTCTATTCCCGGCAAATCCGAAGCAAAATGAATATGGATTATTTGTGATGCTGTTCAGCGCCTTCTTTCAACATTACTGCTGCTCGGAGATCCAGATCGTCTCACCATCATATTGAATCTGATTGACATGGTCGTAATCGATCTGATCCAAGAGCGAAAAAACCTCTCCCATGTTAAAAATAACAATTTTACTCAGCGGATATAGCAGATCCAAATTAACGTCCAGTTTTTGTTCTTTGATGTTATATATGTAGACCATGTGTTCGGAAAATTTAAGAATTTTCCCTACGCCCGAGCTTACACCTTTGGTATCGGGTTCATCGGATTGCGGTTCAAGATGAATCCCTTTGTGTTGAAAATAATCTTTCAGGAATGAAAAGTGGATGTTCCAAATATTGTCATTTTCACGAGCCACATAAATGCCGTACGCTTCTAATTTTTCTTCACGCATAGTCTGCTCTTTTAGCTCGTGTTGGCTGATTTTGGATATTGGTTTTAACATCAGATCTTCTTCGATGAGGTGTCCCTTTTTGAGCCGTATCTTGTCTAAAATTTCTTTCATGGATACGATAATCGCACCGACTTTAATCGATTCATTCGGTTTGATAATAATATCAACGCCTTTATCAAGCCCAAATCTTTCCTTGCGCTTTTTCATCAACGCCCTCATTTCCCCGACCTTTTCTATCTTATTGTAATCAATAGGGCGCTTAGGAACAATGATAGGCTCGATTTTGAGTGGCATTTGTGTTTTTTCATTTATTTCTTTTGTGATGGGCGCTGAGGTTTTCTCTGCAGGAAACTTAGAGACAGATTTGATTTCGCCGGGGTTAGATGCTGTTCCTGTCTTACCTTTTATGACCAGAACTTCTTTTTCATCTTCCCGAAGGACGATGGCGAAAAGAACAGATAGCGCCGCTACAAGGACGATCAGAATTCCAATTGTTTTTTTATAGGTTTTCCCCTTTTTAACGGGCATGCTTTATTCCTGCCATTTTGAAGACCTGTTGACTCACCTAATAGATCAGTCGATAAATAGTGTCAATCCGCATCCTTTCCCTCACTAGTGATCCTACTCTCATTCGGGAGCATGCTGTCGTCTCCTTTGATCGTTATGCTACAATGATGCCTGGCCTCAATATCATAAATTTCCTTCCGTTTTTTATTTAAAAGATAGTCTGCCACATTTAAAGCCACTTCCCCCTTTAGGTAGGTCCCCTTATTTTTCAGGGTTTCAAGATGGAGTTTTCGCAAAAAACTGAGTCCAATGGTTTCAGTCGATGGGATCATTCCTTTCCCTTGGCATCGTTTGCAGGGTTCAAAACTGCTGAACTCGATCGATGGCCTGATCCGTTGCCTGGACATTTCCATGAGCCCGAATTTTGAAATTTTACCGATAGTTGTCCTGGCTTTGTCATCCTTGATATGGGTCCTCAGTGTTCTCTCAACGGCTGATTTATTTCGCGGATCTCGAAGGTCAATAAAATCGATGACAATCAGGCCACCCAGATCTCTTAATCGGAGCTGACGGGCAACCTCCTCCGCCGCCTCAAGGTTTGTGACCAGTGCGGTTTGTTCGACCGATTTTTTGTGGGCGGTACGACCTGAATTAACATCGATTGCAACCAGCGCTTCGGTCTGCTCAATGACGATTGAACCTCCTGATTTCAAATCAACCCGGCTTTCAAAAATGGATGAAAGTTGATTTTCCAACTCGTATTTTGCGAATATCGGTTTCGGGTCCTTGTAATGCTTGACGATCTTGGTGTGTTTTGCAGATATGATTTTGATGAAATCCTTAACTTCGTTGTATACCGCCTCATCATCAACAAGGATTTCTGTCACATCGGATGTAAAATAGTCGCGGATGGACCTTAAAACCAAATTCCTTTCTTTGTAAAGAATTGCAGGCGCTTTGGCCGTGATTCCCTTTTTGTTGATGTTTTTCCACAGCCGAAGAAGATATTTTATATCCTTGGCCAGCAGGGTCTTGCTACAGTCATTGCCGACTGTACGAACAATTATACCGAATCCTTCTGGGACGTCGAGCTTGTCTATAAGGACTTTTAGACGGTTTCGATCCTCTTCATCTTCTATTTTCCTTGAAATCCCACGGTTGTTGTTGCCCGGCATAAGCACCAGGAATCTTCCGGGAAACGATATATATGTCGTCAGCATCGCTCCTTTTTGCTTGGACGGATCTTTTGTGACCTGCACAAGTAGTTCTTGGCCCTTTTTGACCAGGTGCTCGATGGAACGTTCCCCTAATTGGGTGTCTTGAAAGTAGTCGCTATGAATTTCGTGTTTTTGTAAAAACCCGTTTCGTTCCGCACCATAATCAACAAATAAGGCCTGAAGACTCGGAACTATTCGGGAGATAACCCCTTTGTATATGTTACCTTGAATAATTTCACGTGATGCATTTTCCATGTGAAACTCTTCCAGCTTGCCCTCCTTTACTTTTGCAATTCTGCATTCATCCCGGTCACAGGCATTGATTAGGATTTTATTGCTCATATATTATCCGTTCCCATCTTCCTTATCGATCATCACCAGGGTAGAAAAGTATCGAAAAGGTGGATATGTTTTTGGTTGTATGTTGCTAAATGGCATTGAAGCTCCATTTCGAAGATCAGGGCTTAACCTATTATCTAAATATGAAATCGTTTAACAAGTCAAACCATTTCTGATCCATAAGAATTAGCCCTTGGCTCAAAAAAGTGTTATCTCTGTTATGAATAACATCAAGAAAAAATCTCTGCCAAAAGAAAAACCCTATCCCGGATAAAAAATTTCATCCGGCTTACAACAACATTGATCAGACCGCACAAGTCCTGAACGGATCGCCCTTTACAACAATTTTTTTATTGACGGCATTATCCTGTTTTTGTAGTTATATTATAGTTGAAATGTGACTAAAAGATGACTATTAATTCGTATTTCATATCTAACATATAGCGTATAATAAATGAAACTTTCGACGATCTATCTACTCTGAAAACAGGGAGATCCTAAATGAAATTAAAACAGATTGCCATCTCCATCGAAAATTCCCCCGGCCGTTTATACGAAGTGACTCAGCTGCTCGGTGAGGCTGGAATCAACCTCCGAGCGCTGAATCTTGTTGAAACTGAAAACGATTTTGGTTTGCTCCGACTTCTTGTATCGGATGTGGCAACCACCCGGCGGATTCTGATGGAGAAACATTTGCCTGCCCAAGTCAATGAGGTAGTTGCCGCTGTAATTGAGGATAAGCCGGGAAGTCTCGCTAAATTGTTGAAGTATCTTCGAGATGCGAAGATCAATGTGAATTACACCTATGCATTTGTAGGGTTTTCACCAGGAAAGGCTGTGATGATCTTTAGATTCAGCGATAATGATAAAGCGATTGAGGTTCTTCTACGCAAGGGTGTTCAACTCCTGGATGCTGAATCTTTTGGAATGCTGGAGACAGAAAACTGATGGTTCCGTTAAACCCGGGTTTTTATGTGTAGATCGAAGCGGTGTAACACCTGCTGTTTAGGCGAGGGAGTTCCAGATGAAAAATCAACAGGAATTTAACCCCCAATCGTTTGCCGTAGTGGGAGCCGGTCCAGTAGGTTGTATTGTTGCGGGTTTTCTCGCAAAGGGCGGGTATGATGTGACGCTCTGCGATGTTGTGCCTGAATTGATCGAGCCCGCGCAAAATCGCGGGATCATTATCGAGGGTGCGGAACACCTTACTCAAACGGTTTCGAGGACATGTACCAGTGTCGATGAACTCGCAAACTATCATCCAGATGTGGTTTTTATTACGGTTAAGGCAAATGCGCTTTCTCTTATTGCTTCCGCTATTGAAGATTTTTACGCAGAGGGGATATATGTGGTCAGCTGGCAAAACGGCATAGACACGGAAAAGGAGATTGCCAACACCCTGGGTACTAGGCCGGTCATGCGAGCGGTAGTCAATTATGGATGCAGTCTTTTGGAACCGGCCCGGGTTCGCATGCCATTTCACCATTTTCCCCACTTTATCCAAGAACTTGACCCGGAATCGAAACATGCGGCGGGCCCCATCGCAGAAGCGCTGACCAAAAGCGGATTGATCACACGTCATACAGATCAGATTGTTTCGATGGTATGGCGCAAAAGCATCATGAATGCTGCAATGAACCCTGTATGTGCAGTTACCGGTCTGACTATGGCGCAGGCTATGAACGATCCGATCGTTTTTCAGGTTGTTGATGCACTGGTAAAAGAATGTATTAAAGTGGCTCGGGGAAATGAGATAAGCCTGGGGTGGGATTATTATTCTGAAGCCATTATGTATATGGGGAATGCAGGGGATCACAAACCGTCCATGCTCATGGATATTGAGAACAGGCGCAGGACGGAAATCGATTATATCAATGGAAAATTTGTTGAATATGGTGAGAGGGCAGGCATAAAAACACCGTACAATATATCGCTCAGATCTTTAGTAAAAGGTTTAGAGTCAAGGTTATGATACCGAGGCTTTTCGTTGGCATCGATGTAGGCGCTTCAAGAACAAAAGTCGCCATTTTGGATTATGAAAAGAATTTGATCGGCCATGCAGTAAAGAAGTCGGGGACGGATTTTTCAAGTTCAGCCGAAAGCTGTTTTTCCGCCGCTTTGAAGATGTCGAATTCTTCAAAAAGAGACATTGTCAGCGTTGTCTCAACCGGATATGGAAGGAAGAACGTTTCTTTTGCGAAAGAAGCCAAAACTGAAATCGGTTGTCACGCCAAGGGTTGTTACCTTTATTTTCCAATTGCCATCACCATTATCGATATCGGGGGTCAGGATAACAAGATTATCAAGCTTAATGAGGAAGGTCGCCGCACCGGTTTCAAGATGAATCGAAAATGCGCTGCCGGGACCGGTGCTTTTCTGGAAGAAATGTCCGCCCGCTTGGATATACCTCTGGAAAAGATGGATGGATTAGCCGGACAATCTGATAATATGGTCAAGCTAGGCAGTTTTTGCACGGTTTTTTCAGCAACAGAAGTATTGGAAAACATTCGAAAAGGCAAAAAGGTACCGGATATTGTCAAGGGCGTATTCTTTTCGGTAATTCGCCGGGTTCTAGAAATGGATTCCCTAACGGAGAATGTGGTCATGACAGGAGGTGTGGTCGCCCATAACCGCAATCTGATCAAGATGACAGAGGAGATCATAAAAAGAGAAGTCCTTGTTCCGAAACATCCACAGCTGACCGGCGCTATTGGGGCGGCCCTTTATTCCATGGAAGACAGCCTTTGATATCGGTTATTTTATATGTTCATTTAGTGAAACCACAGGACATGAATGGATCTTTATTCAACACCTACTTGGTGATTTGTTAAAATGATAGAAACGATGGTTGAGGAAAAGAAGATTGCCCGGAAAAAACTAAAATCCACCAAAGTTTTGGGAAAATTCATGGCCGATTATTATCATGAACTCGACCGGGCGTCTAAAACAGGTAAGAAAAAGATCGCATGGTGTACGAGCGTCGGACCTGCTGAGATTCTGAGAGCGATGGGTTTTTTGATTTATTTTCCCGAAACCCACTCAGCGATGCTCGGAGCTACGCGTATGGCCAGTGATCTTATTCCAAAAGCGAACGCCATCGGCTATTCGCCGGACATCTGTTCCTACCTGACCGCTGACATCGGGGCTTATCTGGAGGGAGTAACCCCTTTGTCTAAGGCCTTTGAGGGAATCACGGCAGTCCCCAAACCGGATGTGTTGGTGTTTAACACAAACCAGTGCAGAGATGTTCAGGACTGGTTTACCTGGTACGGTAGAGAGTACAAAGCGCCGGTGATCGGTGTACACACCCATAGAGGTGTAGGCAAAATTACCGATAGTCATATTACATCGATTACCAGGCAACTAGAAGCGCTGATTGAGCCATTGGAAAAAATTTCAGGTCGCAAGTTCGAAATCGATGATTTGAAAAAAACCGTTGCGCTTTCCAGGGAATGCTCTAATCTTTGGGAAAAAGTGCTCAATACCGCGTCTGCAGTTCCAGCACCCTTGACCTTTTTCGATGGAACCACACTGATGGGGGCTGCGGTAGTTGGCCGGGGAACCTCGGCGGCCAATGACTGTTACAGGATACTGCTGGAAGAGCTTGAGGAAAGAGTCTTAAACAAAGTGGGCGCCATCGAAGATGAGCAGTTCAGGATCTATTGGGAGGGCATGCCGGTTTGGGGAAGACTCAACGCTCATTTTCAGTTATTCGCCGGTCTAAGGGCAAATGTTCTTGCATCTACCTATTGCAACAGCTGGATATTTTCCGACTTTGATCCAACTGATCCATTTACAAGTATGGCCCGAGCGTACACTAAATTATTTATCGTCCGATCTGACGCGTTCAAAGAAAAATATATCAAGAAAATGTTGGATTTTTTTAAAGTTGACGGTATTGTCTACCATGATGCTAAAACCTGTCCCAATAATTCCAACTGCCGTTACGGCATGCCGCAGCGGATAGAAAAAGAGACCGGTCTCCCCAGCCTCGTTATCAACGGAGACCTCAACGATTTGAGGCTCCTTTCAGATGAACAGACCCAAACCAATGTGGAGGCGTTTATCGAACAGCTGGAGGAGAACAACTAAATGGACATTACGGCGATTAGATATTCGATAGGGGGTTGATATGGCCTGCTGGTTAAATTTGGGCCAGATCCTGAAAATAAATGCAAAAAAATTTCCAACCACCATTGCATTAAAGGATAAAGATAGAAAATTTACCTATCCGGCGGTCAATAGACGGGTGAATAAGCTGGCCCACGGTCTATTGTCCTTGGGTTTAACAAAGGGAGACAAAATTGCGGTTTTGCTCGAGAACAGTATTGAGATTGTCGAAGTATATCTGGCAACGGCAAAAACTGGATTGGTAATCGTTCCAATTAACTTTCGACTGGTGGGAGCGGAAATAGAATACATTGCAAACAACTCGGACGCTTCAGCTCTCATCGTTCATGACGAATTTACGCAGACTGTGGATGAAATCAAATCGGATCTGAACCTGATTCGTTCCGATCGGTATTTCGTTGTAGGTAAAGAAAAGGAAGGGTACCGGTCTTACGAGGGATTGATCGCGGATGGTTCAGAGAGCGAACCGGAGGCTTTTGTTGAACCCCATGACACATGGATTCTGATCTATACCTCTGGCACCACCGGCAGACCCAAAGGGGTGGTTCGTTCCCACGAATCCCACATCGCCTTCTATCTTATCAACGCCATCGATTTAAGCTTCAACCAGCTGGACATCTGTATGAACGTCATGCCGCTGTGCCACATCAATTCCACTTTTTTTACGTTCATCTTCCTATATATTGGTGCAAGCGTTTATATACATCCGGCAAGGTCTTTCAAAGCAAAAGAAATATTAAAAATCATAGAGCAGGAAAAAATTACTTTCATCTCTCTAATCCCGACCCATTACAATCTTATATTAAATCTG
>Ga0255051_10000904_pt1 | contig 10833 bp, 6 predicted proteins | sample JV7_2_9_MG_FD_181719 | JGI IMG/M metagenome (GOLD analysis project Ga0255051, IMG submission 181719) | Seawater microbial communities from Jervis Inlet, British Columbia, Canada - JV7_2_9 | ecosystem: Environmental > Aquatic > Marine > Inlet | place: Canada: British Columbia | collected 2016-10-06
TTTGCATGGTCTCTTTCACGGGTTCGACACGCGCCGGTATATCCGTCGCGCAGAATGCGGCGCCGAGCGTCAAACGCGTGGCACAGGAGCTTGGCGGCAAGTCGGCAAACATCATCCTGGACGATGCCGATTTGCAAAAAGCGGTATCGAGTGGCGCAGCAGATTGCTTTCAGAATACGGGCCAGTCCTGCAATGCACCCACCCGCATGCTGGTGCCGCGAACGAAGATGAGCGCAGCCGCCGAAATTGCGAAGACCACAGCCGACAGCACTATCGTTGGCGATCCGAAAGCGGACGGCACACAGGTGGGGCCGCTCGTTTCGGAACAGCAGTGGAACAAGGTTCAAACACTGATACAGGCTGGCCTGGATGACGGTGCGACGCTTATCACCGGTGGCACTGGGCGTCCGGAAGGTCTTGTCAAAGGCTATTATGTCAAACCAACGGTCTTTTCAGAGGTAAGTAATGATATGACTATCGCCCGCGAGGAGATTTTCGGCCCGGTATTGTCGATCATCCCCTACGATGACGATGACGAGGCGATACGCATCGCCAATGAAACGCCTTACGGCTTGTCCGGCTATGTCAGCTCGTCCGATATCGAGCGCGCACGCAAGGTAGCAAGCAGGCTCAGAACAGGCATGGTACATATCAACGGTGCGCCGCTGGACTCGATGGCGCCTTTCGGCGGCTTCAAGCAATCCGGCAATGGCCGGGAGTGGGGGCCGCATGGTATTGACGAGTTTCTCGAGGTCAAGTCGGTGTATGGCTTCGAGCCGAGGAAGGCCGGCTAGCCGCAGGCCAGGCAACATTGAAGACCAGACCATAGTCGCGAGATTGAACCTTGCGATCGGTCAGTTTGTCGCAACAAGTGAAGCAGCAGGTTCCAAATGACAGGTATGACAAAATATCTCCGGGCATCGATCGTATCGGCATTCGCGCTGGCGATATTGTCCGGCTGTGCCGAAACCAGTCTGCCTGAGGCAAGCGGCAAGGGATCTATCAGTGCGCTGAACGCGATACCCGGAAGCCCGATCCTGACCTTTCTGATCGAAGAACGGACCCTCGGCGTTGCGGGCTACAAAGGGTCGGTTGTCAGACAGTCGTTCGATGACCTCAGCTACAATTTCAATTTTGATTTCAGGTTTCTCGGCGATACCGAAACGACCCGAATCGCGACACAATTCATCGACATGGTCGCCGACACTGATTACACGCTCGTCCTGACGGGCTCGGTGGCGGCCCCGATAGTCACGCAATGGGAGCGTCCCGAACGGGAATGGGTGGGTACCGAGACCGTCTTCGAGGTTGCTTTCGCTCATCTGTCGCCCAGTCTCGGCGATGTAGATGTTTACCTGGCGCCGACGGGAACGGATCCCGTGCTGGGCGAAGAGCGCGCAAAGGTGAGTTATGGCGACCGGGTGCCCGAGATCGATCTGGAATCAGCGGAATACGAGGTCACCATCACGGCCCGTGACGACCCGGCAATGATTCTTTACAAGTCCGCAAGCGTTATTTTTTCATCACGGGTCTCCCACCTCATCAGCATCTACGATGCAGATGCGTCGATCACCGGAAATATCAGCGTGAGGTCGATTTCCGGCACCGGTAGTTCAAATGAATTGCCGGATGTTAACTTTCTGCCAGCGCTTCGGACGGTACATGCTGCCTTCGGCACGGAAAATATCGATATCTATCGGGACGAGGATTTCACGGCGCCGATCTTTTCGAACCTGGGATTTGGCGAATCCACAGGGGATCTGCCGGTACCGGCGGAGACCGTGGAGTACACCTACACCGCTGTTGGAAATCCGGGCGCAATCATCGATGAAGATGCACAACTTACGCTGGCCGGTCAGCGCAGCAGTACGATTCTGGCCGGTTTGCAAGGCACTAACCTGAGAAGAATATTTCTGGTTGGCAATCGACGCTCACTGGTAACGCATGCGAAACTGAGGGTCATTCAAGCGGCAGCGAACTTCGATACGCTGGACTTTTATTTCGTCGAGACAGGCGCCGACATCACCGACCTCAGCCCGACGATCCGTAGATTGGGTTTCGCCGCCGGCACAGATTTTTCGGCGCAGCTTGCGAACAACTATGACGTCATCCTGACTCTGCCGGATGAGAAGACCCTGCTAGCGCCGCCGACACGGATCGACCTTGCCAACGGCGATGTTGTCGAGGCATTGATAATGGATACGGTGGATCCGATGGTTACCGACGTTATGGTGACGAGGTTCTAGTGCCCTGTCCCGCAGACATAATCGGCGAACAACACGGCGACGCCGGCACCCAGCAAGAGCCCGACCGGACGGGCGATTCCTTCCTATGCACAACACCGTTCGTCTGACGAGGCATCCTCCGGCCCCCAATCGTTACCGTAGTGTGTGATTTCCCCATGCGTTACGAAAGTTTCCCAGCTGACGTTGTCGGGATCGCGCACCCACGTCTTACTCGATTTCGCATAGCAACACTCGGCATCGGGTTGATCGAAGGTCGTTTCCCGAGCCTCGCCAAGCCGCAGCTGAATAGCCTCCAGTTCCTCCATCGTATCCGCTTGCAAGCCGATGTGATTCACGCCGCTCAGTTTCTTGCTCAGACCGATTGAGAAATTGACTCGTGGATCTTCGAGCATCCACTTCGCATAGTCGTCTTTCAGGACCGCGGGCTCGACGCCGAACAAGGTACTGTAAAACTCGGTCGACCGTTTCAGGTCTGCGACCGAAATATTGATATGAAATCGTTTCATCAAATTTCCTTTATTGAGATTATTCAGACGGCCAGGGACTCCGCGACGGGACGGCAGACCTCCGCTTTACCCTGACAGCAGTCTTGCATCAGAAATAAAACGAGACCTTGTATCGAATCGAAATCTGCCCGGTAACGGACGTGCCGTCCCTCGCGATCGCTCTTGACCAGGCCTGCCTGAGACAGCATTTTCAGGTGGCTGGACATGGTGTTCTGTCGTGAGCTCAGGTTCTCCGAAATGTCGCCGGCCGTCATGCCCTCGGGTCCGGCCTGCACGAGCAGGCGAAAAACCCAGAGACGGGTTTCGTTCGAGAGTGCGGATAGTGCTTGCAGCGCTTCGATAACATCCATATATCGAGAATACTCGATATATGGATGAATAAGCAAGCAACAAATGAGAAATACGGGAGTTATGAGGCGATTGCGGCCTCGACGTAGGCCGCCGTGTCGTTGGCGGCAACCTCCTGGCTGATCTGCTTTGCGTTGTACATTGCCTGGTCGGCGACGCCGACCAGATGCCAGAGTTCGTTACCGTGAATCGGCATCAGGGCGATCCCGACGCTTGCCGCGCACTCAATTTCCTGACCCTGAATGATATATGCCTCGGATGCGGTTTCGACGAGGCGCTGGGCCACGTGTTTGGCAACCTCGATACTGACGCCCGGTAGCACGATCGCGAATTCGTCGCCGCCCAGTCTCGAGAGTATGTCCTCGGGCCGCAAGCAGAACTCGAGGCGGTGTCCGAATGCCTTCAGCAATGCATCTCCTGCCTCGTGACCGAAGCGATCGTTGATCGACTTGAAATGATTGAGGTCGAGGTAAAGAACCGCGCCCTGTTGATGCCGCGCGATGCTATCAATTGCCTCTTTCTCGAATCCACGCCGATTCAGTACGCCGGTCAACGGATCTCGCAACGCGTCTGCAAGAATCTTGGTTTCGTTACGTTTGCGCTGTGTGATATCGATGAGTGTTACCGAGAAATCCCGGCCAACCGGCTCACCGACGATGCGTAACCACGTATCGCCCTCGTCCGCATCCGTCGTGGCTTCGTAGCTGATGCCAGTTGGCGAGGGTTGCGCAGCGCCGAATTTTTTCAGGAGATTCTGTGGCTCCAGCAACTCCAGCTTTTCCAGCGGCATTCCAACCAAAGTACCTGTGCCGCTTTGCAGGAAGCGCTCGGCGGCACGATTGGCGAATGTGCATCGATACTTCCTGTCGCTGTCTCGTGGATCGCGTGCGAAGCGCAGGATGCCGTTGGACGAGTGCTCCACCAGCGATCGAATCAGGTGTTCACTGTCGGCCAGCGCACTGAGCGCATTCTTTCGCTCCGTGACATCACGACAGACAATGACCGTGCCCTGGTCCTGACCCGCAGGACCGGTCAGAGGCGCGGTATTGAGTTCAAAATAACGGTTGCTGTACATGCGCACTGTTTGTGTCAAGGTCCTGCCGGATGCATGCTCGAGTACGGACTGAGCGTCCGCCAGGTCTTCCCAGAGGCGCTGCCCGATCAGATCCTCCTCGCTCGATCCCAGCAGTTTCTGTGCCGGCTGATTGGCGCTGACAATACGCTGCTTTTTGTCGACGACGATTATCGGATCACAGACATGATCGAACATCGTCTGATAGGCCAGCGGACTGAACTCGTAGACACGCAACTTCAGGCTGGCCCACCAGTAAAGCGGCAACAGCATGACCAGCGTCAATGAGGTAAGCGGAAAATCGGAAGGCCCGATATTGAGCAGCGTATTGCCCACGCTGACGCCGTACGGCAGTATCGCGCAGAGAAGCAGCAAAGCCACTTTGTCACGATGCGCGCGCGCAATCGTCGGCATGCGTCCCATCAGTGCGACAACAGAATATGCAAACAGCCCGTAAGCGAACGGCACGTGAACGCGGTTGAACCAGAAATGTTCATGGGCAGTCGTGTAACGGACACCGTCAACTGACTCCACGGTGGTCCATATCATGTGGTGCAACGGATTGGTGATGGCCAGGATTGTGGTAATCGCCGGTATGACCCACAGTGCGGCCAGAACAAGCACATGCGGTGGGCCGACGGTATATTCCCGGTAGATGGTGTAGAGAACCACCGGCAAAATACCGGCACTGAAGAACGCCATCGTCCTGCCAACGCCATACATGATTTCGTTGCTCGCACCATAGGAGAATGCGCTGCCTGCGACCATCGCAGCGATCAGGAACAGGAAGTAGGCGATTGCGTTGTTTTCAGTCTCCGCCGACGCCCGCGACACCCTTACCGCGAGCCAGAGATAGATCATGGCCGAGATGCCAAATACCGTAGGTAACAGGAGGTTCTGCTCAATCATTCGCGCGCCCGAGTGTTTTGATTGTGTGGTTCGGGAAACATCGCCAATCGTAGCTACGATGCTTGGCAATTGATGCGACGCGCAGCGCACTCCGCAGTGTGGAAACGCGCAAGAAGTACTTTTTTTACTGAAAATTCAGAGAGTTATGAAGACCACGAACGGCTTGCGAAATTGCGGAATATGTTAGATCGCGGGGTTACAGTCCCTCTGCCGTGTCGGAAATCAGTGTATCGACGACGGCTTTCAGGCATTCCTCTTCGCTGCTGCCAGCGGCCTCTGCGAGTTCATGGGCTTTGAGTTGACGATGTGCGCTGGTGCCCCTGGTCATGATGTTGCGGACATCAGCCAGTTCTTCCTCACAGCCCAGCGCTTCCGCATCCTCAGCCAGCAGGGTAAGCATTTCGTCCAGCAACTCGGAAAACGGCACGACTCGTCCTTTCGCCAGATCGATGAGGCCCTCGTCAAAGCTGTAGCGCATTGCGCGCCATCGGTTCTCGCGGATCAACATCGGTGTATAGATTCGCCAGCGCTGATTGGCGAGTCGCAGCCTGTACAACATGCGTAACTGACAAACAAGCAGTGCCGCAAGTGAGATCGCATCCTCCATGCGTGTGCACACATCCATGATGCGCGTCTCGAGTGTCGGATAACGGCCACTCGGCCTGAGGTCCCACCAGATCTTTGTCGAGTCTTCGATGAGCCCCGCGCCGATAAGAATATCGATGTGGCGCTGGTACTCCGCATAACTCGCGAACCGCTCCGGAATTCCGGTGCGCGGCAGCGCATCGAAGATCGTCAGCCGGTAGCTTTTGAGCCCGGTATCCCGGCCCTCCCAGAACGGCGACGAGCAGGACAGTGCCAGCAAGTGAGGCAGGAAATAACTCAGCTGGTTCATAAGGTCGATTCGTAGCGCATCATCGTTGATGCCGACGTGCACGTGCATGCCGCAGACGACGAGGCGTCTCGCGGCCGCCTGCATCTCTGTCGTCAACGATTCGTAGCGGTCTTTTTCGGTCTGTTTTTGCTCGGCCCAGCGGCTGAACGGGTGTGTCGATGAGGCGACCGGCGCAAGACCGTGTCGATCGGCGACGTCGATAATTATTTTACGGAGCCTGGCGAGATCTTCACGAGCCTCCTGCACATTCTTGCAGACCTTGGTGCCAACCTCGATCTGCGAACGTAGCAGCTCGGATGTGACCTGGCCGCCGCAGAGCTCCTCGCACTCACCGATGAGTGACTTGGGCGGGTCTATAACCAGACCGCGCGTTTCCTTGTCGACCAGCAGATACTCTTCTTCCACCCCGATCGTGAATTGTGGTTCAACCCGGTTCATCGCTCACTCCACTTCTTATACTCGGGTGTTCTACTAGCCGTGCATCCTCCGTGGCGCACTTATTTTGTCGGGAATCGTCCGGATGATCCCCTCAAAGACTGCGGCGATCTCCGCAACACCTGCTTCGTCATCGATCAGGTCCTGGCGGACTTCGATGCCGACATGCGGCAGTCCGTTGGCCTCAGCGTGATGGTCGATCGTGAAGTCCTGTAGTGCCTTGCCGGAATATGGCTCGTTGTCGCCGACCAGGAAACCGGCCTCACCGAGTTCCTTCAGGAACACGTCCGGCAGCCGCCTGTCGCTGTCCCAGAGAATACCCATATGCCAGTGACGGGACACCCCGTTCAATACGGGCGTAAAACTGTGTATGGCCAACACGGCCGGCGCTGTGCCCAGAACCTGCAGGCGCTTGAGCTCTTTGCCGATGGCATTGTGATACGGCCAGTACACCGAATCGGCTCGTTGCGCTTTTTGTTCGGGGCGCAGGTTGCGATTGCCGGGAATGATTATGCCGTCACCAAATTCGAGAAACGCGCCCGGATCAAGAAGCTGCCGGTTGCAGTCGACGACAAGCCTCGAGTACTCGCAGAGCACGGCCGTTACCGAGAGGCTGTCGGCCAAATGTCGGGTCAGCGTGCCTGCGCCGATATCGACAGCCAGATGGCAGCGACGCGCCGGTGGATCCAGCCCCATGTCGCCGAGCGACGCCGGCAGCCTGCGACTGGCGTGATCGCAAACCAGCAGAATAGGCAGTTGCGCATCACCATTCAGAACTGTACAGGGAGGCGGCTCATTTGCCGCGAGAAAATCGGTTTCGCTTGAACTATTGATTGTGCCTTCTGTGGGCATATTCGATCGGGCAACTATTTTGTTGTGCGTCAGTGTAACCCATCAGAGTCAGGCAAGCTGCTCGGAGTGTTCGCTGTCGGCCCAGGGCTCGAAAGTCTGTACCGAGGTCGGTCTTGCGATGTAATAACCCTGGGCGAACTCGACGCCGAGCTCGCTCAGCTTGTCGAGCAACTTCTTCGTTTCTACACGTTCGGCGATTGTCTCGATACCCATCGCCTTGCCGACCTGGTTGATCGCCACGACCATACTCTCGTCCACCGCGTCTTCGGCGACATTGCGTATGAACTGGCCGTCGATCTTCAGATAGTCCACCGGCAGATTCTTGAGATAGGTGAACGACGACAAGCCACTACCGAAATCATCGAGCGAGAACATGCAGCCGAGTTTCTTCAGGGTCTGCATGAAGTGAATCACCCGCGACAGATTTGAGATGGCAGCGGTCTCGGTAATCTCGAAGCAGACCGCACCTGCAGGCAGTTTTTGCCTCTCGAGTTCGTCGATAACGTACTCGAGGAAGCGGTCTTCACTCAACGAATTGCCCGACAGATTGATCGCTATCGTGAAGCGCGCTTTGTCGGAGTCAGGGTTGCGATCCGCCAGCTCCGTCAACGCTTCGTGGATGACCCAGCGGTCGAGTTTCGACATCAGGTTGTAGCGCTCAGCTGCCGGAATGAACATGTCAGGCTGCACGAGCTCACCGTTCTCATCCCGCATACGCAGCAGCAGTTCGTAATGGCCACGCGACTCGGCGTTGTCTTTGCCGATACCGATGATCGGTTGATAGAACAACTCGAGCCGGCCCTCCTCGACGGCGCTGGTGATGCGCGAGACCCACTTCATTTCTTCATGACGCAACGAGGCATCGCTGTCCTGGTAAAGGTGGATCTGGTTGCGGCCCATGTCCTTGGCCGAGTAACAGGCGACGTCGGCGGAACTCATCACGCTGGCGACATTCGGGCTTTCGTGCGTCACCAGGACGACGCCAATCGAGCAGCGAACGCTCGTGAATGCTTCCTGCCACTCGAATCGGTAATCTTCGATGGCGCTGCGTATCGCTTCAGCCACCTCCATCGCACGCTCTTCGGTACAGTGTTCAAGCAGGATGCCGAACTCGTCACCACCCAGGCGTGCCAGCACATCGGTCGAACGGATGTTGGCCTGCACGAGTTCGGAGATCCGCAGCAATAATTCGTCGCCCGCTGTATGCCCGAAGGTATCGTTGACGACTTTGAACTGGTCGAGATCGACATACAAAAGCGCATGTGTCTGTTCGATGTTCTTGTGCGTCTCGTCGAGCGCTGTAACGAGACGGTTGCCGAATTCACGGCGATTGATCAGGCCCGTAACGGCATCGTGCGAGGCCTGATAGGACAGTTGACGGAACAGGCGCGTTTCTCTGCTGACGTCGTGGAACACCATCACCGCGCCGACGACATTGCCGATCCGATCACGAATCGGTGCGGCTGAGTCTTGAATCGGTATTTCGTTGCCTTCCTGCGTTATCAGCACTGAGTTTTCAGCAAGCGATATCACGTGGCCTTCCTTGAGGCAGCGCATTACGGGGTTGTCCACCGTCGCGCGCGTGTTGGCATTGACGATCGTCATGATCTCCTCGATGGCTTTGCCGCGCGCATTGCGGACTTCCCATCCGGTCAGATCCTGAGCCACCGGGTTGATGTAATCGACATTACCTTCCGAATCAGTCGTGATTACACCGTCACCGATCGATTGCAGTGTGACTTGGGCGCGCTCTTTTTCCTCGAACACGCGGGTCTCGGCAATTTTTCTTTCAGTGATATCGGTGATCGTGCCTTCGTGTGCGACGACGTTGCCATCGTCGTCGTGGATCGCACGGGAGTTTTCGAGTACCACGATCTCGGTACCGTCCTTGCGGCGCAGGCGGTATTCGAAGTTCTTTACGAAGCCCTGCGCTTCGAGACGGGCGAATACGCGTTCGCGATCGATCGGGTTGACGTACAGCATCGTCGTTCGACCGGCGTTCTTGAGTTCTTCCGCGGATTCGTAGCCGAGCATCTCGACCAGCGCCGGATTCACTGTAATCAAGTCGCCCTCGCGAGATGCGATATAAACGCCGTCGACCACGTGTTCGAAGAGACCGCGGTAACGCGACTCGCTGCTTTTGAGTTTGTTCTCATCGAGATGCCGCTTGATCGCGATACCGGCCAGGCGTACCAAGCCGCCGATCTTGTCGAGTTCGTCGGCGCTCGGCTCCCTCGGCGTATCGAGATAGATATCCAGTGTGCCGATGATCACGCCGGCCTTCCCGTTTATCGGGAATGACCAGCAGGCCGCGATATTATATTTCTCCGCCTGTTTTTTGAGGCCTGCCCAGCCTTTATCAGCCGAGATATCGGCGATTATGTAATTGCTGACGCCGAAGACCGCGGCACCGCAACTGATACTGGATGCATCGACCTTGATGAAGTCCAGCGAGAGCTTGAACTTTTCGGGCAGGCTCGGCGCCTGTTCGACCGACAAAGATTGGTTCTTGACGTCGAGTAACATGATTGCGGCCCGCATGCCAACGCTGATTTTTTCCGTGCATCGGCAGATGGAGCGAAGTGTTCGATCGAACGATTTGCTCGAGGCGATCATCTCCAGAATCTTGTTCTGAGCAAACGCTATCTCCTCGTCACGTTTTCTTTCTGTGATATTCGAGATGCTTACCCGAATGAGCTTGCGTTCCTCGTCCGGCAGGCGGCTGAATCGAATTTCGCAGGGAATTTCGATTCCGTTTGCGTCAACGTGCAGCCATTCGAACACCGGGTGTTCGCCTGCAAGGGCCCGCTCGATGTGACCGCGTCGCACACCGAAGGATGGACGTCCGTCGGGCTGCATCTTCGGACTGATGTCTTCAGGACCGATGCTCAACAGACGCTTCCGAGTAACTTTGAATAACTGGCAGGCGATTTCGTTAGCGTCTGCGAACAAGTTCTTGTCGACATCAAAAACGACTATCGCCTCGGGCGCGTTCTCAACGAGTGCGCGATATCGCTCCTCGTTCTCGACCAGTGCCTTCTCGGCTTCCCGACGCCTCGTTACATCACGAAGGCTGATAACGAATATTCGCCCTTCGCCGACTTCCAGGCAGCTGGCGTTGATCTCGGCAATGAACTCTTCGCCGCAGGCGCGCGCCGCACTGACTTCACCGTTCATCGCCGATGCGTGCGTCGCATCCAGGCTTGACACGAACGGCTGCAGATAGTCGGCAAGGCCCCTGTCTTCCGAGCCTGGAAGAAATCTCGAGATTTGACTGCCGATCATTTCTTTTTTCGGCAGACCGAAATAAGTCGAGCAGATCTTGTTGCAGTTTCTGATGACCCCCTCGTCACTTACAGACATTAACGCGTCGGTGACGCTGTCAAAAATAACTTCAATCGGGGTCGTAGTGGTGAGTGACTCGGTAGCGATCGACTGCGACAGTGTCTCAGACAATGTCTCGCTGATCGTCTCTTCCATTTTGTCATAATGCTGGTCGATCAGTTTTAGAAGGGCGACGAAGTCCAGTTTGTTGATGCCGGACTTTTCAGTAGCTTCCTTGATCTGCTG
>Ga0255051_10000905_pt1 | contig 10828 bp, 7 predicted proteins | sample JV7_2_9_MG_FD_181719 | JGI IMG/M metagenome (GOLD analysis project Ga0255051, IMG submission 181719) | Seawater microbial communities from Jervis Inlet, British Columbia, Canada - JV7_2_9 | ecosystem: Environmental > Aquatic > Marine > Inlet | place: Canada: British Columbia | collected 2016-10-06
AATTTTCCTCAGCTGAATAATGATAGTACCTATGCCCATCTGCAGCCCTCATTCCGGTTTAGAAATTATCATTATTCAGCTGAGGAAAATTATGTTTTTATTATAATTATCAAGAACTTAGATATCTATACAGTAGTGTCACCATGGTTAGACATCGAGATTATTGACATTCAAAGCATTCGACTCGATAAATTCACGCCTTGGCTCTACCTGATCACCCATCAAGGTGGTAAATACCTCGTCGGCTGCGATCGCATCTTCTATGCGCACTCTTAATAAACGCCGGTTGTCCGGATCCATGGTTGTTTCCCACAACTGGTCAGGGTTCATCTCACCCAGGCCTTTGTAACGTTGTATGTTTAATCCTTTTTTTGCTTCTTTCATTAGCCATTCATACACTTCGCTGAATTTTTCGACTGCCTGTTTGCGCTCACCACGACTAATAAATGACTGCGTGGAGAAAAGATCGCCTGCCTGCTCAACAAATTGACTAAAAGCCCGGTAGTCGGCACCGTTAAAAAATTCCGGGCTCAATTCGTATTGAGCCAATATCCCGTGTTGGCGTTTAATCACTGTTAATCCGAACTGGTTACTATTCTCATCACTTTTTACACTCACCTCATATGATAACGAGTTACCACTTTTCTCATTCAGTCTGGCAGAAAGGGTCTGTCCCCAATCATTCATCGCTGCTTCATCGAGCAATTCAGTTTCGCTAATGGCAGCTAAATCGATCAATTCAGCCAATAACTCGGGTGGTAAGTTTTTCTGTAGCCGATCGAAAATCGCCTGGATAGTCATATACTGTCGTGCCAGGTTTTCAAGTGCTATATCCGACAGTGGGGGGGTGTCGTCACTCAAAAATAGTTTCGCGCCTTCGATAGCTAGCTGCAATAAATAAGCGTTTAATTCCTTGTCGTCTTTTACATAACGCTCCTGCTTGCCTTTTTTAGTTTTATACAACGGTGGTTGTGCAATATAAATGTGACCGCGCTCGACCAGCTCTCGCATCTGGCGATAGAAAAAAGTCAGCAGTAGCGTACGTATATGAGAACCGTCGACATCAGCGTCAGTCATGATAATAATATGGTGATAACGTAGTTTATCGATATCGAATTCTTCGCGGCCGATACCGCAGCCGAGCGCGGTAATTAGAGTACCTACTTCCGCTGACTGTAACATCTTATCGAATCTTGCCTTTTCCACGTTGAGGATTTTACCTTTCAGCGGCAATATGGCTTGAGTCTTTCGGTTTCTGCCCTGTTTCGCAGATCCTCCGGCCGAGTCGCCCTCCACCAGGTAAATCTCTGATAAGGCCGGGTCTTTCTCCTGACAATCGGCTAATTTTCCCGGCAAGCCGGCGATATCCAGTGCGCCCTTGCGCCGCGTCATTTCCCTGGCTTTACGGGCAGCTTCGCGTGCCCGGGCCGCATCGACGATTTTCATTGTGATTGATTTAGTTTCAGCTGGGTTTTCCTGTAGAAAATCTTTCAGTTTATCGCTCACCGCCGATTCAACAATACCTTTAATTTCTGATGAAACCAGCTTGTCTTTGGTCTGTGACGAAAACTTCGGGTCGGGCACCTTAATCGACAATACTGCGGTTAATCCTTCGCGGGCATCATCACCGCTGGTGGATATCTTGTCCTTTTTAACCGCACTGTTTTCCATATATTGATTCAGCGTTCGAGTCAGTGCTGTGCGAAAACCTGACAAATGAGTTCCACCGTCACGCTGTGGTATGTTATTGGTAAAACAAAATATGTTTTCCTGATACGAATCGTTCCACTGCATAGACAGCTCGACGCCGACATTCTGCATCTCGACATCGATCGTAATTACTTTTTCATGTATTGGTGTTTTGTTTTTGTTCAAGTGCTCAACAAATGCCCGGATACCGCCTTGGTATTCGAAAATATCTTCCTTATTGTTCCTTTCATCGAGCAGATGAATATGAACACCAGAGTTCAGGAAAGACAATTCGCGCAGTCGCTTGGCTAATATATCGTAGTGAAATTCGACATCACTGAAAATTTCAGTACTCGGATAAAAGCGCAGTTCAGTCCCTGTCTGGTCAGTATCTTTAATCGCTATAAGGTCGCCCTGGGGAACACCCATCGCGTATTCCTGAACGTGCAATTTACCGTGCCGTCTGATGCGCAAAGACAGCTTTTCCGATAATGCATTAACCACCGAAATACCGACACCGTGCAAACCGCCAGATACCTTGTATGAATTGTCATCGAATTTTCCGCCAGCATGCAAAATGGTAAGAATAACTTCAGCTGCGGAACGCCCTTCTTCCTTATGGATATCAACCGGAATTCCTCGTCCATCATCCTTTACTGACACCGAACCATCGCTGTGTATGACTACTTTAATCTCCGAACAATGCCCGGCTAGCGCTTCATCAATAGAGTTATCAACCGCCTCAAATACCATGTGATGCAAGCCGGTACCATCGTCGGTGTCACCAATATACATACCGGGTCTTTTGCGTACCGCGTCGAGGCCTTTTAACACTTTTATACTGGTGGAATCGTATTCTGACATGTACTTATCTAACTGATTTTCAGGGACTTAATCATACCATGTTCCACGTGAAACATTTTGAATTCTTTTCCCTGCAAGGCAGCTGGAATATGGCTTTCAATGTTGGTTATAAATAGCTGAAGACCGATATCTGTTAGTTGGCGGTAAATACTTTGCTGTGCCGCCTGGTCGAGTTCGGAGCGTAAATCATCGATTAATAAAATAATATCCCGGCCGCTTTTTTCCCGCACAATTTTTAAAACTGCGACAATAAGAGCCAGGCATAGTCGTTTCAATTGTCCTCTCGACAACACCTGGGCGGCTGGCATTCCGTCTGCTAATATTTGCAGGTTGTCCCGGTGAACACCGTAGTTGGTATAGCCCGTTTTGACATCTTTATCGCGACCATTCTCTAAACATTGTTTGAGATCAGTCTCTTCGGGCCATCCCGCTACATAATCCAGTGTGATCTGTATATTTCCTAATAACTCTGGGAGCTGTCCAATCAACTGATCAGCAATCAAATCAGTGTAATGCTTTCGATATTGGTAAATTGCCAATGAGGGTTCTACCAGGTATTCGTTCCAATAATCCAGCAGGTTTAAATCCTGCCGGCTTTTTAACAGCCTGTTGCGCTGCTTAAGCGCGTGCCTGAATCGTAACCAATGTTCGGAATATTCATGTTCCACGTGGAACAAACACCAGTCCAGGTATTTGCGCCTTTCCTCGGGGGAACCGGTGATTAAATTAAAACTATCGGCATTGACTATATTGACCGGTGTCTTGCTGACCAGGGTGGATCTTTTCCTTATCGGTTCACCGTTTAATTTAATTTCTAGTTTCTGCTGCGATTTCGATAGACCAGCTTTATAACCACTAAATCGACCAAATAGTAGAAAACTCGATTTACCATGACTGATACATTGCTTTAGCTGATGGGTACGGAATGAACATGCCTGGCAAAGCACATGGATGGATTCGAGCAAAGCTGTTTTACCCGAACCGTTACTACCCGATACTAAATTGATCGCCGGATGAAAATCTAAGGTTGCGCTCTTTAGATTCCTGAAATCTGTCAGGCTAAGCTGACTGATTGACATAACGCCTGAATCACCTTTCTTGGGTTAATTTTCCTGATCAATTAACTATAATCGCATCGGCATTACGACATACAAATTAGGAGAATCCTCACTATCGCTAATAATGCAACTGCTATTCGCATCTTTTAATTTTATGTGAACATCTTCCGAATCAAGTGTATTGAGTACATCTATCAGATAAGTAACATTAAAGCCGATTTCTATCTCTCCCTCGTCGTAATTAACCGACAACTCTTCTTCCGCCTCTTCCTGGTCCGGATTGTTCGCCTGAATAGACAAGTTACCCGGCGTCAATGTCAAACGAATACCGCGGTATTTTTCGTTAGACAAAATAGCAATCCTGTTCATCGCTCGTTTCAGCGACTCCCGATTAACCACCAGGGTTTTATTACCGTCAACAGGGATCACTCGATTGTAATCCGGGAATTTTCCATCGATTAATTTCGAAGTGAACACCAATGCACCGGTTTCAACCCTTATGTGGTTCTGGCTTAAAATAATATTCGCTTCACTGTCGTTTGTTTCGAGTAAACGAGACAGTTCCAGGACAGCCTTGCGAGGGATGATGATTTGCCTGGCCTCGTCGATAGAAATACTGGTCTTATATTCGCTCAGTGCCAGGCGGTGTCCGTCTGTAGCCACCAGTTTTATTTTATCAGGCGAAATTTCCATCAAAATGCCGTTCAAATAATAGCGCACATCCTGCTGCGCCATCGCAAACGATGTATCCTCCAGAAGTGCTTTAAGTTTCGTTTGCGGCAACTCAAATACCTGCTGCGCATCTATATCGTCAAGCCCGGGAAAATCCTTAGCAGGAAGGGATGATAAAGAAAACCGACTCCGGGCAGAGGTTAATTTCACCCGGTTCTCTTCAATATTGAATTCTATATCGGAACCGTCGGGTAACGCTTTGCATATATCCAGTAATTTTCGCGCCGGCAGCGTAGTCTGGAAATCTTCGGTAGAAACAGTTTCGACATTCGAGACCATCTCTATTTCCAGATCCGTTGCGGTCAAGGATAGTGTGCCTGCATTCGACTTGAGTAACACATTACCGAGTATGGGTAGTGTTTGTCTGCGTTCGACAGCTCCAATGATTTGCTGGAGTGGGTTTAGGAGACTTTCTCTATTAATAATTGTTTTCATATATATATAATATTGTTGTTATTACTACCCTGTATATATGTTAATAATCCTAATTATGCTTTAAAAATCATATACTTAGAGTAATAAAAAGGCGTTTTTTGTTGTCCACATTATATCTGTATGTTGTGGATATAAATGTATAAAAATAGTGCTCTATTGATGTTCCTTTTTTATCCACAAACTACACACAATTTGTCAAATGAAATAGCCCGAATAATTTACCATACCCGGACCCCGGTTGTGCTGTTGAAAAACCTTTTTCATCTGGTTTCCCGATCAAATTGTTTAAATTTACAAGTAACTATCCACCCCATTCGAAAGAAAATATATCATGAAAGGGGTATTCCCTTGCCATGATTAACTTTTCGATGAACCCCAGGCAATATTTAATTACTCAAAATACGTTGTAAATTATCATAATCCTCTTCGATTCGGCGGTCCTCATTTCGCAATTCCTCGACTTTACGGCAGGCGTGAATTACCGTCGTATGGTCTCTGCCGCCAAAGGCATTACCTATTTCCGGCAAACTATGGCGAGTTAGGCTTTTTGCCAGCGACATTGCTATTTGGCGAGGCCGAGTGATGGATCGAGTGCGCCGGCTGGATAGTAGATCAGCAACCCTTATTTTGAAGTATTCGGCTACAAGTTTCTGAATATTTTCTATGGTAACGAGTTTGTCCTGCACTGCGAGTAGTTCTTTGAGCGCCAGTCGCGTAAATTCCTGTGTTATCGTTTGTCCGGTAAAACGAGAATGGGCTATTACCCTTTTCAATGCCCCTTCTAGCTCACGGATATTGGATTTAAATCGTTCTGCAATAAAAAAAGCGACATCATCGGGTAGCTGCACATCTACCTGCTCGGCTTTGCTATTCAATATCGCCACCCGGGTTTCGAGGTCGGGTGGTTTAATATCGACCGCCAGGCCCCAACCCAGGCGCGAGCGAATCCGGTCTTCCAGTCCTTCGATTTCTTTAGGGAAACGATCACAGGTAATGATCATCTGGGCATGGGCTTCGTAAAGGGAATTAAAAGTATGGAAAAATTCTTCCTGCGAGCGACTTTTATCGGCGAGAAATTGAATATCGTCTACTAACAACACATCGAGGTTACGATACGAATTCTTAAACTCGTTCATTTTACTATGTTGTAAAGCCTTAACCATATCCGATACAAATCGCTCACAGTTAACATAAAGTACATTTGCCCGGGGACTAATCTGTATGATCTGGTTGCCAATTGCATGCATTAAGTGGGTTTTTCCCAGCCCAACGCCACCATAAATATATAGTGGATTATATTCGGACCCGGGATTATTACTAACCTGAATCGAAGCTGCGCGTGCCAACTGGTTAGATTTTCCTTCGACGAAGCTGCTGAATATTTGCGATTCACTCAGGCCCGAAGCGTGATTTGTGCGTCGTGATATCTTGATATTGGGTTCTGGCTGTTTTGCTGTCCGCGATTTAATCTGGGAACCGATCGACAGATTCACCGATATAGATTTACTGTCATCCAGACTTGTTACCAGTTCGATGATACGATCAAGAAAGTGCTTGCGGACCCAATCCATGACAAAGCGATTTGGTGCGAGTAAATTTAGAGTGTTGAGTTCCTGTTCGGCCTGTAAAGGCAAAATCCAGGTATTCAGCTGTTGCTCGCTAATTTCCCCTTCCAGATAGGTAATACATTGTTGCCAGATTGCATTCAAAGCGTAATTAACTCGATTAGTCGTTATTTTCGCGCTGAAAAATCCAGAGCGATTAGTTTAATCTACCAAATGATGATACTTTGCCAGACCTGCCTGGCTATGAAAATACCCATCATTATATCGGGTGATCCGGCACGATCCCGGCGAAAAACCCGAAGCCCGGTACGCAGCGTCTAATAGTATACTTATCCACAGCTGTAGCAAAGCCTGATCAGAGAAAAATCATATCGGCGCCAGCGGGAAGGGTTATCTGCATAGCTATCGTTAAAATATGGAAAATTAGCGCATTTACATATTGACGTATGGTCGCTAGACCAGTACATTGTCGCGCCTTATTGATTTAGACTGGCTACAAAAGCCGAGGCCTCTAACATGAAACGTACATTCCAACCTAGCAATTTAAAGCGGGCTAGAACGCATGGATTTCGCGCACGTATGCAAACTCGCGGCGGCCGTAGTGTTATTAAGGCACGCAGGGCCAAAGGCAGGGCACGCCTGACGCCATAATCGCATTCCTTCAAATAGTGGGGATTCGGAATAAAGAGTCGTTTCCAAGACAATTGAGACTGACGCGAGCCGCAGAATTTAGGCAAATTTTCAATAATAACAAGCGAGTCGGTGATGGCAGCATCACGATACTGGTGGGTAACAGCGCCGGAGCGACCCCAAGACTCGGATTCGCGATTGCGAGAAAACAAATAGCGAAAGCGGTACTTAGAAATCGGTTAAAAAGACTTTTCCGTGAAAGTTTTCGGAAAAATCAGCACCGATTGCCGGCAAGAGACATGGTGATCATGGTGCGTCGGCCAATTTTGTTAATCGATAGTGCGCAATTGAATTCAAACCTGGAAAAACACTGGATAAGCGTTATCAAACAATGCGAAAACTCCTGATCATCCCAATACGAGCCTATCAGTATTTGCTGAGTCCATTATTTGGCATGGGTAGCAGTTGTCGTTATACGCCGACTTGTTCGCAATACGCAATTGAAGCAATTGACCAACACGGTGCGCTTAAGGGATTATTTTTTACTGTTAAACGCGTTTCCTGCTGTCATCCCTGGCATGCAGGAGGCTATGATCCGGTTCCCGGGGTGAAAAACAACGAGGGCGTAACCACCAGGCCCTGCTCAGAGTAGATTCGATGGATAATACACGACTTTTCCTGTTCGCTGCGCTCGCCTTTGTGGGAATGTTGATGTGGCAGCAATGGCAGCTCGATTATGGACCCCAGCCAGTAACCAGTAGCGAAGTTAGCAACGCATCAGATCTCATTCAGGCCGGTGAAGATTCATCAAATATTGTCGATTTGCCTGATCAGGCCGAAGGATTTGTGCTTGATTCTAGCGGCGCACAGGAAAGCACCGTTTCATCGGTTTCGGAAAAATTAATTACGGTTGAAACTGACGTGGTGAGCGCGGTTATCGATAGCAAAGGTGGTGTGATTCGTTCGCTGAAACTGAAAAAATATCCGATTTCTCTCGATACGCCGGAACAGGGGCTGGAATTAATCCATAGCGACCCAGAATCCATTCATGTATTGCAAAGCGGTCTACGAAATCGCAGTAATACAGCGCCCACTCATCATAGTATTTATCAAACAGCAAAGTCGGAACATAACCTCCAGGATGGGGAAGACGGCCTCATAGTACCGTTTTTGTGGGAGCAGGACGGCATCAAGGTTATCAAAACCTATGAATTTAGGCGGGGTGATTACCTGATCGATGTTAAACATCGAGTCGAAAATAATACAGACCAGGACTGGCAAGGTAGCCAATATCGCCAAATTCAGCGCACCCGGCCACTAACCAAGTCAAGAATACTGATTACCTACACCGGTGCGGTGTACTACAACGAGGAAGTAAAATATGAAAAAGTGGATTTCGACGACATGGAAGACAGCCAGTTAAAGGTAAATTCTGATGGTGGCTGGATTGCAATGCTGCAGCATTATTTTCTATCTGCCTGGATTCCATCGCAGGAGGAAACTAACCTGGCTTATTCAATAGCCAATACTAGCCAGCAACCGGCAACCTACACCATAGGCCTGAGGTCCGAAAACGCGCTGGTTTCGCCGGGGAATAGCACGGAATTTACCAGCCAGCTTTTTGTTGGCCCCAAGCTGGTGAAACGCCTGGAAGAAATCACGCCCGGTCTCGAGCTAACCGTCGATTATGGTGTCTTAACCTTCCTGTCAAAACCACTGTACTGGTTGTTATCGTTTTATCAAAGCTATGTCGGCAACTGGGGACTGGCAATTATTTTACTGACCATGACGATTAAGGCCGTTTTCTATAAATTGTCGGAAACCAGCTACCGCTCGATGGCGAAGATGCGCAAGGTGGGTCCGCGGCTAAAAACACTAAAGGAGCGTTATGGTAGCGATCGCCAGAAAATGAATGCGGCGATGATGGAACTGTATAAAACCGAAAAAATCAACCCGATGGGTGGTTGTCTGCCGATATTGGTGCAAATCCCGGTATTCATCGCCCTATACTGGGCTTTACTCGAGACTGTTGATCTACGTCAGGCGCCCTTTATTCTATGGATCGAGGACTTGTCGGTAATGGATCCCTATTACGTATTACCGGTAATCATGGGTATTAGCATGCTGGTACAGCAAAAACTGAACCCTACCCCTCCGGATCCAATACAGGCAAAGGTGATGATGGCCTTGCCGTTTGTTTTTACCTTTTTCTTCGCTTTCTTCCCTTCCGGCCTCGTGCTTTACTGGGTGGTTAATAATATCCTGTCGATTACACAACAGTGGATTATCACCAAACGTATCGAAGCCCAGGGCTCTTCCTGACACCCGACATTAGTTCGGCCGGGCATATTAGACGATGCCAACTAGTGACACCATAGCTGCAATCGCGACCCCTCCAGGAATCGGCGGTATTGGCATCGTGCGAATTTCTGGTCCGCTGGCGCTAGAAATTGGCAATGCTCTCACCGGCGGCAGTCTGCAAATTAATCGAGTCCGATTCAGAAAATTTTTAGATGCCAGCGGACAGACAATCGACCATGGTTTGTGTTTTTATTGCCAGGCGCCGCATTCTTTCAGTGGCGAAGATGTCGTCGAAATACAGGGCCACGGTGGCCCGATACTACTCGATATGCTGCTCGAACGAGTTTGCCAACTCGGTGCCAGGCTGGCCCGCGCGGGCGAGTTTTCCGAAAGGGCCTTCTTAAATGGCAAGCTTGATCTGGCGCAGGCAGAGGCGATAGCCGACCTGATCGAATCCGGTAGTCGAGCGGCGGCAAAAGCAGCGATGCGATCACTGGAAGGGCAGTTTTCGACGCAGGTTCACCAGTTGGTCGATGATGTTATCAACTTGCGGGTTTACATCGAAGCAGCGCTGGACTTTGCCGAAGAAGAAATCGATTTTCTCGCCGATAGCCTGATTAATGACCGGCTTCAGCACTGCCGCACAAACCTGGAAAAAATACTCAAACAGGCTGAACAGGGGCGAGTGCTAAACGAAGGGCTGGCGCTTACCTTAGCCGGACTACCCAATGCCGGAAAATCCAGTCTTTTAAACTACTTCGCGGGATACGAGGCAGCTATTGTCACCGAAGTTGCCGGCACCACGCGCGATGTCTTGCGCGAACATATCTCGCTAAATGGAATCCCTTTGCACGTCCACGATACCGCTGGGCTTCGAGAATCGGACAATCCGGTTGAAAAAGAAGGCATCAAGCGGGCCTGGCAAGAAATCCATAAAGCCGACACGGTATTATTACTAGTCGATGCCACTATTGGCCTGAGCGCCGCGCATGGTGCGATAATCGAGCGCCTGCAGTCTAATAATTATCACCTGGTTTACACTAAATCGGATTTGTTGCCTGAAGCCGCTGCGAAGGACCCCGATGCACTTTATATTTCCGTGCTTAGTAGTGAGGGCATGGAAGCACTGATAGACGTTATTACCGGCAATTTTTCCAATTTTAGCCAGGACGACCAGTCGATCATGGCACGCCGGAGGCACGTCGAGGCCTTACGAAGTGCGCGTGATAATCTGGTACAGGCGCAGGAAATCTTTCAAAAAATCCAGTCCGGGGAATTAGTCGCTGAAGATCTGCGGTTGGCCCAGCAGCATTTGAATGAGATTACCGGGGAATTCACATCAGACGATTTACTCGGCGATATTTTTTCTAAATTCTGTATCGGCAAATAAGAAATAGCTTCCAGTAATACGGGTAGGGTCGAATTCGTTGTGCGCCGTGAAAAGGCGTGTTTTCTCAGTGGGTGCGAATCCCACCCGGCAGTTATCGTTTCAGCCGGTAGTAATCGGAGCGGTCGTGGAGGTAACGAAGCGGCCGAAGCCTCCGGTGTAGAGGG
>Ga0255051_10000908_pt1 | contig 10810 bp, 10 predicted proteins | sample JV7_2_9_MG_FD_181719 | JGI IMG/M metagenome (GOLD analysis project Ga0255051, IMG submission 181719) | Seawater microbial communities from Jervis Inlet, British Columbia, Canada - JV7_2_9 | ecosystem: Environmental > Aquatic > Marine > Inlet | place: Canada: British Columbia | collected 2016-10-06
TAAGTGTCAGTCGCCCCATGGAACTGGAGGTGTTGAATTGTTGGGTGACCGAGACAAAGGACACGTTGTGCTGATTAAACAGATCAACCAGCCGTACAAAATCCGCCAGTGAGCGACTGAGCCGATCCACCTTATAGACCACGATGACATCTACGTTTCCTTGCTTAATCTCTTCAATTAATAAATTGAGGGCAGGGCGTTCGACATTACCCCCGGAATAACCCCCATCATCATAAGTCGCTTGACTGGCTACCCAGCCTTCACGGGTCTGGCTCCGGATATAGGCTTCACAGGCCTCTCGCTGGGCATGCAGAGAATTGAAGGACTGTTCAAGACCTTCTTCGGATGACTTGCGGGTGTAGATGGCGCATCGGCGTTTTCGCTTATCACCTGCGTCTGATTTATTCATGAACCGGTTTTGACGATTCCGAAAAACCGCGGCCCGGACCATTTGGTGCCGGTGATTTCCCGGGCGATGCGTGACAGGCTACGGTATGACCGGTTCTGCCAGAGATACCCTTTATCCAAAATCGTGACCTCATAGGTATCGCCTCGCCATTCGCGTACCAGACGGCTACCGGGCATAAAACGTACTTTGCGGGACGCAGGTGGGTTGCTTGTGGTTTTTAATTGGTGCTTTCGGAGGGTGGTAGGGTCATTCCCTTGATTTAGTGCTTGGATCGCCCAGGCCAGGTTTCCTCGCAGGAAATCGGTACTCGACTTTGGTGGTGGTTCAAAGTCGAGTATTTCCACACACAGGGCACGAAGGCTGTCAACCGGGGCTCTTTCCAGTTCCTCGAGGGATGGTAGCAGCTTTGGTACGGGGCGATCCATGACCTCTATTCACCCATACTGTGCCGCGCTAATCCATTGGAAATTAGCAAAATTTAGACATTGGGTATGGTTTCTGATACTACTCTTTTGGTTTACCTTCAAATTTCTGATATTTACCAGTCTTGATTGCTAAACATACTCGGAAATATCGTGAGAATGCTCATATCTATAGGCTGCAGACTCTTCCGTGACCAGTTCAGAAATTGGGAGACACAGTCGACCTGATCGTCGTATTTGCTTTTTGGGAAGTTCACCAGTTCATGCTGCAATTCGGCAAGCCAACTGGCTTCCGCTGGAATATATACCCGACCGCTTTCTATGATGGGTGTGACCGTCATCATGCGGGTCGCCTTGTCACCCTCGGGTATAATATCAATTACTGAAAGGTTGCTATCGTGTCGCAGATCCTGGATCAGGCTGGTACCGGCCCCCTTGTCCTCGATCAGTACAGTATCGTTATTCCACCGTGTTGCATGATCGGTTATTCGAGCCTTCAACTGAGTATATTCAAGCCGTTCTCTCAAGACATGCAGCAGATAAATGCGTTTGTATCTGTACAGCCAGGTGGTGCACACAGACCAGTCGTGCATCGCCTCCGCCTTGCTCGCGGTATCCCAGCTTTGAATGATCCTATCACCGTATTCCTGGCCTAATTCATCTTCATATACCTCGAACCATTCCCACTTAATTAAACCACCCCCCATCGGCGCGGGCCGTTGCTGGTACTGAGCAGCAAAATTGTAGGATCCCAGCGTGCTTTTCAGTACAGCCAGTTCATGCCGGGACTCCCGCTCGGGGTGTAACACATCATCTACTTGACGCCGGTAGAATCGATTGAGACCAATGGGAATCATTTGTGGTTCCTCGGCGATGGCTGGAAGGTTCAGATGAACCCAGTCACCGGTTTCTAGCAGATAGCCTGCCAGATCATCCTCATGCAGGCGTTGCTGAATCAAAATAATGGCATCTTCCGCCTTGTTATCGAGCCTTGAGGACAAGGTATTACGAAACCAGTCTTTTGCACCTTCGCGTTTTGTATCGGACTGAATTCCCTCGTCGGCTTTATGCGGATCGTCGATAATAATAATATTACCGCCTCGACCGGTGAGGGTGCCGCCTACCGAGGTCGACAGTCGACCCCCGCGTCGCGTGGTCATGAACTCCCCGACCGAATTTTTATCACTATGAAGTCGTGTTCCGGGAAATATCTGCCGGAACCAGTCGGTCTCCATAACCGCGCGACAATCGAGCGCCAGTTTGTCAGACAGGTTTTGCGAATAGCTAACACAGATCATGTGATTTGAAGGATCCTGCCCTAGTAACCAGGCAGGGTAGGCCACCGAGGTTATAATTGATTTTAAACTTCGCGGCGGCAATGTGATGATAAGACGCTTGATCTGACCCGAATGAACCTGTTGCAAGTGCCAGGCAATGGCCTCGATATGCCAATTATGCTGATACATGGTGCCGGGTACTACGGTGGTAAAGGTCTTTTGGATAAATGAAACCAGGTCTTGGCGTAGTAGGGCATCGTATTCACTCTTTGTCAGGTCCATCGCTATTCTCCTTAGATGTTTGATGGTCGTTTGTGTCTTTCAGGCGTGCTTTCAGGTTTTCAATAATGGCCAGGTCTTCTTCCGGAAAGACATGGACGATGTGTTGTGAACTATCGGTCTGCTCCATACTAATCGCTAGGCCAATCAGCACACTGGATGCCCGGCTGTCACCCTTGAGCGCCTTCGCCATCAGTGTTTTGAACATGGCGCGTTGCTTGGTGATCTGTTGAGACTGTCCTCCCTCAGTCACGGTAATCTTTTCTTCCAGTTCTTCTTTCAGATCGGTCGCGAGATTCTTCACCCCTTTTGGCCGACCCGCTGGATTACCTGATTGCCCGGGCTGAAACTGGGTTGATTTGGGAGGCTGTTTGTAGCCTATGGAAAAGTCTTTTTTTGTCATGACTCAGACCTCGCAGGTTTCGGATTGTGTGGAACGTGATGCCACCAGCGCGGCATAGGTCAGACCGGTACCTTCTTGAATGGGTTGTTCACCGGTGGTATTGATCCAGCGCTGCAAGGTGACCTCGATATAGCGTGGATCGATTTCTATACCGCGGAAAACGCGTCCGGTCAGCTCGACTGCTAGCAATGTTGATCCCGATCCAGTGAAGCCATCGAGTATGATCTCGCCACGTTTTGAGGTATCGAGGATCGCATCGGCAATCATATGTACCGGCTTGACCGTTGGATGCATGGCAAGCGCCTCGTCACGCCCCTGGCCAAAGGCATTAAAACCCGGGTAATCCCAGACATTAGCGCGATTGCGCCCGTGTTTTCCCAGTTCGATATTGTTGATATGGGGTGCTAGTCCTTTCTTGAAAATAAATACCAGTTCATGCTTGGAGCGGTACAAGCTACCCATGCCCCCGGATGATTTGTTCCAGATGCAAAGGTTGATAAGTTCCCGAAAAACGCTATTTCCGGCAGATAGCAGTTCCGGCATGTGTCGCCAGTCCATACAGATGTAGTGGAGTGATCCTTCCAGGCTAACCGATGAAAGCTGTTCCAGGCTCCCAGCCAGAAATTTGGTGAAATCTTCTGATGACATCTCGCCGCAGGCCATTGCAAAATCAGGATGTATTGCCTGACCGAGTCCCCGGGCATGCCCATCGATTGGCACGTTATAAGGTGGATCGGTGAAGACCTGGCGCGCCTGGTCTCCAGTCATCAATCGGTTAACAGTATCTGGATCCCGACAGTCACCACAGATGAGACGATGAGAACCGAGAGACCATAAATCTCCATTTTGCACTACCGTTTCTGCCGCTGCAGGGAGATCAGGTACCGGTGGATCGTCATTCACCGGCTCGCATGACCCCATCATGATATCGATCTCCGGCATGGAAAATCCGGTCAGCTCGACATCAAGATCGACCTCGATTTGGGAAAGATGAGTGAGCTCTATCTTTAAAAGGTCGGGGTCCCACTCGGCATTTTCGGCCAGCTTATTGTCTGCCAGGATATAGGCCCTTCTTTCATCGTCATCCAGATGATCGATCCGTATACACGGTATGATCTGTAAACCCAGTGATTTAGCGGCCTGAAGCCGTCCATGACCGGCAACAATACTCTTATTGCTATCAATCAGTATGGGGTTAATAAAACCAAAGGCCTCGATACTGCGGGTAATCTGCTTGATCTGTTGGCTCGAATGAGTGCGGGCATTACCCACGTAAGGCTTTACTTCATCGATGGTTATATACTTCACTTCCAATGTATTTTGCATTCTCAGGACCTCTTAAATTAGCTATAATGACGGTTGTATATACAACAGGTGGATGTACTATCTGTTGACCCCATCAGTCATCAGAAAACGTTCAAAAAATGTAGCACTTGCATCTAAATTTCGCATCAAACCGGTGGTAATTTGGGATAATCAGAGAATTACGATGAAAGATATTGGCGGTACAATTTTCAATCAGGACAAAGTGGTGGATAAGCATGGATATATTCACCTTGATAGATGGACTGGACGAACGCTTTACCGACTTCCTTTATCAATACGCGAAAGAGATGAAGCGTTGATGCACGTTAATAGTTTTTCATCCGTGGTTAATGATCCGGCATGCGATCCGCGTTCAGGTGGTATTGCCGGCAATGAAATATTAGCCAGAATTTACGGCGTGGGGGTGCAACAGTTCAGAAGAAACATCAGACCCAGTCTTCATTATTTAAGAAAATTGGCTGACATGCCTGTTACAAATGTATTTTCTGCCGAGAATGATGCAGAACGCTATAAAGCAGAAAAAATTAAAAGTTGGGCAAAAAACCTGGGTATTAATAAATAAATGAGAACCCAGATAGTTGGGCTGTGGATAGGCGTTCTATGGAAGCCAAGGAAGTTATGGACCGAAAGACAATAAGCCAAGCTAATATGATCCTGATTGGAGGGCAAATTTAGGTTGGGCTAAGAAGTTGTGGCAAGATCACACCTAACAAGGGGCGCTGTTAACCTACCGATTCCATATCGGTAGGATTATCTTGAAATGTAAAGCTCTGCAGGTGATTAGGCGGCTCAGAACGAATTACCAAGTGTACTTTTAGGTTAAATGTCCCTAATAAGCGGACGTTGATAAATCAAATCTGTACGGCCGCTTAGTGCCCGAAGCGGTCATTCGATTTTGGTTAGATTCCATGTACCATTGAAGCCCCAAGAACTATGAGTAAAGGTACCGTCCAGTCTGGTGCCGTCGGAATTAATCTTCCACACGCCCGTTGTAGTCCCCCCATCGTATTCAAATTTAATGGTATCACCCTTTCGGGTTCCTATTAATCTCTTCCTATTATTAACATCGGTGCCGACTATGTCTTTACCGCTCTGTTTTAGAGTAAGCTCGATTTTACGGTCTGGATAAGAATAATTGGGGCCTCCTCTAATGTCGGAAACATAAGTGCCCGAGATGCCGGTACCAGATACAGCACTAACAGGAACAGGCTGCTCATTCAGATTTGATTTCGATATCGAGCTTACATTCTCAGAATAAAGTTGATTAGCGCGTAATTCTATATACTTGGCTTTCCTCCGCTGTTCGTCTCCCTCTGCATTGACTAAAGCCATCGCCCAGAGGTTCTTATCATAAGTTTTTGTATTAACCTCTTCTTCCGCTTCACCATAGAAAGCGAATACGGATACCTGCTCACCAGTTGTATCTTTCCCGAAAGTTTTTTCGAGCGCCGCAGACTCTCCAGCAAGCTCCTCTGGATCACCTGTGGCTTTCGATAGCGTCGTAAAATTAACCACTCTGGACACTTCAGGGTCTTGAAAAAGATTTTCAATAAGTGTTCTGAATCGAGCTCTGATTTTATCAGTACCTCCGGGGGAAAATGGATCAGATGCTCCCAGGGTTTCATCGCCAAGTACTTGCTTCTTCACTAACAACCTTCCAGTCTGGTCAAAAATGTTAAGGTCAAGATCATAGATAAAACGAACATTCATCATAGAGTCGCCTTTCAATTCCTTTAAAGTAAGCAGCAAGATTCTATTTGCTCCTGTTGATAACAGTTTCTTCGAAGCATCGGTGACGCTTTGTGAAGGATCTAACCTGATTACCTCGATATCTACTCCAATTTCCCTTACCGACCTGGCAATAGACGTCGAAATATCCGAGGCAAGCGGATTACCCGATTGCGTAATTACGTCGAAAGGGTTTCCAAAACCTCCACGCGACAGACCAACAAAATTCTCATTCTTTTGATTATTTAATACATATGATCGATGATCGAGGGTGCTCACAACGAACGAGTTGTCTGTCGATACTTCAAGATCTAGCGTATTTTCAATATAGTCATGCTTGACGCCAACAGCACAACCACCAAGTAACATCAAGACGATTAAAAAGGTATTATTACTTTTCCACATTGTACCCTCTCCATTTTGTTGACTAAGAATTTTTGTATTGAATGATTTTCAAGTTTTACGCTGAGCGTTCCGTATCAATAGAACTACTGCCACTGCCTCCACAGGCAGAGAGTCCGACAATAATGCCAGCTACAGGATAATGGATATTATTGATCGTAGATTTTGCATGATATTCCCCTATGCATTAGAAGACACTAATTAATCCGTTTAATGTGCAAAAACAATCTCGTAATATAATTTCAACATAGACAGCAGAGAAGGGAGTTGACCGGGATCAACTTTACTATCAGAAAGGTAGGCCGAGGAGTTCCTGAAAGAACTCAGAATCAGGAACTTCTGATTAAGGATTAAATTACTTGACGCTTTAATGTCATAACTCAATAAACGCACCATCCTTGTTCGTTGCATCACAATAAGGCAACAGTATTTATCTTCTATTGATTAATTTGTGGCTAAGGTCCCCTCCTTTAATCGGGCGTCACTGTCAAGCCCCCGTTTCAAACGGTTGCTATTTCAGGTTGTCTCTTGTGTGGGTCACGCTCCTTTCCGCAGTCGGTTTATTGATATCCCGCTGCACGCAATAGTCTGACAGAATGGAGAGCCTCGCTATGTGGCGCGCTTTTAAGCGCAGCAGACATTTACGGCTTCATCCAGACATTCGTCCACACGAGGGACGTTCCCAGTAAAGTTCTACAGGTAGCTAAGTTATTGCTTCGGTAGAACCATATCGGAAATCGGTGCCGTCTAACCACATCCTATGTAGTATCACGGCAAGTTTACGGGCCACAGCAATAACAGCACGCTTGCGGCCTTTTGTCTTTATCAGTCTTATCCCCCAGACTTTCAGCGATGACCATTCTTCTGAGCGCGTCACCAGTGCATGCGCGGCAAGGTATAACGCCGAACGCACGTCAGGATCGCCTGCCCTGGATATGCGTCCGGGGTTATCGACTTCACCAGACTGAAAGCGCCGTGGTGTTAATCCAAAATGAGCAGCGACTGTTCTAGAGCTTTTAAAGCGACCAGGGTCGTCAACACCCACCTTAAAGGTGAGTGCGGTAATGGCGCCAACACCGGGTACCGTCATTAATCGCTGGCAGATCGTATCCTCTCTTACCAGGGCTTTGACCTGGTTATCGAGTTTGAGGTAGGTTTTGTATAGAACCAGACGGGCATCTAACAAGGGTATCAGTGTGTTAGCCATACAATCATGTTCTTCGACTGCCTGTCGCACGAATACATCGTAAGCGCTATGCTTGAGTGGGCCAGGTAACTTGATGCCAAGTAACCTGATTAATCCGCGGATTTCATTTTCCAGATCAACGCACTTCTTCAAGACGGTTTTACGACCCGACAGCAAGGCACGGATGAGATGACTTTCCATGCTCTTGACATGGACCCGGCTATACCAGCCGGCACGCAGTATCTGGGCAATCCCCCGGGCATCATTTTTGTCGGTCTTGTTGCGCATCGCCGACAGTGCCGCGCTCACTTGTCTGGCCTCCAGGCAAATGACTTCATAGCCTGCTGCTTGAAAGCCATAGGTGAGATACTGAGTCAGTGCCCCAGCTTCAAATCCAACAGAGCTGATCTCCGGGTTAAATCGTCTCAGACAGGTAACTATCTCATTAATCTCCGATGGGACTTTGGCTTCAAACTGAATCGTTCCTTCGTCATCAACAATACAGATGGATACGGATCGCAGTGATACATCGAGTGCGGTATGGTAATTCATGGCATTCTCCCAGGTCAGTTCGTGTCATACGATTGTACCGAGAGCTTGACGATAGTCGTCAGCCCGATTACCTATGCTCTGTGCTGCCTTCTCAACCGGTCGATGCAACACATGCGTTAAATCTCTCTGCCGGTGTCTCGAACCCTAAGGTTTTGCGGGGTCATTCATTTAACTGCCGAGCCACGGCATTCAGCCAGGCTTGAGAGTGTAATGATAAATCAGTTTCTTTTGGAAAATATTGTCTCAGCAAACGATTGGTGTTTTCATTGGGTCCATATGACCTGGAGTTGGTTACTTGTTGTTAGATAGTAGTTGCAGTCGATTTTTTTTGGATAATTTTTTACAACGACTGCTAACACTATATGTCCTATTTTTCCTTCTAGTAAAAACCAGCTTTCTTTGTTTTCGAGTAAAGCCGGGGAGAAAATTTTATCTAGCGAGGTCGCTGATTGCTCGGATGAAGGTAAGGCTTTGTAGTATGCTTCCTTGGCGCACCACATTCGGTAGAAGAGATCGGCATGCGTCGATGCATTCTGTATATAGTAATTGACTTCATCATCGCTCATTATAGTTTTCGCCAGTGTGAGAAAGTCTCGATGTTTAGTTGCTGCTTCAATATCGATACCTATTGGAGAGCCGGAGATGGCAAGGCAGATAAGACCATTACTGTGGCTCAAACTGATATAAATATTTTTGGGTAAATTACTAACGATAGGTGGTGAATCTGGTCGTTCAATAAATTCCCACTCGTTTTCACATCGCTGAAAATGATGATTAAATGCGTGTCTCATAAGTGCCCGGCTTAGCAAAAACTTGCGGCGATTATTGTTACTTCTAGTTGATTGGTATCTTTTTAACTCTGAGGTTGAGAGCAGACGCAGAGTCGCCTGCTCATTTTTAACCGTCGCGTCAGAATTCCGCGATAACCAGAGCTGGATGTTGAGGTGGTTGAAGGGGGTTTTACTTGGCAACTCTAACCATTTCACCTCTCAGCGCTACGCCTGCCATTATTACTCCGGCATGGCACTCAAATTGGGAGTCGCTTTTATAGATTTTTTTCTTGTAATAGCTAACAATATTGATTACAGCATTAGCACCCTCTTTTCGTGCTCGTGCCTGGAGAGAGAGTAATGCCGATAAAAATACCCATTGACAGGCCTCTGTATCACTTTTGTTAAAAGCATTCGTTTTCTTGTTGCTGTTAAAATAGCCAAGGGAACGAGTTAACTCAGGATGCTTTTGGTCGCTGAAGTATAAAGCGATGTCTGTATCGAGATGGCTCACAAAATCAGGTGACTGGATTGCTTTGTCAATTGACAGTAAATGCCTGGTATTACGACTACTTGCTTCGAATGGGGTCAAAAATATCGCAATGGCCAGGAGTACAAAGATAGTCTTCATTCAGTACCATCGGCAGGTTTAAAATTAATCTTAAATTTACCAAATCAATTATATGGGGTGTTATTAATCGATACAATGGAAGTATTGTTTGCATGTATTAACATGAGCCGTAAGATTTACTGTGATTACCTAAAAGGATTCAGCCAGAATTGACATGAAGGTGTATCGTGTTGTGTTAGTGCCGGGCATTACTAATAAGGAGTGTATAGTCAGTTGTGAATTTTCAGCTTGAATCCTGGGCCGCAATTGCCCCGGGACTGGAATCAAGAGAAGCCTGGCGACAGTGGCTACAACATCCTTGTGTTATTAACAAGTCCCTCGTAAATGTTTCTTTAAAACAAGTTTCCCCTATTTTACGTCGTCGTTTCAGCACGCTTGGAAAGTGTGCGATGGGTGCTGCCTTACCTATCGTGGAAGGCGTGGAATCTATTCCGAGTATTTTTGCTTCCAGGCATGGTGATACGGCGCTTTCGCTCTCACTGCTGGAAAGTATGGGCGGTGATGAGCCTATGTCACCAACTAACTTTAGCCTGGCTGTACATAACGCGGTCAGCGGGTTGTTCTCGATCGTACGTAAAGATACTAGTGCGGTGACATCTATCGCCGCTATGGATGGATTGGTTTTGCAAACATTTTGCGAAGCGATTGGTCAACTGCAATCCGTCGAAAAAGTTCTATGCGTAATCTATGATATTCCTCTTCCCGATTTTTATCATTACCATTGTGATGACGTTACTGAATTGTTCCCTTATGCGATTGCGATGATTCTTGGCAATGCAGGCGGGGAAACATATAAACTTACTCAGACTAAAAAGGTTAAGCAAAGCGATCCATCACCCTCGAATCCGTTCGATGCAGAGCCCCTGAGATTGCTCAGACTATTGGCAGGTATTTCTGACGATATGGAGTTAACAAAAAACGGAATTATATGGCGGATTGCGAAGGTTGAGTCCCAGTGCTAGAAAAAATTGATTACGCGAGGCGTTGGTTCGGAACGGCATTCAGTTTTTTTATATTTGGGGTAGGAGGTATAGTACTGCCAACTTTCATTGTACCAGTATTATATTGCCTGCCCGGAGATGAACTGACTCGAGTGCAGCGGGCGCAGAGATCTATCCATCATTTTTTTCGTGTGTTTATAGAAATGATGAGATTTTTGGGTGTACTGACCTACCAGATAGAGGGAATCGAAAAGCTGAAAGAAGCCAGGTTAATACTAGCCAATCATCCTACATTGCTGGATGTGGTATTTTTGATATCCATGGTGCCGAATGCAAATTGTGTCGTGAAAGGTAAATTGACACGTAACAAATTCATTCGTTGGCCTATAAAAGCTGCGGGTTATATTATCAATGAGGAAGCGGGTGATGTCATCAGTGCTGCAGCCAGGGCTTTCGATAACGGGCAGATATTAATTGTTTTCCC
>Ga0255051_10000909_pt1 | contig 10809 bp, 10 predicted proteins | sample JV7_2_9_MG_FD_181719 | JGI IMG/M metagenome (GOLD analysis project Ga0255051, IMG submission 181719) | Seawater microbial communities from Jervis Inlet, British Columbia, Canada - JV7_2_9 | ecosystem: Environmental > Aquatic > Marine > Inlet | place: Canada: British Columbia | collected 2016-10-06
CGTTTTGGCTATGTTTCCGAAGACGCGATACGCCAGCTGGCGAGCGAACTTAATTTGTCGCGCGCCGATGTCCATGGCGTCGTGAGCTACTACCATGATTTTCGCACCGAGCCGCCCGGCAAACATATCGTCAAGATTTGCGAAGCCGAAGCCTGTCAGGCGATGGGCAGCCGCCAGCTCAGCGAGCATGCGCAAAGCACCCTGGGTGTCGATATGCATCAGACCAAAGACGACATCACGCTCGAACCCGTTTATTGCCTCGGCAACTGCGCCTGTTCGCCGGCAGTTATGATCAACGGCCACACCTATGGTCGCGTTGATGCAGAGCGCTTCGACGAACTCATCGGCAGTATGGGGGGCGAGAAATAATGGCTCGCACCAGGGTTTACGTACCGCGCGAAACCAGTGCCGTCTCAGTCGGCGCTGACGAAGTAGCGATCGCGATCGCACGCCGGTCGAAAGAAAAAGGCACGGACATTGAGCTGATTCGCAACGGATCCTGGGGCGCGACGTGGCTCGAACCCCTCGTGGAGGTTGAAGTCGACGGCCAACGCATCGCCTATGGCAACGTCACGTCAGCCGACGTAGAGAGCCTGTTCGACAGCGATTTTCTTTCCGGCGGCAAGCACGAACGTCAATTGGGGCCGATCCAGGAGATTGAATACCTGATCACACAGGATCGCTGGACATTTTTCCGGGTAGGCCTGATCGATCCCCTGTCGATCGAGAGTTATACAGACCACAACGGATTCAAAGGATTGCAAAAAGCCTTCGAGATTGGCAGCGAAGCGGTCGTCGATGCCGTACACGAATCCGGATTGCGAGGCCGCGGCGGAGCCGGGTTCCCGACGGGCATCAAGTGGCGCACCGTTGCCGATACAGACGCCGATCAGAAGTACATCACCTGCAACGCCGATGAAGGCGACAGCGGCACGTTCTCGGATCGCATGCTCATGGAGGGCGACCCGATGTGCCTCATCGAGGGCATGATCATTGCGGGCTTTGCCGTCGGCGCGAGCAAGGGATACATCTACTTGCGCTCAGAGTATCCACTCACGCACAAGATTCTCCTGAAAGCCATCGACCTGGCACGCGACACGGGTTGGTTGGGCAAAGACATAAAGGACAGCGGCTTCGATTTTGATATCGACGTGCACCTCGGCGCCGGTTCCTACGTTTGTGGCGAAGAGACCGCGATGCTCGAAAGCCTGGAAGGAAAGAAAGGCATCGTTCGCTACAAACCGCCACTGCCGGCAATCGAAGGCCTGTTCGGCAAGCCGACTGTCGTCAACAATGTCATTACGCTCGCATCGGTACCCAACATCATTAGCCTGGGCGGCGAACGTTATGCCGGATTCGGCCAGAATCGTTCGAAAGGCACGCTCGCGTTCCAGCTGGCCGGCAATATCAAGCGTGGCGGCATCGTGGAAAAAGCCTTCGGCGTTACGCTCCGCGAGGTGATCGAGGAGTACGGCGGTGGCACGGCATCTGGCCGGCCGATAAAGGCCGTGCAGGTTGGCGGCCCGCTTGGCGCATACGTTCCAGCCGAGCAACTGGACACACCGCTCGACTACGAAGCGTTTCTCGAGATCGGCGCGATGCTGGGTCATGGCGGAATCGTCGTTTTCGACGACCTCGCCAACATGGCCCAGCAGGCGCGTTTCGCGATGGAATTCTGTGCCATCGAGTCCTGCGGTAAATGTACGCCCTGCCGCATTGGCTCAACCCGGGGCGTAGAGGTGATCGACAAAATGATAGCTGGCGAGGATCGCGAGGATAATTATGAGCTTCTGGTCGAATTGTGCGACACGCTGGAAGACGCATCCTTATGCGCAATGGGCGGAATGATCCCCTATCCGGTCCGTAGTGTTTTAAAATATTTTGCAGAGGACTTCGCGTTGGGCACGCGAGGAGCAGACGAATGAACAAGGTTCACCACACGGATCTCGGCACGCCGGTCTCGAAAAATACCGATACCGTAACGGTAGAGATCGACGGTTTGCCGGCCACGGTTAAGGCCGGCACCAGTATCCTGCGCGCCGCGCGTGAATCCGGCGTCGATATTCCCAAGCTGTGCGCAACCGATAGTGTGAAAGCGTTCGGCTCCTGCCGTATGTGCCTCGTCGAGATCGAAGGCCGCAAAGGCTACCCGGCTTCTTGCACGACGCCCATCGAAGACGGCATGAAGATCCGTACGCAGACCGAAAAACTCGCGACGCTGCGAAAAAATGTCATGGAGCTGTACATCTCGGACCATCCACTGGATTGTCTGACCTGTTCGGCGAATGGCGATTGCGAATTGCAGGACATGGCGGGCGCGGTCGGCCTGCGTGACGTTCGCTACGGATTCGATGGCGAGAATCATCTCGATGCGCCGGTTGATGCGTCGAACCCCTACTTCCAGTTCGATGCCAGCAAATGCATCGTCTGCTCACGCTGCGTGCGCGCCTGCGACGAGGTGCAGGGCACGTTCGCGCTAACCATCGAAGGTCGCGGCTTCAAATCCAAAGTTTCTGCTGGTATCGCCAGCGACAACTTCCTCGATTCCGAATGTGTTTCCTGCGGCGCGTGTGTGCAGGCCTGCCCGACCGCCACGCTCATGGAAAAAAGCATCGTCGATAACGGGCTGCCGGACCACAGCGTCATTACGACCTGCGCTTATTGCGGTGTTGGTTGCTCGTTCAAGGCCGAAATGAAGGGCGACCAGGTGGTGCGAATGACACCGCACAAGGATGGCCAGGCCAATCACGGCCATAGTTGTGTAAAAGGTCGTTTTGCCTGGGGCTATGCATCGCATCGCGATCGCGTACTGAATCCATTGATCCGTGAGAGTACGGATGATCCGTGGAAACCCGTCAGCTGGGACGATGCGATAGCCTATGCCGCCAAACGCTTCAAAGAATTGCAGGAAAAATACGGCCGCAAGTCGATCGGAGGCATCACCTCTTCACGTTGTACCAATGAAGAAGTCTATGCGGTGCAAAAACTCGTGCGAGCGGGATTCGGCAATAACAATGTCGATACCTGTGCACGCGTTTGTCATTCGCCCACCGGCTATGGGCTCAAACAAACATTAGGAACGTCCGCTGGCACGCAACCTTTTGACAGCGTCATGGACGCCGACGTGATCATCGTGATCGGCGCGAATCCAACCACCGCGCATCCCGTGTTCGCATCGCAGATGAAACGTCGTCTTCGCGACGGCGCGAAACTGATCGTCGTCGACCCGCGTAAAATCGGGCTGGTCCGATCGGCACATATCGAAGCCGACTATCACCTGCCGTTGTCGCCGGGTACGAATGTTCCGATCATCAACGCGCTCGCACATGTCATCGTTAGCGAAGGTCTAGCCGACGATCCGTACATAAGCGAGCGTTGCGACATCGATTCCTACGAAGCCTGGAAGACAATGATTCTCAAAGAAGAGAATTCGCCAGAGGCGGTTGCAGAAGTTTCGGGCGTCAACGCCGAAGAGATTAGAGGCGCCGCGCGCCTGTATGGCTCCGCAAAAAATGGCGCGATTTACTACGGCCTCGGCGTTACCGAACACAGTCAGGGTTCGACCATGGTCATGGGCATGGCCAATCTCGCGATGGCGACCGGCAACATCGGCCGCAGCGGCGTGGGTGTCAATCCACTGCGTGGGCAGAACAATGTGCAGGGCTCGTGTGACATGGGCTCGTTCCCGCATGAACTCCCAGGCTACCGACCCGTGCAGGACGACGAAGTGCGCGGCAAGTTCGACGAACACTGGGGCATCAAAGTGGACCCGGAGCCGGGTCATCGAATTCCCAACATGTTCGACGCTGCCTGCGCCGGCGAATTTATGGGAATGTACATACAGGGCGAGGACCTCGCCCAGTCAGACCCCAACACGCATCACGTCGAAGCAGCGCTCGGCAATATGGAATGCATCGTTGTGCAGGATCTTTTTCTCAATGAGACGGCCAAGTTCGCACACGTATTTCTTCCAGGCACCTCATTCCTGGAGAAAGACGGCACGTTCATCAATGCGGAACGACGCATCAATCGCGTGCGCCCGGTGATGAAACCGAGCCAGGGTAAAGATGAATGGCTCATCACCCAGGAACTCGCACAAGCGATGGGTTACCCGATGAACTACGAGAGCGCGGCCGAGATCATGGACGAAATTGCGGAGCTAACACCGACGTTTACAAACGTCAGCTTCAAGTTCCTGGATGAAGTCGGCAGCGTGCAATGGCCGTGCAATGAAAAAGCACCGATGGGCACACCGATCATGCATATCGATCAGTTTGTTCGTGGCAAGGGGCTCTTCGTCGAAACCGAGTATGTGCCGACAGAAGAACGAACCAATCGCAAATTCCCCCTGTTGCTTACAACGGGCCGCATCTTGTCGCAGTACAACGTCGGCGCGCAGACGCGACGCACGGAAAACAACGTCTGGCACGGTGAAGACCAGCTCGAGATTCATCCGAGCGACGCAGAAACACGCGGAGTAAAGGACGGCGCCCTGGTATCGCTAACCAGCCGCAAAGGTGACATTACGCTGCGAGCAACTATCACGGAGCGCGTCAAGCCGGGGGTCGTCTACACCACGTTCCATAACCCCGAGACCGGCGCCAATGTCGTCACGACGGAGTACAGCGACTGGGCCACCAACTGCCCCGAGTACAAAGTGACGGCCGTACAGATCGCGCCGGCTTCGCATCGGTCCAAATGGCAGGATGGCTTTGAAGCCAGGGCTAAAAAGCAGGGTCATATCGTAGAGGCGTAATCTGCCTCCCAACACAGGCTTTACATTCGAAATCAAAGCGGTGAAGCGATGACTTTCTATGACGATCGAGTTCTTCCGCACCTGATCAATTTCGCGTGCTCGACGAAACCAAATCAGAAACAACGTGAAAAAATCGTACCTCTCGCGGAAGGAGATGTCCTCGAGATTGGATTCGGAAGCGGATTAAATCTGCCCTTTTACGACACGAAAAAAGTCCGAAAGATCTGGGGCCTGGAGCCATCGGAAGGAATGCGGCGCAAGGCTCAACCCATGGTCGATGCGGCAGATCTGGACGTCGAGTTCATTGATCTGCCGGGCGAGAGTATTCCGCTCGAGTCAAAAAGTGTGGATACGGTTCTGGTGACGTACTCCCTTTGCACGATACCGGATGCGATCGCTGCGCTGGAAGGAATGCGGCGGGTACTGAAGCCGGGTGGGAGTCTGCTTTTTTGCGAGCACGGCATTGCGCCAGACGAGAGCGTGCGGAGGTGGCAGCATCGGCTGAATCCCGGCTGGAGCCGCTTCGCCGGTGGCTGCAACATGAATCGCGACATACCGGATCTGATCAAGAAAGCCGGTTTCGAATTGACAGCCGACGAAAGAATGTACATTCCGGGCATCAAGATACTTTGCTACAACTACTGGGGCAGGGCCAAGGCAGTTTAGATTAGTCCTCATCCATCCGTGCGAACTCCGCATCAACTGTCCGGGCAAACGCTTCTGTGATCTCACCCCTTTTCTTGTTTTGCTCAAAAAAGGCATGACCGAGTTCGTTGCCGAGGAAGTGACTGTTCATCAATCCAGCCATCCGCGTGTCCAGATATTCTTTATCGAGCGCCCCCTCTTCATATTGGAAATAGGCCTCCTCGACACTTTTTATGACCGCAAGTAGATAAGCAAAATACTGCGATTGCTGCGCAGACGTTAACTCCGCTTCCGAGGCGGCAGCCGCAATAGCGGCCGCTAGCGACGGACTTTGTGCTCGAACCAGCAAGTGCTCGCGCAGAGCAGCTATTACATCGTGCCGATTCGCCACGAGCGACGCTTTCGTATTCTGATTTATCTCATAGGCTACAAACAGCAGCGAGGTAATTACCCCCACGCCGGCAACCAAATTCGCGAGATCGCCTAGTTGTCTTAGTTTCAAGGTTTCTTCCCTCAAGCAGCGTGGACTTCTAACGGAATTCTACTATCTGAACGTACGTTTTCACCAATAGCGGTCGTTCCTGTGCCCGGTTTATCGGTAATTACGTAGTTCGATCCGGTGGACGTGAGCCTATAGTCGATGTATGTCCCGGTCTTGGGCGACCTTGCAAGGAGGAGAATTATGAGCATCTCATTGATACAGCTTTTGGTTGCCATGGTCATGGTGGGCATGGCCATGGTCCTGCTGTTCGCGTACCGGAGGTATCTGGCCACGAACTCGGAGCGACGCATGCGAGCCATGCTCCTGTCCGTTGGACTTGACCCGGATGTCACCTCGAATGGTGATATTGATTCGATCATGTCGGCAGTACGTCGGCGTTGCAGGACTTGTGCCTCTGAAGACGTATGCGAGCGATGGTTGAAGGGCGAAGTGCGAGGCGACAATGACTTCTGTCCGAACGCGAAAGTGTTCGAAGCACTTACAATATATCACGCCGATTCTGGAGAGAAGGTGCACCGACGGTATTCGGATTCGGTTGGCTCGACGACCGAATTGGCTGGTTAGCGGACGTTCTGTAGCCGCGTTTTGGACCTCATAGAACGAACGTCTGCTTTTGGTGAAAGCAGACGTTCATCGCAATATTAACTGAATGTCCGGTTGCGTGTGTTAAGCAGACATTGGATTGAGCCTTTGTCAGGCCCTGGCTACTACAAGCTACTCTTCGGCCTGGCGATCACCGAATAGTTTTTGCTCCAGTGGTTTCTTCAGGTATTTTGGGAAGATCGCGAAGGCCAGGACCAGGGCGATTCCGCCATACATCGGGTTGATCTGAATGATGTAGACGGGCCACATCAAAGCCTTGACCATGTTCGTGAATGAATCGACGACGATGCCGATCAAGAACCCGAATAACTCGCTGCTTAAAACATCTGTACCAAAGAAATCAACGATGTCGGCGCCCACGGAACGAATTTCGAACCAAAGGAAGCTGACAATGTAGCCGACGGCGTACAAGCCGCCGCCGCGTACATCCCAGACCTTGCGAAACCAGTTGCGCGCGTAATTCTCCGCCTGCTGCTGCTTACTCTGAAGCTGGCTCCGCCGCGGGCTCTGACTTGTCGAGTTTTGAGAATTTTGATCCTTCAAGCGTCAGATTGTACATCAGCCCCTTCGAACCAAAAACAAATCCGACGACTGGATCCTTGATGTTGTGCGTATCGATCGCCTTGCCTGCCCCAATATCGATCAAGGCGACTGAACCATCTACGCCTACTTTCCAGCCACTCGCGTTGCGAAACTTGTCGAGGGCCTCTTTGGTCATAAAGACGACGATAATCGATTTGGCCTGTGCCCCAAGCTGAAACCCGATTGAGCCACTGGTCGTACGGTAGTAATCGACCGTTGTTCCGCCGACACGCAGCGAGCCTTCGCCCGATTCAGCGCCGATGCCGATGCCAACCTTGTATACCTTCGGAAATATGAGGTAACCGGCCGACTGATCAAGAAATACTTTTGAGCCGCTGATCTCTTCCTGGAAAACGACCAGCGCCTTGTTGGCCTCTTCGTCGATCTTCCAGCCTGCTGCTGCGAACGCCGACGCCGAAAACAACATTGAGGTCAGGATTCCGAACAAAGTTACTGTTTTGGTATTCATGATTTCATTCCCATCGCCCGAATGGCGATCTCCGATGGCGTGCAATGATAGCCTAACCATGCGTCTAAGTTTATAGCGAAAAAACTGAATTTACGCTGAACAAGCTGTCGCAATTTGGCGACTCTTGCTACATCGTTGAATTAACTCGCTTCGGCATTAACGAGGGCGGAATTGGTGCGCGTCGACGATTCGGCTGTGGCGCGTAATTCACCTCAAGGTAATCGAGAATTTCCGTTTCGACCTCGGGAGTGAACTGCCAGAGATTTTGCGTTGCCTGCATCCAGCGAATCATATCCAGCCAGGTCTGGCGATCCGCGCGTTGGCTTGTAACGAGCGCGTGAGAATGGCAGGTACCGCAATGGGTGCGTACGTGCAACCAGCCCGGCGCTACTTTCAGTCCGGTCGGCGAATCGATGTCATCAGCGAGCGTCGCCATGGGCATTAGCGACAACATCGTAATGATGAGTGGCAGTGCTCGCTTCACGCGGTGACTCGAACCGCAATGCGATGGCATGCGTTATTAAGATATCCACGTGGATTCCAGCCCGGAAGAACAACCGGCTGAGTTGCACCGTTGTCGTCTTCGGCGCGCGCCCAGATTTCGTAATACCCGTCTTCCGGAAAACGGACATTAGCCGACCAGTGTTGCCAGGCCAGTCGATTTGCCGGTTTTCTCAACTTCGCTTTTTGCCACGTGGCACCAAAGTCGATCGACGTAAGCAAGCGGCTTACCTGTTGGTCGCCCGCCCAGGCATGACCGCGAACCTGTAGTTGCTTGTCCAGTGCATGATCAATGCCCGATTTGGGGAAGGTGATCAATGATTTAACCGGCATCGATTCGATTATGCACATGTCCTCGTCAGCCACGATAGCGCCCGGCTCGACCGGCTTGCAGGGCACACGATACGACTGCCCCGTCATTTTCGCGCCGTCGTGCACGCGATCTCGAATCAACAGTCGCCGCAACCACTTGCCGCTGACTGAAGCCGGCCAACCCGCGCAAAGCATGCGTAACGGGTAGCCATGCAGTGGTAGCAACGGCTCGCCGTTCATTGCCCAGACAATCATTGACTCTTTTTCCATCGCCTTGGCGACCGGCACACCACGTGAGATCGGCTGTTTGCTCAGGTCTCCGGACAAGTGCGTGTCATCTGCTTCATACGCTACATAAACGGCGTCATCCGCGACGCCACAAAAATCGAGTACGTCCCGCATCCGAACGCCTGTCCACTCCGGGCAACCAACGGCACCGCGCGTCCACTGATTGCCCTTCGCGGCCGGGTAAAATTCCGATCGGCCATTGCCGCCACATTCGATCTGTAGCTGCAATGTGTAATGTTTGAATTGTTGTTGAATCTCGGCGAGCGTCATTTTTATCGGCCGCAGGCAGGACTCCCCTTCAATCTCCAGCGTCCAGTCCAGCGGGTCCAGGTCATCGGTGTATGGCGGCACACCGTTATTGCGCACGAACAGGCGGTTGGCAGGCGTCACAGGATCATCAAGCAGGTGTGCCGGCGTCTCGGCATTGATCGGGCGGTCATTAAGGACCTTCAAGCCATACTTGCCGGGAATCGACGGTGGCTCAGCACTTTGGGCCAGCACAACCGGTATGAATCCCGCTGGCATGTACCTCGCAAAGGGAATGCTTGCGCCCACAGCCGCGGACATTGCAGCAACGCCCGCGCCTCGCAGGAACTTGCGACGCGATACCGGTTTTTCGGGTCTATCGCTCATTTCTTTCGCTCATTTCCTTCGCTCATGAATGAAGTCGCGAAGCGCTCGCGATGACTGTCTTGATCATCAATCGCAGCGTATCACGAAGTAATTCCGCATTCGTATCGTCGTAATCGCGCGACGTCTCGTCCATGTAGGCGCGTTGCGCGATTTCCAGTTGGACTGCGTGCACCTTATTTTCCGGGTCACCGTAATTGCGTGTGATGAAACCGCCCTTGAAGCGGTCGTTCATGACAGTCTCGTAATCGCTGGACGTTGCAACATTGAAAACATCGTTAGCAATCGTCGTTGAGCAGCTCTTTGTATCATTAGTTCCGATGTTCAGAACCGGCAATTCGCCGTCGAACAATCTTGGTACCAGGCTCGGAATCGAGTGAGCGTCCCACAACAACGCGTAGCCGAACTCCTGACGTAGCTCGAACAATTTTGCCTCTATGTAACTATGGTACGGCTGCCAAAAGCTATGCACGCGCTCCGCCTGCTCTTCAACATCGACGAACGTGCCGCCCAGGTAAATATCGTCTCCCGCAAAAGTCTGTTGCGGACAGATGCCGGTCGCCACCTGGCCGTCGTAAAGTGCTGCATCATCGGATGGCCGATTCAGGTCGACAACATAGCGGGAATAATTTGCGACGAGGATTGACGCTCCAAGTTCACCGGCAAAATCATAGAGTTTCGCCGCATGCCAGTCGGTGTCGGGGATGTCTCGCCCTGCGGGCGTCATGCGCTGTTCGATGAAATCCGGTATATGCCGTCCGTCGTGCGGCACGCTGATAAGCAGCGGCGTTGATCCTTCACGAACGGCTTGCAGTTCAATCATGCATTTTGGGCCGGCAGTACGGACGCGGCATGTTCGCAAAACCTGCCGCTGGCGATTAACGAGGCGACGCCAACGATATCGTCGGAAAGCCCGCGATCATCGGTATACCGAGGTGACACCTCCCGCACAGCAGCGATCGCTTTCTCTATCGGTGCGGAGCTCTTTTTCGGACGATGAAATTCGATGCCCTGGGCAGCCGCAAGCAATTCGATCGCGATGATGTTGTCGACATTGTTGAGCAAATCGTGCAGTCGTCGCGCGGCGAAAGTCGCCATGCTCACGTGGTCTTCCTGGTTGAGCGAGGTCGGCAGGCTGTCAACACTTGCCGGATGCGCTATAGATTTGTTTTCCGACGCTAACGCGGCTGCTGTTACCTGAACAATCATGAAACCACTTTTCAGCCCGCTATCCTCAACAAGAACCGACGGCAGTCCGCTCATTTGCGGATCGATCAGCAAAGCCACGCGCCGCTCCGATATCGCACCAATCTCGGCGATCGCGAGCGCCAGGTAGTCCGCCGCAAATGCGACCGGCTCCGCATGGAAGTTGCCACCCGACAAGACCGAATTGGAGTCTACAAACACCAGGGGATTGTCCGTCACTGCATTCGCCTCGGTTTCGAGGACCGCGCAGACATGCCGCAACACCTCAAGACAGGCGCCGATGACCTGTGGCTGACACCGTATGGAATAGGGATC
>Ga0255051_10000911_pt1 | contig 10801 bp, 8 predicted proteins | sample JV7_2_9_MG_FD_181719 | JGI IMG/M metagenome (GOLD analysis project Ga0255051, IMG submission 181719) | Seawater microbial communities from Jervis Inlet, British Columbia, Canada - JV7_2_9 | ecosystem: Environmental > Aquatic > Marine > Inlet | place: Canada: British Columbia | collected 2016-10-06
CCCCCGGCGCGGATCAACACGTCGTAGCGGCCTTCGAGCAACTGGATCGACTGGCCCAACTCGCCGCTGGCGACCCAGCGGTTCCGGCCCGGCAGGAAGATCGTCACGCGACCCTGATCCGACCGGTTCGCTTCGCGGAAAACTGTTCTGAGGGCACCGCGCAACCCGGCCCGGTTGTTGGCCGAATGGTAGGTCCCCACGCATTCAAGTTCGTTTTCGGTGTGCTTGGGTTGATCGAGTCCGATGATGTGGATGCGATCCGCGCGGCCGCGCCGGATCAGACGTGCCGCCGCGTCGCAGGGATCGCCTGAACACGAATCGGTGCCACCCGTGATCACCACCACGGTCGAGCGGCCGTTGGCCGGTAGATCGGCCGCCGCCTTCTGCAGGCTGTGGGCCATCGGAGTAAACCCCGACGGTCGGATCAGCTCGAACGTTTGCTCTACACCGCTACGGTTCAATGGGGCCAGCGGCATCAACAACGTCGAGTCCTGGCAATTGTTCTGGTTCCGTGGCGCAATACCCCAGACCCGCAGACCGACATCAATCCGATCGTCGTCGAGGATGTCGATCGTGTCGAGTAGGGTCTGCCGTACCAGTTCCAACCGCGAACGGCTGCCCATGTCCGCGCGCATCTCGAGCGAACTGTCGACCAGGATCAAGACACTCGATCGCTCGATCCGGTCGCGGATGCGGCGCGGCGGTCGAATCGTCAACGTCGCGGTGCGCAACGGCAGGTCGATGTCGATTTCGGTCGGACCGTCAACGACGCGATCGCGCAACCACTTCTCCGTGCGGATCGACCCCACACGGTACGTGCAATGGATGTCGTAGCGCCCGGCTGGAACGTCGATGACGTTACCGCTCCTCTGCGTCGTCAGCGGTGTTTCCGTCTGTCCCGAGGGGTAGACGCTGCACCATGCCTCACGCAATACCTTGCCGTCGCGTCGGACGTTGACGCGCATCTCCGAACCGGATTCCTCGATGACCTCGATCCTCTCCAGCGTGTTTCCCTCGACCTTGATGTCGCGCACCCAGCGTTCGAGCAGTGTCGTGCCGAAGCCGCTGTACGACACGCGGATGTCGTAGGTTCCGGCGGGGAGTTCGACCAGCTGGCCCGACTGCCCGCCGGTCATCGGCTGTGGGTCTCCGAGCCGGTGCAGTTCCCACTCGCCCTCGGCCGGTGCAACGGGGACGCCGCGATACGTCAGCGAGACACGCAGGCGTGCCGACGCGACGCCGATATCGACCGTCTCCAGGTGTTCGTCGATCACGAGGTAATCGTTGAGCCAGGCCGACTGCAACCCGCGCGGGTCGCGGTACAGCGCCTCGATGTCGTAACGACCGGAACGCAGTGTCAAGCGCTCCCCGGGGCGGCGTGATGCCAGCGGTTTGTCGCGTCGCCCCGCGACGTACACGTTGTAACCGCCACTGTGTACGTGAACCGGTGTGCCCCCGGCCGTGATCTCTACCGTCAGGTGGGCGGGTACGATGGAAAAGTTCTCCTCGTGCGTCATGCTGCCGGTCAACTCGAAGGACTCGAGGATGCGTTCCTCGACGATCGTGTCGTTGATGTAACGGATCACGATGTCGTACGTGCCCTCTTCGATGCGGACCGGCCGGCTGGCGTCGGCCCAGGCGAGGTAGCGCTCACGTTTCTCCTCCTCGTAGACGTACGCGCGCCCCTGAGCCGGATCGGGCAGCGGTTCGCCGTTGTTGGTGAAGACAACCGTCAACGTCGCGGTCCCAGCGTACACAGGCACGGCCGACAGCCATGCCAGGAACAACACCGCAAGAATGAACACACGTGGATTCGACATGTCTGTCGCGGCCCCTCCGCGGCCGCATTCTACACCTCCGGTGACCCCTCCGGTGTTAGAGTCCGCGGATGGAGAATGCACCGCTGATCCAAAACGATGCCGTCGTCTTCGGCATTCTTGTCGCGATCCTCGGATTCGTGTTCTGGGGCACCAGCCGGACGGGCGGGTTCTGGAAGAAATTCTACGGGATCATCCCGTCCCTGCTCGTGTGCTATTTCCTGCCGTCGCTGTTCTCGACACTCGGGATCATCTCGGGCGATGTCTCCCAACTCTACACGATGGCCAAGAACTATCTACTGCCCACGGCGCTGGTCCTGTTGACGCTCAGTATCGACTTTCAGGGCATCAAGAATCTCGGACCCAAGGCACTGATCATGTTCCTGACGGGGACACTCGGGATCATCATCGGCGGTCCGCTCACGCTGCTGTTCTTTTCCTACGTCAGCCCCGATGTGGTCGGCGGTGCCGGAACCGGGGAGATCTGGCGCGGCCTGACCACCGTCGCCGGGAGCTGGATCGGTGGCGGCGCGAACCAGACCGCAATGAAAGAGGTCTTCGAGGTCGGTGACGACCTGTTTTCGGCGATGGTCACCGTGGATGTGATCGTGGCCAACCTCTGGATGGCCTGCATCCTGTTTGCCGCCGGGCGGGCCAAGAGGATCGACGCCTGGAACGGCGCCGACGATTCGGCGATCGACATCCTCAAAGATCGCGTGTCGAAACACCAGGCACAGATCGCCAAAATGCCGACGCTCTCCAGCACGATGATCCTGCTCGCGGTGGGGTTTACCGTAACTGCGTTGGCCCATCTCGGCGGCGATTTTTTCGGTCCCTGGATCCTGGAGAATGCGCCGGGCCTCGAGCGGTACTCGCTGGGCAGCTCGTTCTTCTGGCTCGTCGTGCTGGCCACAACCGGCGGGTTGGCGCTGTCGCTGACCCGTGCGCGCACGCTGGAAGGTGTGGGCGCATCGCGCGTGGGATCGGTGTTCATTTACATCCTGGTCGCGACAATCGGCATGAAGATGGACCTGATGGCGATCTTCAGGGATCCGGAACTGTTCCTGATTGGCGGCGTCTGGATCCTGTTCCACGCACTGTTGCTGATCGTCGTGGCAAGGTTGATCAAGGCCCCGGTGTTCTTCCTTGCGGTAGGCAGCCAGGCTAACGTGGGCGGGGCGGCGTCGGCGCCGATCGTTGCCGCGGCGTTCCATCCCTCGCTCGCACCGGTCGGCGTGCTGCTCGCGGTACTGGGTTACGCGCTGGGCACCTATGGCGCGGTGATCTGTGGCAACCTCATGCGCATCGTTTCAAACTAGTCCGGTCTTGCGTTTCATCCGCGAGTCGATGTGGAGTGCCAGGGCCACACCGGCAATCACGGTCGCGGAGCCGAGCAGGATGCGCGTCGTCAATCTCTCGCCACGTAGCGTCCCGATCGTCACGGCGATCAACGGGACCAGGTAGGTGATCAGGGCTAACCGTTTGGCCGGCAGGTAGGCGAGCAGCCAGTAGTACAACGTAAAGGTCAAGGCCGAGCCGACCAGCGAAAGGTACAACAGGGCGCCGATCGCGGGCCCATCCCACACGTAGACTCGCTCGCGTTCGAACACGAGCGCGACCCCACCCATGGCCGCACCCGTCAACATCATCGGAACGGCGGTCAACGACAACGGGTGGATCGACGCACCCCAGCGTTTGACATAAATCGTCGCGATCGCTGCGGCGGCGGGCGAGGTCAACATGACGACCGAAGCGATCAACCCGGTGCGTCCGCCGAGCGTGCCGAAATCGGCGGAAAAGATCGCGGCAACACCGGCAAAGGCGAGCACCATCCCGGCGGCCTCTCCGCGCGACAGCCGTTCGCCGGGGAGCGCGAATTGGGCAAACAGTGCGATGAACAATGGATAGGTCGCGAAAAGCACGGAAACCAAACCCGAAGGGACCCATTGCTCGGCCCAGTAGACGACCCCGTAGGACACGCCAAAGGCCAGGACCGCGTTGATCCCCCAGAGAGCCTTCTCGTATTTCTTCCGGCCCAGCGGGATCCCACGGGCGCGGGCGATGGCCCAGAGCAGCACGCCTGCCAGGAGGAACCGGATCGCCACGCCGCCCATCGGCGGCGTCCGCTCGAGTCCGATCTGGATCGCCGACCAGGTGGTGCCCCAGACCACGACGAGCAGCGCGTAGGCCACGACCATCCACACGGTCTTCGGGCGGTTCACTGGGCTACCCGTCGGATTCCTCTTCTTTTTTCTTCAGACCGAGTCGCTCGCGAGAGTAGCGGCCGCGATCCTGCACCTGGAGACACCAGGCGCGGTGGTCGAGGTACCAGCGCACGGTTGCCTCGAGCCCTGCGTCGACATCGTGCTTGGGTGTCCACTCCAGCTCCTCGCGAATCCGCGTCGCGTCGATCGCGTAGCGCCGGTCGTGTCCCTTGCGGTCCTCGACGAACGTCTTGAGCTGCGTGTACGTCTCGACACCGGCCTGGGCCAGCGCGCGATTGTCGGCGCTCGGGTGCAGGCGTTCGAGGACCGAGCACAGCGTGTCGACCACATCGAGGTTGGTCCGTTCGTTGCTGCCGCCGATGTTGTAGTGCCGCCCCGGTTTACCCTTGCGCAACACCAGCAGGACGCCCTCGCAGTGGTCCTCGACGTAAACCCAGTCGCGCACGTTCAGTCCGTCGCCGTAGATCGGTAGCTCGCGTCCGTCCAGCGCATTCAGGATCATCAACGGGATCAGTTTCTCGGGGAACTGGTACGGGCCGTAGTTGTTCGAGCAGTTGGTGACCAGAACGGGCAAATCGAACGTATGGTGATAGGCGTCGACAAGGTGATCGGCGGAAGCCTTCGAGGCCGCGTACGGCGAGTTGGGTGCGTAGGGAGTCGTTTCGGAGAACAGGCCGTCCGTTCCCAGACTGCCGTAAACTTCGTCGGTCGACACGTGCAGGAAGCGGAAGCGCTCCCGGGCGGCTCCCTCGAGCCGGCCGTAGTGTTGCAGCGCGGCATCGAGCAGCACGAACGTTCCCACGATGTTGGTGTCGATGAACGGACGCGGCGAATCGATCGAGCGATCGACATGGCTCTCCGCGGCAAAGTTGACGACGCTCTCCACGTCGTGCTCCTGCAGCAACCGTGCAACCAGTTCCCCGTCACTAATGTCACCCTGGACGAACGTGAAGCGCGCGTCGTCACGGACATCGTCCAGCGATTCAAGACAGCCGGCGTAGGTCAGTTTGTCCAGCACGACGATCGAATCGTCGGAATTCTCGAGCACGTGACGGACGTAGTTCGACCCGATGAATCCCGCGCCTCCGGTGATCAACATCGTGCCCATTCGAGCGTCTCCCTGGTGAAAGGGGGGTGGAGCCCAGCATCCTACAAGGTCCGAGCCGGGGAATCACCCCGCGTCGCGGGTCAGCCGTGCGTCGAGGTGCAGGGTCAACTCCGGTTGTTTCGTCGTTGCCATGAAGACCTGGTAGCGCAACTTGTCGCCCTCGCACTCGTAACGGCGCCGGGTCCTGATCAGCCGCTCGTCGTTGCCGAGCAGTGTGCTGTCCATCGAAAGAACCACGACCTCGTCGCCGTGCTTGATCTTGCCACGCATCACTTCGACGCGTTCGCCGTTCTGGGCGTTGGTCAGTTCGACGCCGAATCCGGGCAGCGCACGAAAAAAACCCGTCTCCCAGTGCAGCGGATCCTGGTGCGGGCCGGCGTCGCCGGCGACCCAGGTACGCTGCTCGAACTGCAGCATCGGCTCGATGCCGTTCCAGTAGAAGCGCATCGTTTCCGTGTATCGGAAGGCGTCGATCGTGGGAAAATCGCCGCGCCCGCCCCCGGCCCACTGGCCCACGAGCGTGCGTAGCGCGGTCATTTCCGCGTGGAGTTCGGGCATCCGGGGATTAGACGGCCTAGGCCCGCGCGGGTCAAGCAGCGTAGGTCCAGCAGGACCCTGGTAGGATGGCCGTTCCGGCATTCTTACGTTGGAAGGAATCGTTGCTCAACTGGGTCGAGATCGACGCCGCGGCGTTGCGGCACAACCTCGGGGGTTTTCGCCGCTCGCTCGGCCCGCAGGTCGCTCTCGGCGCCGTCGTCAAGGCCAACGCTTATGGCCACGGGATGCTCGAAACGGCGCGGATCGCCGTTGACGCGGGGGCCGAATGGCTTTGCGTCAACAACCTCGATGAAGCGCTTGCGCTGCGCGCTGCGGATCACGACGAGAAGATTCTCATCATGGGCTACGTCCCGCTGGACGGTCTCGAGGATGTGGTGCGTCACGGGCTGCGACCGGTGGTCTACAACCTCGAAACCATCGAGCGCCTGGATGTTCTCGGTTCGCGACTGCAAAAACGAGTCCCGCTCCATCTGAAAATCGAGACCGGGACGCACCGGCAGGGGATTCTCGAAAAAGACGTTCCCACCTTCGCGGAAAAGATCCTCAAGGCCCGCGGCCTGGTGCTCGAAGGGCTCAGCACGCACTTCGCCAACATCGAGGACACCACCAATCACGAGTACGCCGAACGACAGATCGAGGCATTCGATCGCGTCACGGAGGCCTTTCGCACGGCCGGTTGTCCGGCGACTTTACGCCATTCGGCGTGTTCGGCCGCTGCTTTGCTGTTTACCCGGACCCACCTCGACCTCGCGCGGCTCGGTATCGCCCTGTACGGTTTGTGGCCTTCGAAGGAAACCTACCTGTCCTGCGCCGAACGTGGAAAAACGGCGGTCGACCTGCGGCCGGCACTGGCCTGGAAGACGCGAATCGCGCAGGTCAAGGACGTCCCCGAGGGAGCGCTGGTCGGGTACGGTTGCACGTGGAAATCCACGCGTCCATCGCGCATCGCAGTGCTACCGGTGGGCTACGCCGAGGGCTACGATCGCGGGCTGTCGGGTGTGGCACACGTCCTGGTGGATGGCCGGCGGGCCCCCATTCGCGGGCGAATCTGCATGAATATCTCACTCGCCGACGTGACCGATATCCCGGGGGCGCGCCTGGAGGACGAGGTTGTTTTACTGGGGTCCCAGGGCGCCGAGACCATCGCCGCGGAGCTGTTGGCGACCTGGGCCGGGACCATAGGCTACGAGATCGTGTCCCGCATCCATCCCGGGCTGCCCCGGATCGTGCTGCCGGCGGGAACTTGATTTACTCCGGCATCAGGGGTTAAATTCGTCCATGGGTCAATGAACCTAGTCCAATGAAACACAAACCGATCAGGCTCGACTGGGACGAACTCGAGGTTGCGTTCACCAACCACGACGAGGAAATCGTCTATTACCTCGACCTCGTGACCGGCAAGGTGATCCTCGAGGGCGAGGGCGAGGACGGCAAGTTCGACGACGACGACGACGATTTCTCCGCCAACACGCTGGTCGCAACCCACCCGCAGGTCGCGGTTGACGACAGCACGCGCGCCTACGTCAAGCCGATCACGACCAAGCTAAAGCTCGAGTGGATGCAACGGTTTCTGGGCGAAAAGGACAACGGTCTCGATGACGAGGCCAACGCCAAGCTCGAGGACGCCTTCGAGTCCGACGATGCGGCCGAAGCGCTGGGCGAGTTTCTTCGCTCCGCCGACGAGGCCCGCGACGTCTGGTACCTGTACCGTTCGGACCGGCTGCACGACGAAATGCAAAGCTGGCTCGGCGAGCACGAGATCACCGCGATCGACCCGCCGCCCTGGTCCTGAAGACGCGCGACTACGGAAATCATCAAGAGATTATTTCCTGCTCGTGTCGGATTTCCCCTATGACGCAGTATTGTTTGAAAGGGTAATGTCTGCTTGTTTCATTGGTCTTTCGGAGACTGTAAACTGCCGCCCGAACTAGGGGTCGCCGCCGCCGGCCCCTTCAACTGAAAAGGGGGCGAGGCGTCCTCTCCACAAAGGCTTGAGAGACGCCCAAGAAACATTGAACCATTCGTCCAGCAATCGAGGCCGCCGTAGTTTTCTCAACTGGTTCCTGACGACCTCCGTCGGAGCCCTCGCGGCATCGATCGCCTACCCGATCGTGCGTTTCGTGAGCCCACCCGAAATCCCGGATGCCGGAACCAACCAGGTCGAGGCCGGATTCACGAACGATCCGGAATTACTCGACAAGGGTTTCAAGATCGTGCGTTTCGGCAACGAGCCGGTAATCGTGGTTCGCGTCGACGAGGGCGATATCCGCGCCTTCGCCGGAACCTGCACTCATCTCGACTGTATCGTCGAGTACCGTCGCGATAAACGCCGCATCTGGTGCAATTGCCACAACGGCCAGTACAACCTGCAGGGCCGGCAGGTCGCCGGGCCGCCCCCGCGTCCGCTGGACCCGTTTCGCGTCGACCTCGTGGGCCGCGGTTTCGGGAAACCGAGCCAGATCGTGATCTCGAGGACCTGAGCGGTGCGATTTTCCGCCGGCCTCGGGGAATGGCTCGAGAAACGATTACCCGTGGCAAGAGCCGTCGAGTTCGCCCGGCACAAAACCGTTCCCCAGCACCGATACACGATTTTCTACTACCTCGGTGGCATGACCCTTTTCTTCTTCGTCGTGCAGGTCGTGACCGGGATTCTCCTGATGCTCTACTACCGGCCATCCGCCGAGGAAGCCTTCGAATCCGTCGAGTTCATCATGACCACGGTGCCGTTCGGTTGGTTGATTCGCTCGATTCACTCCTGGTCGGCCAATCTGATGGTCTTCTTCGTCTTCCTGCATCTGGCCACGGTGTTCTTTGTGAAGGCGTATCGAAAACCACGCGAAATGACCTGGATCAGCGGGTGCATCCTGTTGTTCCTGTCGATGGGTTTCGGATTTTCCGGTTACCTGTTGCCGTGGAACCAGCTGGCGTTCTTCGCCACGAAGGTCGGAACGGACATCGCCGGCTCCGTGCCGTTCATCGGCGAATGGATGGTGACCTTCCTACGTGGCGGGGAACGGGTGACCGGTGGGACGTTGTCGAGGTTCTACGGCTGGCATGTCGCGATTCTACCTGCGATCACGACCGCCCTGTTGCTCCTGCATCTCTTGCTCGTCCAGGTGCAGGGCATGAGCGTCCCTCCGGCTGTTAGTAAGGAAGCCGGCCGAAATCGCCCGCTGCGCTTCTTCCCCGACTTCGCGCTGCGTGATCTGTTCGGCTGGGTCCTCGCACTCGGCGTGCTCGCGGCGATCGCGGCGCTGTTCCCCTGGGAACTGGGGGTGAAGGCCGACCCCTTTGCACCGGCCTTCAAGGACATCCGACCCGAGTGGTACTTCATGTTCATGTTCGAAACACTCAAGCTCATCCCCGGGGGTGAGATCCTGGGTATCGAGTACGAGGCGATACCGATTCTCGGCTTTGGACTGGCCGGGATGGTACTCGTGTTCGTGCCGTTTCTCGATCGCGGTCTGGCCCGCAAGGGCAGGAGCCCGCTGTTCACCGCCGCAGGCGTGATCGCAGTCGTCTATATGGTAGGCATGACCGCATGGGGGTACCGCTCGACGACTCCAATCCTCCTCGTCGGAGGGTCCATCGTGTTGATGGCCGCCTTTGCATGGATTACCCGGTCGCCGGCGACAGGGGGTAGCGATGAGGGCTAGCATGCTGGCGTTGGCCTGGCTGCTGCTTGCCCCGGTGGCCTGGGGGGCGACCGAGGAAACGTCGTGTACCGCGTGCCACAGCGACGAGGACCTGTTCGAGGCCGACGCCGACCTCACGAAAAACTTCGGGACCGACGTCCACGCCGAAGCGGGGCTATCCTGCCACGACTGTCATGGCGGCAACCCGTCGCTCGATCTTGCCGAGGACCTCGACGCGATGGACGAGTCGTTCGGCCCACACCCCTATGTCGGCGTTCCGGCGCGCGGCAAGATCCCCGCTCTTTGCGGCAGCTGCCACTCCGATGCTGTCTACATGCGCCGCTTCAACCCCGCCCCGCGGATCGATCAGGAAAGCGAGTACTGGACCAGCCAGCACGGGGTCGCCCTCGCCCGCGGTGATGCCGGGGTAGCCGTCTGTACCGACTGCCACACCGTGCATTCGATGCGCAAGATTTCGAACCCCGAGTCGAGCGTCTACCCGACGCAAGTCGCCGAGACCTGCAATGCCTGTCACGGCGACGCGCAGCGCATGGCCGGACGACTGGGGCCCACGGGGTTGCCGATCCCGATCGACCCCTACGCGCGCTGGCGAACGAGCGTCCACGCCACCGCCCTTCTCGCGCGCGAGGACCTCCGCGCGCCGACGTGCAACGACTGCCACGGCAATCACGGCGCCGCTCCTCCCGGGCTGGACTCCGTCGGTTTCGTCTGCGGGCAGTGTCATGGCCGCGAGGCGGAGTTGTTCCGCGCGGGCCCCAAGCACGAGGCCTTCGAGTTACACAACGAATTGCTCGTCGACGCGGGTGAGGACGGCTGCGCCGCGTGCCATGAGTCCCCGCAGGCCGAGTTGACGATTCGGAGCTTTATCCAGTGCGCCACCTGCCACGACAACCACGGGATCGTACGGCCCACGCTGGCCATGTTCTCCGGGCTGCCCGCGGCACCCTGTGAGTTTTGCCACGAGCCGATCGGCGTGACCGCCGGGACTTCGATCGAACCCCTGGCGAGCCGTGAGAAATACTTGGAGACTCTGACCGCTCTCTACGCCGAGGCCGGAACTGCCGGGATCGCGGATGACGCCCTGTTCGATTGGCTCGTCGATCGGACCTTGTTGCTGCCGAACCACCGGCTTGGAGATGGGCAGGGCGAGGCGCCCCTGCGCCCCGAGTTCGAGCACCTGTTCTCCAAGTTCCGCATCGGCAAGGGGTACTACGAATACGAGGACCCCACTTCCGCCGGCACGGTCCGCGCCGAAATTCGCCGCTGCGGGACCTGTCACGACCCCTCCGGCGATCCGGGCCTGGGCGGGTCGGTGTTCGTGGACAAGATCCGGGAGTTGACCGTGCTGGCCGGCGAAGCCGAGCGGATCCTCCTGACGGCCCGCCGGGGGGGTGTCGAGACGGGTGAGGCGACCACGCACGTCGACCGCACGGTGGA
>Ga0255051_10000916_pt1 | contig 10752 bp, 7 predicted proteins | sample JV7_2_9_MG_FD_181719 | JGI IMG/M metagenome (GOLD analysis project Ga0255051, IMG submission 181719) | Seawater microbial communities from Jervis Inlet, British Columbia, Canada - JV7_2_9 | ecosystem: Environmental > Aquatic > Marine > Inlet | place: Canada: British Columbia | collected 2016-10-06
GCGCGACAGGCTCGAAGGGATTCGAAGAACATGCGTGGGTTCGGGCCTATTAATGCTGCCGCGGCTTCCTTCCATACCCGGTCCGGAACCAATGCATCGGCCTCGCCGTCGGCAACCATCTGGCGCATCAGGTCCCGCGTTTCGGGTGCGATCCGAAAGCCCAGGTGTGAAAACCTTGCCGCGAATTTCGCTGCCCGCAGAATTCGAACCGGATCTTCGGCAAATGCATCCGAGACATGCCTGATCACTCGTCGTTCGATATCTTGTTGTCCGCCGAATGGGTCAATGAGCTCGCCGTCACCGCCTTTGGCCATCGCATTCATTGTAAGGTCGCGCCGACTGAGGTCTTCTTCTATCGTTACGTCGGGCGACGTGTCAAACGCAAATCCGTGATAACCAGCGGCCGTCTTGCGCTCGGTTCTGGCAAGCGCGTACTCCTCATTCGACTCCGGATGCAGAAAAACGGGAAAGTCTTTGCCGACTGGCTTGTAGCCGTCGTCGATGAGCTGGTCCGGAGTTGCGCCCACAACGCACCAGTCCCGTTCGTTGACAGGAAGCCCAAGCTGTTCGTCTCGAACAGCACCACCGACGAGGTACACTTGCATGCGGTGATTCTAGCAAACAGGGACACTTATGAATTCGATGATCGTCAACGGGATAACAAGACTCGTCATGATCGTCGTTATTATTCAAATGTCCGGCTGCTACTACCTGCAAGCTGCGCGCGGCCAGATGGAAATAGTGCAAAAGAGAGAGCCTATCGACGAAGTGGTCGCCGACGATGGCACCTCGCCTGAACTCGTCGAGCGATTGAGCATGGTTGCCGAGGCCCGGCAATTCTCGATTGACGTACTCGGGCTGCCGGACAACGACAGCTATCGCGGCTACGCCGATCTCGAACGTGACTATGTCGTCTGGAACGTTGTCGCGGTGCCGGAATTTTCCTTGCAGCCAAAAGTTTGGTGCTACCCGATTGCCGGCTGTGTGAGTTACCGCGGATATTTCTCGCCGAAGTCGGCGCGGCGCAAAGCGGACAGCCTGCGAAACAAGGGTTTCGACGTTGCATTCGGCGGAGTGGTCGCGTATTCGACGCTCGGCAAATTCAGCGATCCGGTACTCAGTACGATGATGCATTGGGGAGACGTTGATCTGATCGCGGTCATATTCCACGAATTGGCGCACCAACTTCTCTACATCAAAGACGAGACCGGGTTTAACGAATCATTTGCGACTGCGGTTGAGGAATTCGGCATGGAGCGCTGGCTCGAAGGCCAACGCCAAGCGGATGAACTTGCCGCCTGGCAAGAGCAGCGCGCCCTGCGAACGCAGTTTTCGGCGCTGGTGGCAGATGCGCGAACTGATTTGGGCGAGATTTATGACGCTGGCACCAATGACGATGAGAAAAGACGCTTAAAGCGCGATCGGCTGCTCGTTTTTGCCGAAGACGCGAGAGCTCTGTATACGGATTCGGAGAGCGCTGCGCCTGCCTGGCTAGCCGATGAACTCAACAATGCCCGGCTGGCCTCGACGACGCTCTATCATGGTCGATTGCCGGAATTCAGAGCGTTGCTGGTGCAGTGTGACAACGACTTGACGTGTTTTTACGATGCAGCCAGAAAACTGTCCGAAGACTACCGTTGAGCGACCCGGCTCGGCTCGGCTTCAATTCGCAACAATTCATCGGACAACCGCCGAGTCTCACCGGTCATGCGCCAATGAAAAATTGTCTCCGCCGCCATCACGCGCTTGACGTACTGCCGGGTTTCATTAAATGGAATATTTTCGATCCAGACGCGAGCATCCTGATTGCCTGTTGTGGGCAGCCAGCGATCGACGCGGTGTGGGCCGGCATTGTATGCGGCTGTAGCAAGCACACGATTGCCACCGAAACGTTTGGCCATCTGCCCGAGATAGGTTGTGCCGAGCCGAATATTGATTTGTGGATCGGTGAGCGTATTGAGCCCCGTGTATGGCAGGTTCAATTCCTTGGCTACGGTCTTGCCGGTGGCCGGCATAAGCTGCATTAACCCGATGGCGCCCGCACTGGATCGGGCGTCTCGCATGAACAAGCTCTCGCTGCGAGCGACCCCGTAAGCCCAGGTGGGAGCAATGCTGGCGGTTTTGGCATATTGTTGGAACAGACTCTGGTACGGCAGCGGGTAGCGCAGCGATAGATCGTCGAATTGACCGACGCTTGCAGATGTTGAAATAGCTCTTGAATACCAGTTCCAGCGACCCGCAAGTTTGGCTGCGTGCATTTTCTCCTCGGGAGTGAGGTACGCGATCGCAGCATCCCATTCGGAACGGCCACGCCCATCGAGACCGACGCGAAACAATTCGTGCGCGCGAATTAATGCGGGTCGCTGCGAGAGCTCTGCGACAACGATCTCGTCCGCCTGAAATTCATTGTCGTCGAGTGCGTATTCCAAGCCGAGTTCGTCGGCAGCGAGAAAGCCGTAATAGCTGCGCTCTGCTGCAAGATCGGTGAGTGCCTGCTTAGACTCGGGCGAATCGCCGGTGCGCCGCAATGCCATGTTGTACCAGTAGCGCCACTCGTCACTGCCACGTTCGCCGTCGGACATCTGGCCGATGTCGGTCAGCAGCGCCTCCCAGTTGCGCTTACGCAGGCTCGTACGAGCGCGCCAGCGGGACACCTCGTCGCTTTGCGCCGCAGCCGGTAGTTTAATGAGCAATAAGTAGCCGCTCGGTAATCGATCGCGGGCGGTCCACAACGCGATGTGTCGTTCTGTCCGCAACTCTTGTTCGGCAGAAAACGCATGCAGCTTGTTCAGCTGATTCCAAAGTTCGAGGGCGAGTGCCGGGTCGCGAAAAGTAACGCGTTCGACGGAATAGACGAGTTGTTGTCGCGTTACATCGTCGCTCTTCCAGCTGAGATGTCTCCGGGCGAATTTCTCAGGATTGCTCTGGGCGCTGAGCCACTGCCCCGCAATGTCGACGTGGCCCTGGCTGATTGAACGGCCAAGCCATTGCGCGAGCGTGAATTCCCGCGCGTCAATGGCCAGCCGATATCGCTTGAGGTACTCGGCCGATCCCAGCAGATTTTGCTCTTTGAGAAATGCGAAGACCGGATCGCAATCTTCAACTTGACTGGTACCGATCATCCAGAGATCGATTGCTCGATTATTGATGCGTTTCACATTGTCTGCATCAATCTCGGCGTGCAGAGCGAGACAGTCGAGCCTGGTATTGTCCAGGCCCTGGTAAAATTGCTTGTAAATTTTCAGGTAAGCGCTTAGGTCACCGACCGCCGCAAGGTGCAGGGCGTAGCGGTAGCGTAATTCGCGAGCCGGCTTCAATACACCGTTATAATCGAGGTACTCGTCGATCTCACTGTGGTCGACCGTTCTGATCGTCGCACGAAGCCAGGCAGCACGAAGGTCCGGGAACAGAGGGTATTTCGCCAGGCTCTGCTGGTCCTCGCGGCTTAACAGTTCGACGGCGGCCCAGTTGCCACGCTCGACATCCGCATAAACGCGCTGGAAGAGTTCCCGCTGTTGATCGATCTCCGCCCCTTGAATGCTGCCTGTGAACCAGAGTGCGACCGCGGCAAGGCCGAAGCGGAGGCTGGTGGCTGCGGATCGATTCAGAGGCATTCGCGCGTCATGATCTACATCATCGTATCTGCAGCATTATGGCGCGATCTCCACGTTGTACAAGCAAGAACAGAATTCGGCTGACGGCAGCGATCTCCGCCAATTGGTCAAGCGTGCGCACTTCATGCCGGTTTACGGCCGTGATGACATCGCCGGATTGCAGGCCACGCTGAGCTGCCGGACTGTCAGGCACCACGCCGATTACCTCTACGCCCCTGACGGCGCTGGCTGATGATGTCGCGAATTCGGCGCCATTGAGACCCGGATGAATGTCGGTACCGACGCTGCGCGAAGTCACCTGCCGTCCAAGCGTTGCGGTCGTCGATAGCGGCTCGCCGTCGCGAATGTATTTGATGTCAACTTGTTCGCCCGAACCCATCAGGCCAATTGTGTTGCGCAACTCGGATGCGCCAGAGATTTTCTCGTCATTAACTTCGACAATAATGTCGTCAACGCGAAGGCCGGCTTCTTCGGCTGCGGAGCCCGGTTCAATCAGTGATATCAGTGCACCGCTGTCAACGCTGGTCTCAAGCAGCCCGGCAACTTCACGATCAATTGTCTGGATGGATACGCCCAAAAGGCCTCTGCGAACCTCGCCGAAATCGAGAATCTGGCTCATGATCGAGCTGGCAATTTCGGTCGGGACGGCGAAGCCAATTCCGACATTACCGCCCGAGCGGCTGATGATGGCCGAATTGATGCCGACGAGTTCGCCGCGCATATTCACCAGCGCTCCGCCGGAGTTACCCGGGTTGATCGATGCGTCGGTCTGAATGAAGTCTTCGTAGCCCGAACGGTTGATACCGGTTCGACCCAGTGCGCTGACGATGCCAGACGTAACCGTATGACCAAGGCCGAACGGATTGCCAATGGCGAGAACGAAATCACCGACGCGCATATTTTCCGAATCGCCGATGGGCATTTCCACCAGCCCATTCGAGTCGACCTTAATTAGCGCTATATCGGTGGCGGGATCCGATCCGACAACTTCAGCATCGAGAATCTGTCCATCGATCAACGAGATTTGAATTTCGTCGGCATCGGCAACAACGTGATGGTTGGTGAGAATGTAGCCGCGGGTAGCATCAACAATGACGCCGGAACCGGCGCTGGCAACTTCCCGGGATCCGCCGGGCCCGTCCGGCAATCCGAAAAACCGGCGAAACGCATCGTCGCCGGTCGATGGGCGACGCGTGATTGTCTGGCTGACCCGGATATTGACGACGGCCGGCGATACTCGCTCAACGAGCGGAGCAAGGCTCGGAAACGGTTCGTCCTCGACATACTCGGGGAGAGCTGCGCTGCTGACGTTTGTCATGGCCAGCAACAATCCGGCCAACAGGAGTCGGTTTATCATTTTCATCGAATACCTCATACAAGTAACAGACCTGTGCCAGCCCGGCTGGTTCATTGAAACAAGGATGCCCGACAGCAACAAAGCGTTGCAAGCGGGAACGCTTGGGCAGAGCTATCAGGCGGCTTCGACGGTGATTCGGCGTGCCTGTACTTTGGGCTGCTTTGGGATCGAAATTTCGAGGATGCCGTTTAGGCTTTGGGCCTTGATGCCGTCGGCATCAGCGGACTCAGGCAGTGTGAAGCTCCGAGAGAAGCGGCCCGTTGCGCGCTCGAAACGAGATACGCCGTCCACGTCACTCCGGTCTTCGGTGTGACGGTCACCCGATACCGTTAAGATTCCAGCCTCCATGTTCACATCAATGTCAGCAGGATTAACGCCAGGGATGTCGGCGCGGACGACAAAACGGTCCGTCTTTTCGAAGACATCGACTGCGGGAATCCAGTCGGACGTGCTGATCTTGGGGGCGCCAAATGCCACTCGCTCAAATCGTACAAGGCTCATGATTTTTCTCCTAAAATTGCTAGCGCGAGGCATCAATCGAAGCGCTCGCGAATGTGTTGTTGAAGACTTAAATAAGGGCACCCAGCGCTAATTCAAGGCGGAATTCAGGGGTATTGGGTGCTTTTGTGGGCGCAGATTTTGGACCAAAGCGGAGTGCTCTTGTGCCACTATATCTAGTGGAACGAAACTTTTACGAAAGTGTCATTTTTTTTTCTATGTTTTTAAAGTACTTACTGCGAGTTCATTCGTAACATATTGATAATAAATATAAAAAGGGTGTACAGAAAATTACCGCAAAACCTTGACAGTCGGCCCATACGGGCATAATCTTGTGAACGTCCGGACACAACATCTTGTGTCCAAACAAAGAAGGAAAAGAGGCCATTTCTGGCACTCGCCGCGCAGAATCACACATGCGGTGAGCAGGCCCCTTTTCCCTCAAGAAAAGTGGGTCACAACAAAACTAAGGGGTCTCCTGACGGAGAAAAGGGAGAAATACTGGCATGAAGTCTGCCGTTAATTTGGATGTAAACACGGTCGCCGACATTGAATTTCAAGCTACGTCTGTTGATATCTGGGATGCGAAATATCGACTGACAGCGAAGAACGGACAGAAGATAGACGAGACGATCGACGACACCTATAAGCGTATCGCGACCGCGCTGGCGGGCGTCGAAGTTGAGTCAAAGCGGGACGAATTTTACGAAGAATTTCTTTGGGCCCTGCGAAGCGGCGCGATACCGGCGGGTCGAATTGTATCGAATGCCGGGGCACGAGAGCACAAACCAGCCACATCGACGATCAACTGCACCGTGTCCGGCACGGTTGGCGACTCGATGGACAACATCCTCAACAAGGTGCACGAAGCCGGTCTGACGCTGAAGGCAGGCTGTGGCATTGGTTATGAGTTCTCGACCTTGCGGCCGAAAGGAGCTTATGTCACGGGCGCCGGAGCGTATACGTCGGGCCCACTGTCGTTCATGGATATCTACGACAAGATGTGTTTCACGGTTTCGTCGGCGGGCGGCCGGCGTGGCGCGCAAATGGGCACGTTTGACGTAGGCCACCCAGACATTCTCGAATTCATTCGAGCGAAACGAGAGGACGGCCGACTGCGGCAATTCAACCTGTCCTTGTTAGTTAGCGATGAATTCATGCAGGCCGTTATCAACGAAGATGATTGGAACCTCGCATTTCCGATTACGCAAAAAGAAGTGGATGACGAAAATCTCGACATCAGCGATGCGAGCCAGTTTGTCTGGCGCGAGTGGCCGGAGGGCAGCAGTTACGTGACCGATGCGCAGGGACTGGTTTCGTGCAAGATCTACAAGACCCTGCCCGCGCGTCGCGTCTGGGATCTGATCATGGCATCGACCTACGATTTCGCCGAGCCAGGATTTGTGTTGATCGACAAGGTCAACGAGATGAACAACAACTGGTTCGACGAAAATATTCGCGCTACTAATCCCTGTGGTGAGCAGCCGTTGCCGCCGTATGGGTCCTGTCTGCTGGGATCGGTCAACCTGACGCGCTTTGTTGTCGATCCGTTCACGGATGAAGCGCGCTTTGACTGGGACGCTTTTCGCAAGGTGGTCAAAACATTTACCCGCATGCTCGATAACGTCGTTGAGATCAACGGTCTGCCATTGCCGCAGCAGCGGAACGAGATTCAGAGAAAACGCCGCCACGGGTTGGGTTTTCTTGGCCTCGGATCGACGATCACGATGTTACGCATGGTGTATGGCGACGAAAAGGCCGTGGAATTCACCGAGGAAGTCGCCCGGCAACTGGCGCTCGCCGGCTGGGAAGAAGGCCTGAAGCTGGCGCAGGAGAAGGGCGCGGCTCCGATCATGAGTGAGCAGTTCGAAGTGACCGAAGAAATGCTGCGTAAGCGCCCGGAGATGATTTCGGATGGTTACCAGGCTGGCGATAAAGTCGCAGGGCGGATTTTGCATGCACGGTACAGTCGCTATATGCAACGCATCGCCGCGGAGGACCCCAAGCTGGTCGAGGCGCTCGCCGACGTTGGCGCACGATTTACACACCACAGTTCGATCGCCCCGACGGGGACGATTTCGTTGTCACTGGCGAATAATGCGAGCAACGGCATAGAACCAAGTTTCGCCCATCACTACTTCCGCAATGTTATTCGGCAAGGCAAGAAGACCAAGGAAAAAGTTGCCGTTTATTCATTCGAATTGTTGGCATACCGTGAACTGGTCAATAAGTCGGCGATGCCGGCGGACACAACGGATGAGGAGGGCGATAAGCTGCCGGACTATTTTGTTACGGCCGAGGACATTTCGCCGACGGCGCATGTGGATATTCAGGCGGCAGCTCAGAAGTGGATCGATTCGTCGATCTCCAAAACGGCGAATGTGCCAACAGATTATCCCTACGAAGATTTCAAGGACGTATACCTGTATGCGTATGAGCAGGGTCTGAAAGGATGCACGACGTTTCGGTTCAATCCAGAGGCGTTCCAGGGCGTCTTGGTCAAGGAGAAGGACCTGAAAAATACGGTATATACCTTTGAGCTGGCCGATGGTTCGACCGTCGATCTCAAAGGTGACGAGGAGATCGAATACGATGGCGAGGTCCACACGGCAGCCAATCTGTTCGATGCATTGAAAGAAGGTTATTACGGAAAACTTTGAGCAAACGATGATTAAGATAGATGAAAAGATAGTCGGCTACGCTGTAGCGCAGGCAGGTGCCGAAGAAAAAGCAGAAAAACCTGATTACAAGCGCGAAGGCGGTAAAGGCAGTGGCGCCGAAATCATTCGCATGCACGAAAAGCTGGAACGGCCCGAGGTATTGGTAGGCTCGACCTACAAGGTCAAGACGCCCATGTCCGATCACGCGATGTACGTAACGGTCAACGATATCGTGTTGAACCAGGGCACTGAGTTCGAGAAGCGCCGGCCGTTTGAGATTTTCATCAATTCCAAGAATCTCGATCATTACCAATGGATCGTCGCGCTAACGCGCATTATTTCAGCTGTATTTCGCAAAGGCGGCGATGTCGCTTTTCTCGTCGATGAACTCAAAGCGGTTTTCGATCCGCGTGGGGGCTACTGGCAGCCGGGTGGCAAATTCATGCCGTCAATCATCGCCGAGCTGGGCTACATTGTTGAAAAGCATCTGATCTCCATCGGAATGTTGGCCAAGCCGGGCCTCGATGAAGCGCAGAAAAAGCTAATCGAGCAAAAGCGCGCAGAGTTTGAGGAAAGCAAGAAACAAAGGGACGCGTTTTCGGAAAGCGAGTATCCGGTGGGCGCGCAGCTTTGCAACAAGTGCAGCACCGCGGCGGTCATCACGATGGATGGCTGCATGACGTGCCTGGCGTGCGGCGACTCCAAGTGCGGGTAAGCAGAAGGCGCGAGTAGCAACCGCGTAGCCAGTGCGCATACTCTACAGCCTGCTCACCTATCTGCTACAGATCCCTGTCGCAACATACTGGCTGTTTCGTGCGCTGAGTAATAGTTCCTATCGGCAAGGTACCGGGCAGCGATTCGGTTTCGGATATCCGAAACTGGATAATTGCATCTGGATTCACGCCGTATCCGTCGGCGAAGTTCAAGCGGCGGTGCCGCTTATACGAGAGCTTGCAAAGCGCTTCCCGGATCACCAAATTCTTGTCACGTCCGTAACGCCGACAGGGGCCGCAAGAGTCAAGGCCCTGTTCGGCGACACGGTCGTGCAATGTTACATACCGTTTGAGATGCCGGTGGCGGTCAATCGTTTCTTCGAGTCAGTGCATCCGGAGCTTGCGTTGATCATGGAAACGGAAATCTGGCCGAACCTGTACCGCGGTTGCGGCATCCGGGAAATACCACTGATTCTCGTCAGTGCACGAATATCACCGAAGTCGTTAGGCGGCTACCGCAGAGTGTTGCCACTGTTTCGAGAGACCCTGTCGCACGGCATCATAATCGCGGCGCAAAGCAGGGCCGATGCAGATCGCTTTCGATCGCTTGGAGCGAGTTTGGTCAGAACCTGGGTGATCGGCAACATCAAATTCGACATCGAGTTACCGGAAACCCTGGTTGCGGATGGACGACGACTTCGTCAGCAATTGTTCGGCGATCGACGGGTTTGGATTGCGGCGAGCACACATGAGGATGAGGAGGAGCAGGCACTTGCAGCACATGCACTGCTCAGGGAGCGATTTCCCGACCTGTTACTGGTCCTCGTTCCCAGGCATCCGGAGCGATTTCGCGACGTGGGTAAGCTGGTCGAGCAACGGGGATTTCAATGTGTCCGCAGAACAGAAGAAACATCGTACGACGATGCCACTGAGGTATATCTCGTCGATACAATGGGCGAGTTACCGCTGTTTTACGCGGCCAGCGATGTTGCTTTTGTTGGCGGCAGCCTCGTGCCGATCGGTGGGCACAATCTGCTCGAGCCAGCCGCGCTCGGCCTGCCGGTTGTCAGTGGCCCACATGTTTTTAATGCGGAAGACATCGCCGACATGTTTTTTGAGTTGGGGGCGATCCTTCTGGTTCACGACAGTAACGAGCTCGCGAGCAGCGTCGGAGACCTGATAGCGGACCCGGACGCGGCAGCGAGGATTGGTGAAATGGGGCGAAAAATTGTGCTGGAGAATCGCGGCTCGCTTAGCAAACTGCTGGGCTTGCTCGAGCCGCTAATCGGTGACTCCGTAAAATAGCACGCTGCGCTACCTAGGAATTCTCTTCTTCGGCAATTGTCTGTTCAGGCGTTGGCCGGTCAGTCAGCCAGCGATCGATATCCTCCAGGTCCTGAATTTGCAGGTTGCCCGCCGCCTGTTTAAGCCGGAGCACGTTCATCAGGTAGTCGTACCGGGCCTGGTAAAAAAGCGTAATCGAGCGGTATAACGCGAACTGCGAATCGAGGACGTCGACAATCGTTCTTGTTCCAACTTCGAAACCCGCCTGCGTCGCATCGAGCGCCGTCCGGCTCGACTGAACTGCCTGTTGGAGCGCTTCAACCCGGCTCTTTTCAGACAAAACTCCGAGATAGGCGTCCCTGGTCTGCCGCTCTGTCTCACGAGTCACTCTTTGCAGTTGTTCGCGAGATGCAGTATGCAGGTATACAGCTTCCCGGACCCGCGATGACGTAGCACCTCCGGCGAATATCGGCAGGTTGAACTGGATGCCGATTGTGTCAGTCTTGAAGTCGCTGTTCGCGTCGAGAAAACCCTGATCGTTGTTGTTTCTTTCTGCTACCGAATCGAAACTGCTCGTAGTCACGACGAGATCAATCGTTGGGTAGTGTCCATTTTTGCGAAATGAG
>Ga0255051_10000918_pt1 | contig 10747 bp, 11 predicted proteins | sample JV7_2_9_MG_FD_181719 | JGI IMG/M metagenome (GOLD analysis project Ga0255051, IMG submission 181719) | Seawater microbial communities from Jervis Inlet, British Columbia, Canada - JV7_2_9 | ecosystem: Environmental > Aquatic > Marine > Inlet | place: Canada: British Columbia | collected 2016-10-06
CGTTGCCAATGCGCAGTGCGACACGGGCCTCGCCAGCCTTATCCGGGCCGATGCCGAAGCAATTTGTAAGCAAGATATCGAGATCTGTCTTGGTATCGGGCGTCATGGCCTGTCTTTGCTCGAAGAAATTTCCAGGCACAAAGCAGGCAATACCGTCAACGTGCTGACGCACTGCAATGCAGGGGCCCTCGCAACGATCAACTGGGGCACCGCGACGGCGCCACTGTATCTCGCCCACGAGGCTGGCATGGACATTCATGTCTGGGTGGACGAAACGCGCCCGCGAAATCAAGGCTCTCACCTGACGGCGTGGGAACTGGCCGAGCGCGGCGTACCGCACACTCTCATTGTCGACAATGCCGGTGGGCACCTGATGCAGCATGGACAGGTCGATATCGTGATCACGGGCACCGACAGAACAACGTGCGGCGGCGACGTTGCCAACAAAATCGGTACGTACCTCAAAGCGCTTGCCGCATACGACAATGATGTGCCGTTCTATGTTGCGCTGCCCTCGACGACGATCGACTGGAGCATTACGGACGGCGTCAGGGATATCCCGATCGAAGAACGCGATCCTCGCGAAGTATCCGAAATCCGGGGCGTAGTGGACGCCACGCCGTGCACTGTAAGAACCACAGCGCAGACAACGCCAATCAGTAATTTCGCGTTCGACGTAACGCCCGCGCGGCTGGTGACAGGCCTGATCACAGAGCGCGGCATCTGCGACGCGAGCGAAGCAGGTCTTGCCGAACTGTTTCCTGAAAAAGGTGCGCTTTGACGATCGACGAAGGCTATATCAAGTACGTGAGCGACTGGACGCAAGGCCCGGCACCCGGCCGCGACACTACCGACCTGCTCGAAAGCTGGCGACAACCACTGTTTCAGGCTGGACTGATTGGTCAATACGAGGATCCGGGCGTTGGCTTCGGCAACATCAGCGTTCGTTGCAAGGGCACGGGGATGTTTGTGATCAGCGGCACACAGACAGGACACCTCGCCAGGACGAGTGCGGCAGATTACGCACTGGTTACGGCCTATGACGTCGACAACAACCGCGTTAGTTGCAGAGGCCCGGTGCAGGCTTCTTCGGAATCACTGACCCACGCCGCAATCTACGAGCTGAGTGCCGGGATAAACGCCGTAGTTCACGCTCACAGCCGGACGCTATGGGACCAATTGCGCGGCCGTCTGCCGACAACAGGCAAAGATGTTGCATACGGTACGCCGGAGATGGCGCGTGAGTTTGTGCGCCTGTACCGGAGTACTGACTTCGCCACAGGGGGCATCGCGGTTATGGCGGGTCACGAGGATGGGATTATCAGCATCGGCCGATCTCTCGAAGAGGCGACCAGGCGTGTCCTGCGGATCAACGATGAGCTCCGCTAGTAGTCGGGAGTCTCGATTGCGACCGGGGTCAGATAGAAACGAAACGTGCGACAGGTCTTAATCCCCGAGAGCTTCTTATCATTCGCTAACGGGTGATAGGTGGACAGGCGCACTGCATTTTTGGACGGCTTCTCGAACACTCGATTCGTGCTACGGCGAACAGCCACCCGGCTGGTCCTGCCACCGCGATCAACCTTGAAACAGACCTCCACTTCGCCTTCGACCCGGGCGCGCCTCGCCTTCTCCGGGTACAGCGGAACAACGGTGTAACTCGGTGAACGTTCGCCCGTATCTGCTTCCACTTGCTCTATGGCCGGATTGTCCTGCGCCATGCCGAGCGTCGAAATCGACATCGCCATCACCACAGGGCCGAAATTGAGCCATTTACTCACCGTCATCGCCCGATGACTGCCGGCGATCATCAATTACGATAAGGGGCGCAACCGGGTTGGTTGCGTCGAGCAGCATCGAGCGCACGGTTTTGACTTTACTCGAGTTGATGGTGAGCGCTTCGGCCTTCTGCAGATCCTGTTCGGCCTCCTCGTACCGTTCCATCAGGACGTTGGCCAACGCCCGGTTACTGTACGCGCGCCAGTTGACGTCGTTTTTCTCCAGCACCTGGTTGCAATAGGACATTGCCGTATCAAGCTGGCCGAGCATGATATAGCCGGCGCAAAGATTGGACATTGCCGTCAAGCGCTCGCGCAAACTCGCCTCGTGCTGCAGGCCAAGCAGGGTAAGGCGCACACCCTCTTCACCTCTACCGGCCAACAACGCGTTTGCGCCATGATAAAGATCGGCATTTCGTGGTCCGATGACGGTTTTGCTTTGCTCGGCCGCGACGACAGAGAACATCAGGCACAAGCACACGACGGCGAAAACGCTTGTTTTTCGCTGCTTCGACAGATTGTTCATGGTATTTCCAGCCCGGTGATTCTTGCTGACTACCCTTCAGACAACAAATACGCCGAAAAGTGCGCAATTGTTCGTTTCTCAGCGAGCGCCGCAGACTCTTTGTCGAAACGGGGTGTCGTGTCATTGTGAAAACCGTGATTTACATCAGCATACATATGATTGACATAGCCGATTCCGTTTTCCTGCAGCGCTGCCTCGAACACGGGCCAGCCCGCATTGACACGATCATCGAGCCCGGCGTGCTGCAACAACAAAGGCGCCTTGATCCTGGCCGCGTCTTCCGCCGACGGGTGACTGCCGTAAAAAGCGACCGCTGCACCCAGATCGGCGACGCGTACGGCCATGCGCAGCGACATGCCGCCGCCGAAACAGAAGCCAACGGTGCCGACTTTGCCGGTGCAGTCCGGATGTTCTTGTAGATACCCGACCGCGGCGACAAAATCCTCAACCATTTCCTTGCGGTCCCGCTTGCGTTGCATTGCCCTGCCGCCGTCATCATCGCCCGGATAACCTCCCAGTGGCCACAGGGCATCGGGTGCAAAAGCGATAAAGCCGGCAACCGCAAGCCGCCGGGCAACATCCTCGATGTACGGGTTCAGGCCACGATTCTCGTGAATGACCACGACGCCCGGAAGTTTGTGGTCGACAACGGCAGGCCGCGTATAGTAGCCGCGTATTGCGCCGCCACCCAGCGGTGACGCGTACATCTTGTAGCTGACAGAAATTGAACTCTCGTCGGGGCTAACCTGCTGCGCGAGCGAGTAATCGGGACTCAGGCTCGCAAGCAGGGTCGCCGCCGACACACCCGACACCGTAAACGCTGTTGCCCGGTCCAGGAACTGGCGACGACTTAGCTTGCCATGCACATAGCCATCAAATAACTCCAGGACACGCGGATCGTAATCCTGTTTACTGGCCACTGATGTACTGCTCTAATTGTTCAATCTCTTCCTGTTGATCCGAGATAATCGCCTCGACAAGATCGCCGATCGAGATCATGCCGATGATCCGATTGTCCTCAACAACCGGTAGATGCCGGATACGCAGCTCGGTCATCATTTCCATACAGGTGTTGACGGTTTCTGCGCTCGACGTCGTTAGGACATTCGGGCTCATGATCTCCGCAACCCGGGTAGTTTCCGATGAGCGCCCTTTGATGATGACCTTGCGAGCGTAGTCTCGTTCGGTAATGATGCCGACGAGTTCCTCATCGTTCATGACAACCAGCGAGCCCACGGTTTTTTCAGCCATGAGCTTGATGGCGTCGAGCACGGATGAGTCGGGCGCAACCGAGATAATATGCCGCCCCTTGGAATCCAGCAGGTGTTTCACGAGTTTCATAGATCCTCCCTGTCGTCGTCTGCAGCGACTTCTGCAGTGATTCTAGCAGCAGCCGGGAAGAGCAGGCACAGGGAGGCTTCTCGTGATCGTGAACACGAGAACAATCAGTGACTTAGGTACCTCGTGGCCTAGCTGTCCTGCTCGATCGTTCCGCGTACGTCGGAAACGTTGAGCGAGCCGCTGCCATCGTCGACAATGATCAGATCATGCTCGACATCGAGCACATCAATTCCGCCTGAGCCATCGTCGATCGTAACGCTGCCGCCAACATGCTCAACGGTGATGCTGCCCGAGCCGTCTTCAATCGAGACATCGCCATTTATGCGAGCTATCTTGATAGACCCGGAGCCGTCGTCAATGATCACGCTGTTTGCCTGCTCGACCTTGATCGAACCGGAGCCATCGTCAATCGACACATCGGCACGAACGTTGATGACTTTTATCGAGCCGCTACCGTCGTCAACGAGCAATGCCAGGCCATGGGGTACCCGAATGTTCAGGTCCACCGATGGAGAATCGTCGAAACTCCAGGAACGATGGTCGAAATCCGCCTCGAGTATCGCCCGATCGCGGTCCTTTTCGAGTGACAACCTGAGATCTTCGGCGATAATCTTGATCGCCTCATCCGCATCTTTGTCCGGAACATTGATCGTCGCCGTGACCTGGATTTCCTGAAGGTCAGCGACACCCGTAATCTCGAGGCTGCCCGCTCCCGCATCGATCTCGAACGCCGAAATGCCCTGGGTACTGAGCTCCAGGTCGCGATCTTCGGTATACCCGTTCCATGCAGCATGCGACAGGCTTGCCGCAAACATCGCCATCACTATTAAACTACGCATTACTATCGCCTCTCTCTCGAATTTCACTTGCTGAACTACTTTTAGACGCCTGGCAGCGGCAAATGGTTGCAGGCGCGATCAGTCGTCCTGCGATTGAAACGCCTGAAGTCGCTGCCCAAGCTCGACGGATGAATACCAGGCGCCCCGCACCATGACGCCATGTACACGGCGCGAATTGGCAATATCGGCGAGTGGATTCGCGTCAAGCAACACGAGATCGGCTTCACGGCCGACCGCGACGGTACCCGTGTTGGTGCCGAGAAACTCGGCAGCATTGATAGTTCCAGTCTGCAAAGCCTCAAATGGTGTAAGCCCCGCCGCCACGACGAACTTTAGTTCGTGATGCAGGGAAAATCCCGGAACATTGAATACTTGCGGAGCATCAGACCCCAACAATAGCCCGGCGCCTGACTGATGCAGCGCGAGAATAATCCGGCGCCGTATCTCGATTGCACGGGCGCCGATCTCGGCGTCGAATCCACGCTCATTGAGTTGATTTTCTTTTGCTCGCACCCATTGCTGGACGGTTGATCGTGGCATGTAGCGCATCTCCGGCCTGTTGCGCAATTCGGCAACGCTGACACCTCCGACGAGATGCTCGATGAGCGACTCGGTCGGCACGTTCCAGGTTCCCGCCGCCGCCGTCTGCTCAGCGATTTCGGCAATCTGTGCATCGATTCCCTGGTTCGCGAGCAATACGTCAAAAAAACCACCGTAACCGCCGGATTGATCTGCATTGGCAGGCATCAGGGCTACGACGTAACCGTCGAGATGGTCGATCGTCGCCATACCGGCTTCGAGCGCATTGCCAACGCCGACGGCGACCGGAACATGGCCGGCGAACGGCATGCCAAGTTCATTCGCAGTGAGCGCTATCGCCGCATACTCATCGGCGCTAAGACCAGGGTGGATCTTGATGAAGTCGTATCCGGCGGCATGTTGCGCGCGCACCTTGCGTGCGCCGTCAGCCGGCCCGCTAACCGATCTCCCATTCATTGACGGCCCTGACGTTATCAGCCGGGGCCCGAACTGTTTACCATCGAATAATTGCTGTCGCAGGTCCAAATGAGAAGGGCGGCCAAGCATGCCACGGATTGTCGTCACACCGTTTGCAACGAATAAGCTGAGCACGCGGTCGAGGCTTTCTGTGCCAGTGTCCGGCACATGTGCGTGCATCTCGGCGAGACCCGGCATCAAGAATCGGTCCGTGCCGTCAACGACCAGTGCATCTTTGGGTACCGGCAGGCTATCAACATCGCCTATGGCGACGATGACTCCATCGGCAACGATGACAGTTTGTCCGGAGACGACCACCTCCGTCGTCATCGGAATCACGTTAACGTTAACAAAAGCCGTTGAAGAGGCTAGCGCCTCATCGACAGCAATGACACTAACAAGCAGCAGCAACAGTCGTTTCATGCTGGCAAGCGTAATCGCCTAGTCTCCGTCAGGCAAACCGCCGGGTGCCGCAAACGGGGCGGGTGTGCCATCGAGGACCGATTCCAGGGTCGACTTGCTAATATTGCCACCACAGACGATGACGGCGATTTTCATGCCCTCGAGCGTAACTTGCCGATCAAGAAGCGCCGCGATAGCCACACCTGCCGCGCCCTCAATTTGCTGCTGCTCGTATTCCATGTACTGCCGCATTGCGGCCGAGATTTGTTGCTCGCTGACCAGTACAAATTCGTCAACCAGCTGACGGCATAGTTCGAATGTCATTGCACCAGGTTCGATGCCGCCGGCCGTACCGTCTGACAATGTCGGCTCGCTAGACAGGTCGAGAATGCGCCCCGCCTCGATCGACTTCGCCATGACCGCAGACGCTTCGGGCTGGCAAGCAAACAAACGAAGGGCCGGGTTGTGCATCTTGAGCACACTGCCAACACCGCTGATCAACCCACCGCCGCCGACAGCAATAAATGCGGCATCGATATCCGGCAACTGCCTGACAATTTCGATGCCGCAGCTGCCCTGACCTGCGATGACAGCCGCATCGTTATACGGCGATACGTAGTACATGCCGTTGTCGAGGGCAAACTCTCTGGCATGCTGTTCAGTGTCGAGGCCATCGGTGCCAAAGAATCGAACCTCACCACCGAAGCTTCGAATCGCGTCGACTTTGGCCGTGGACGTTTGCTCCGGTACGAAAATGACGCCCGTCATTTCAAGCTCACGCATTGCGTAGGCTACAGCAGCGCCGTGATTGCCACTCGACGCCGCAACGCACCCTTTGTCACGCTGTCCGGCGGACAGGTTCATCAGGCAATTCGCGGCGCCCCGAAGTTTGAACGAGCCGGTGTATTGTTGATTCTCGAGCTTCAGGTAGACGTCGGCACAAATAATGTCACTAAACATTGTCGAGTACTGCAATGGCGTTTGTCGCACGATGCCCGCTATGCGCTTGGCCGCGTGCTGCGCTGCATTTCCTGTTTTTTCGACTTGCCCGGTCACTCTGCTGCATAGCTTGCGTCAGCAAATAGTCGCTTACAAGTCACGCGGCGGTCAGGGCCAGTGACAAAACCCCCTGTATTTGACGTCACAGGCCCATACTTGCGGCGCAATTTGACAATAAATAATTCAAATGTACTGTCGCGTTGACAGTGCCAGATCCGCCATGCAACGATAGCGGTACGTAAGACAAAGGCACACTTGTCGAAAGGCAGGGTCGCAAAACTTCCGGTCTACGGGTTCGCTCCTATGACAGCGGGGTTGCCAACACGATTCCTTCGTCGCCACTCCGGCGATGAGCCTTTCGTACCTGAGTCTTTGGCCTTATCTGGATTTATTTGCCGGAGACATGGATGTTAGCGACAAATCTGAGGAAGACAGGCAGTTACCGCGTCAAGAAAATCGTAGGCCCTGAGGGCCCGATTACACGGCAGCCGACCGATCTCAAACAACTGCGCAAGGTACTCGATCCCGCCGCACAATCACCGCTACCAATACGACCGCAAGGTGCCCGAACCGCCTGCACCGATTGCAATGCGTCAGATACCGGGACAACGCTCAAGATGACCGGCCTGGATCGCATCGTTCATGTCGACTCCTATAACCACACGGTGACCGCCCAGGCAGGCGTTCGACTGGAGGCCCTTGTCAGCGAACTCGCCGAGCACGGGCTCGAACTGGTCGGTGGCTATGACTTGCAGGGCAGAACAGTGGGTGGCGCTATTGCTGCACCGTGTTTTGGCCCAAGCATTGGCAGCACTGGCAGTTACTTCGCAAGTCATGTCGTGGCATTGAAGATTGTTCGCGCTGACGGTCAACTGCTCCGGGTCGAGCCGCAGCAAAAAAACCTCCTTGGTGCGTTTCGAACGAGCTTTGGCACACTCGGTGTTCTCTATGAAGCTACGATGAAGGTTCGACCCATTCGAACCTTCACAGCGAGTCACCGCCGCGTCAGCATCGACGCGTTTTCATCAGCCGTCGATGCGCTCGCCAACGGTGATGTCGGCTTCAAGTTCTACCTCATGCCCTATCGCGATCGTGTTTACCTCGATCTGCGACGCTATGACACGGACCCTGGTAACACCTACAACGCGCCCTGGAAGGTCAAGGATTGGGGAGAGAGCACGGTCCTGCCACACATCTTCAAATCACTCAATCGCGTCGTGCCGATTCAGTCGGTTCGCTACAAGTTGATAGACAGCATTTCAGAGGTGACGCAGGGGCTCGTCAATTCGCGACTCGTCAACACAGGTACGAACGCAGCCGCGCAATCGAACCGGCGTGGCAACCGTGGCGCTCGCCAATGCTATTACTCGACCTGGTGTTTTCCTGCTGCCAATTTTTCGATGGTAGTCAAGGCCTACCGAGACTTCTGTCAAACCACGTATGCGAATTCGCAATACCGCTGCGACATGCCCGCCGTTGGTTTTCGACTATGCCACGACACAAGCTCGTTGTTGTCCCCCTCGTTCGACGAGGCCATGATCGCCATCACGACCGCCTCGACCCAGCCCAGGGGCTGGGAGGACTTCGTCATCGACCTGGCCGAATTCGCCGAGACCTGGGGCGGCACTCCGTTGATCAGTCAATCACGGGCGCTCAGGGCGGAAAACGTCATCCAGACCCACAGCAAACGGCTCGACTTTTTTCGCCGGATGCGACGCCAACTGGATCCTGACGGCCGACTGCTGAGTCCGTTTCTCGCACAGTTCTGCCAATAAGAATCGAGAAAAATTCTGACAAGCACTGGACTTTATATATCGAACTGATACAATGCATCGCCCCGATATATGCGCAGCGGTAGCTGCCGGAATGGCCCCAAGATGGATGTGAAAACAGTTTGCCTCGGAATGCTCACTGACGGTGAGGCATCAGGCTATGACCTCAAGAAGACTTTCGAATCGTCATTCGGCCATTGTTTTGCGGCTGGGTACGGTTCGATTTACCCGGCGCTGGCGTCGCTGGCTGATAGTGGCTATGTGAGCTGCCGGGAGATTGCCCAGGACGGCAAGCCGGATCGTAAGGTGTACAACATCACCGAAGAAGGCCACCAAAGGTTACTTGAGGAGCTCGATGACCCTGCGCCCAGCCACAAGGTGCGGTCCGAGTTTCTCGCGACGATGTGCTTCGCCCATCTAATGACATCGCAACAGATTGCGACGGTGCTCGATAGCCGCATAGCAGATGCTGAGCGCAACCTGCAGATAATTGCCGAGTTCGAAAACTGCTGTGACCAGGTATGGCCGAAGGGTGTGCAGTTCACGCTGGGCTTCGGGCGGGCCATGATGCAGGCGATGAAATCCTATGTCGAAGAAAACAGGCATGTCTTCGACGACAGCGCGGAAGAGCCGCAAAAGGCGGTGTCCGGATGAAGCTGAAATTCATGCACGAGCACCGTTCATGGCTCTACTCAGCCGGAATCGCCGTGTTGATCACGCTGTGGCTGCTGTCCGGGCAAGCCGGGAATAATGAGCAAGACGATGTTGCGACCGGATTGGCTGCAACGACTATCGACGCCCCGCAAAGCAAGGTGCGGATACGCACACAATCGGCCGAAGAGATCGTGCGTACGATTGTCGTCAATGGCAAGACTGCACCAGCTCGTATTGTCGAACTCTCCGCCGAAACTGATGGACGAGTTGAGTACATCGGCGCCGACCGCGGCGCCAATGTCGATCGCAACAGCACCATCGTGCGGCTTGACGAACGCGATCGCCAGGCGCGACTCGTCCAGGCGCAAGCGACGGTCAAGCAGCGCGAAGTCGAATACGCTGGGCGTCGCAAACTGCAATCCGAAAGCTATGTATCGGAGGCGCAGCTGCAAGAGGCAATTGCACAGCTCGAGACCGCAAGAACGGAGCTGACGAGGGCCGAGCTTGACCTCGACTACATGATCGTACGGGCGCCTTTCGACGGTGCCTTGCAGGTACGTATGGTGGAGGTCGGCGATTTCGTGAAACGTGGTGACCCGATCGCGACTTTCGTCGATAACCGTACTGTCATCGTTGCAGCGAGCCTTTCCGAGTTCGACGCCCGGCATGTCGGCGTAGGCAAGGAAGCGTCGGCCCGGCTCGCAACGGGTGAAATTGTCCGCGGCATCATCCGCTACGTCGCGCCAGTCGCCGATGAGGCAACTCGTACATTTAGCGTCGAACTCGAGGTCGATAACAGCGATGGCGCGTTGCGTATCGGCGGTACGGCCGAGTTATACGTTCCAGCAGAAGCCGTGAAAGCACACCGCGTTTCACCGTCGCTGTTGACTCTCGACGACGCGGGCAACATAGGACTAAAGATTATCAACGGTGCGGGTGAGGTCGAATTCGTCGTCGCCGACATAGCGCTTTCGACCAGCAATGGCATCTGGGTCGCAGGCCTGCCCGACACGGCAACCATTATCACAGTTGGACAGGGTTTCGTGACGATCGGAGCCGTTGTGGATGCGGTCCGGGAAGGTGACGTCGAGACATCGGTCGCTATCAAGGCAACAGACACGGGCGACTGACAGTGCAAGTCATTGACGCCGCAATGGCGCGCAGCCGGACTGTCATTCTTGGGCTGATCACCGTATTGGTCGCCGGAATCATCACCTATGTGACAATTCCGAAAGAGGCAGAGCCTGACGTCGAAATCCCGATTATCTACATCTATATCGAGCATGTCGGGATATCACCAGAAGACGCCGAGCGGTTACTGGTGCGTCCGATGGAGCAGGAGATCCGGTCAATCGAAGGTATCAAGGAAATGATCGCCGAGTCCTTCGATGGCGGTGCCAGTGTGAAGATCGAATTCGAAGCCGGCATCGACACCGACAA
>Ga0255051_10000920_pt1 | contig 10726 bp, 15 predicted proteins | sample JV7_2_9_MG_FD_181719 | JGI IMG/M metagenome (GOLD analysis project Ga0255051, IMG submission 181719) | Seawater microbial communities from Jervis Inlet, British Columbia, Canada - JV7_2_9 | ecosystem: Environmental > Aquatic > Marine > Inlet | place: Canada: British Columbia | collected 2016-10-06
TTGGGCCGGATCAGTGGCTAGCAGTTGTCGCTTGCATATTGCTGGATCAGGGCTAATCATCAAGCCTTCGTTCATTGAGGGGCGACGATGAAGGCCGAAACGATTGATTTGCTGACGAAACTGGTGTTGCTGGCAATTGCAGTCATCGGCCTCTACAAGACGTGGAAATTCAGTGGGTTGAAACCACGGGCTTCGACAGACGCGGAGCCTAGAAAGAAGGAGCCGTCCCTGCTGAAGGATATGTTGGAGATATACAGTTTCATGCTGGTGCCTTTACTATTCATTCTGGCGTTTTCTTTCCTGACGAAGCTGACAACCTCAATAAACTCCCCTGATCCCGTTATCGCGAAAATCCCGGAACTCGTCGTTACTGAAGCAACATCGGAACTGGAATTGATGCTGGCGGCTGCGGCCCGAGTAAACAACCGCTCTACCCAACGTGATGAGCTAATAAAGCTGGTCACGCTCGCTATTGAACGAAAAGACTTCGAGGTGGCCATCAGGGCTGCGTCAAACATTGCCAATCGCTCTGCCAGCGATGAACAGCTTAAGCGGGTCATGGCAGCCGTGGCGGAGCAGGAATCTAGCAGCGAACCTGATTATGAACCGCCCGGCAGCGAACCAACTCCGTAGACCAAATCACGCTCAGCGCAATCAGCGAACACGCTGCTAAAAAAAATGTAAACAGGATCAGCGCAGTATCGGCTCAACACGCCCTGTTGTCTGTCAGAAACTGAGGATCGGCCAAAACCCAATGCGCATTTCATACATATTGCGCAGAAATTGGGTTGCGCAACGTCGTCGCCGCAATTTGGTCTGAAATTCATCCAGCACTCCATAGCTCCCAAATTGCGTCGACGCGTTCTCACGCAGCGTCTAGCTGGCGTTTTGACTTGTATTTGCCACGGTATGTGTGCATTGGTCAAGAGAGTAGTATGTAGAGTGGCTTGATGGGAGGAATAAAAATGGGCTTCTCTGACTTGGAACAAGGATGGCACCATGAGATCTTCGACTTGGTGGACGTTACAATTCACAGAAGTGTGGAACTGCAAGAAAAGGATGACGATGGGGGCTGGATAGATCGTTTAGCTTCGTTCCCAGAATCCGATGAAGCATTCGGGAATGTTGAGGAACTGAGGTACTCGGAACCGCAAGGGACATTGGCTGGAAAAGCGCGATTCGCCAATTACATGGACGAGATGGTCCTAGGCGTTCCAGAGGACAAGATAGACTCAGGAGTCCAGACTCGGATTGCCTCAGTTGACGTTCAAATTGGGACGGTACCTGACGATGAAATTGCCGAGCGCGCCAAGAAAGGAAGGATCCAATGCTTTGAAGCATATGAGCACATGGATAAATGCGTAAACATTTGCCTCTACATTTCGAGCGAACGCTTCGATGAGATTTGTAGCGCTGCCGCCGAACCAGACGTGACATTCCAAATTGGAATCAACATAAAGGGGTGGCACTGGCTAGGATCGGATGGCGAAAGTAAGATATTTTTCAAGGCCGATGGTTATGACTTGGCCGAACTTGCCTCCATCACAGTATCGAGGAAGATTCCAAACCCAGCTCAGTAGAAAGACTAATTTAGCAAAATTTGGAAAACAGAATGAAAAGACTTGTACTTGTCGCAGTAGTACTTCTTGCGTCACTCTCTTCGCAAGCACATAACGCCGATCACACTGACGCGAAAGACGCATACACGCTCTATAGGACCAGCTACATCGGCGGCGAAACGGCCCGTCTACATATCGCGACATTCGATGCTCGCTGGGGCCATGAGTACAATAAAGAGAATTGCGTGCTTGCGCGGGATCTATTCCTCAACCAGCCTGGTGTATCGGTCAAGTACTGGTGTGAGGCTGGCTTCGTTGAATTCGAGCGTTAGTCCGGGGCCTCTGTTGTGTACGAATTACGGCTAGCGTAGCGACCCCATAGCTTCTCCGCTTCTTCATCTGGAATCAGTCCAGCGTTCCAAAGCTCCCACACGCAATCGCCCAGGAATTTGTCGGCGAGCAGTGTATCTACGCAAGGACTGGTAATTATGCGGTAAGATTGAATGAAGGCGCTCAATAATGCGGCGGTTATTCTTGGCCGATTGGGTAGAAATGAAGACAACGTTATTCGGGATCGTAGTTTCCATTCTTGTCGGCTGCGCATCCGGGTCAGCCCTTGTGACCGGACAAACTAGACCAGCCATCGAGGACTTTAATACCGTATCCATTCTCACGGAGATGCCTGAGGGGGCAGAACAGATTGCGATTGTAAAAGCATCGTCTGATGCGGGTATGACTCAGCAAGGCAGTCTGAATTACGCGGTTGAGGAGCTTAAGAGGCAAGCCGCGAAAGTCGGTGCAAACTCTGTGGTCCTAACTGGCCGTGACACATCGAGTCAGGTCGTCGGAGTCCCGGTGTACGGCGGAGGTACGATTGTCAGTTCTTCGGAGACGGAGATCGTCCAAGGAATTGCTGTTTACGTTAAGTAGCGCAGGCAAAAAGCCGTACAAAAGCCGTACGAACAAAAAAGGCTCAGCAACAGAATTGCTAAGCCTTTGTATTGTTTGGTACTCCCTAGGGGATTCGAACCCCTGTTACCGCCGTGAGAGGGCAGTGCCACATCGGCTGCACAGTTCGTACATTTTGTGCAGTGACTGATACTGCATGAGGGTTCAACCGCAGTTGCAGCATTGACGCGAAATCTAGTGTGAAGGCACGTTTTGCGCAAAGACCGAATTGATAAGAGCTTTTTGGTCGAATTTTCGTGCGGGAAGCTCGAAACCCGCACGCCCGAACAGTGGAGGGCCCTTCCAGTCGTGAAATCAGGCGGCGTCCGGCTCTGTCTGCCCCTCTGTCGAGGTATTTAGCCCAAGATCCGCGAGACTACTGGTCACACTCCCCAGCGCTGAGCTGACCTCTAATTCGGCTGTCCGAAAGTCCCTTAACTGCTCAGCTTGATCGGGATATTGCAGCTCTGCTCGGACTTCAGTAATTCGGTCCATCATTTGTTGCGTCGCAAATGTGAAAGGGAATGGTGCGAATTGCACGGCTTGCATCACTTGCTGATTTCCGTTTTCGATAGCACTCAGCACAAATGACTCACGTTCGACGACATCGAGGCTGTTGATGTGGTCGCGGATTTCACGCTGCTCCAAATGCCACGCGACATCGTCACGCGGGTGTTGCTGCGTCTTCATAGACTCCGCGATCTGTGACTCCCTATTGCCGAAGCCCACTGTGGCATTCAGTACGGCGGCGAGGTCTTTGTTGGTTTCCTCCGCGAGCGACCTGTAGGCATTGATTTTGCCCTTCGCTGTTAAGTCAGGCGTTAGGTTGATCTTTCGAACCTTATCCGTTGCGAGCTTGTGAATAGCGTCCAGGCGGTCAAGGTTCTTTAGTACTGCCTTGCCGACCTCGGAATCGACGTAGTGACCAATTTTGAAAATATGGCCGTATTGATAAAGTATTTGGTCAGACATGTTGTACTCCTTACTTCGGTGAATAAACTGATTTCGAAGTGATCGCCCTCAATCGGATACAAATGTCACAAGAACACTAGCTTGTCGTCTGGTTTTTTTTAGCCATGTCTCTTGAGTGGCCATATAGGCCTCGGTCTAATCACTCCAACCGCTCATGGCGATCAGGATCAAAGTCATCCTCACCAATAATCATCTCGCGATCATCGTTACTGACTTTCAACTTGACGCGGATAGTTGGCAGGACTTTCGAGCTATAGATTCGTGTGTCGTTAACTTGCGGTTGCGTTGATGTTGGTGGTCGTTGTTTATTCATGGTGAATCTCCTAACTAATTTTCCCTCGATACGAGAGATGTAAAGTTTCTATTTTTCCCGCTATTTTCCCGTCCTAAGTAGATCGGCTCTTTGAACTGCAATGGTTTTACTTTCAATTTTTCCCTCTTTTTTCCCAATAATTTCTAACGCCTTCATCTTCTTTCCCCCCCGCGCATACTTACAGTGCGCGGGGGGAAAGAAGTAATGCGCGGGTTGATTACAGATCACGTAAAGACCTCTTGTATGCTTGAACTGCCTTTGTGACCTGTGACGCTGACACATTCAATTCATGAGAAATCTGTGTAAGAGTTCCCCGTTTCACTAGACCGTCAGCCTCAAGTTCCTTGTAGCGAGCGATAATCTGCTCCGTCTTTGCCGCAACAATGGGCCTGTGATGCATTCTGAATAGGCCATCATCGTTGCCAAATCTTATTTCCAATGGCGCGAAGTCAGCATCAGCGTGGTGCCGAATCTTGCGGCAGCTAACACCGATCATGGTCTGGCCACCCTGACTCGACGACTTCTTGAGCAACAAGCTCGTGTCGAGCAAATCTTCCTGTTTCGATGTGCCACGCGGCCCGCGAGAAATATCCTTACCAAGGTGCTGAACCAGTAGTACCGCGGTGCCGTTGTGCCGCAGCCGTATCAAGAGGTCTTCAATGGTTTCGTAGGCTTGTGCTGTGTTGAGATCGACGCCACGAACGAGTGCTGACATCGAATCTATGACGAGTAAGTCATACTGACTGCATTGCCTAACCATTGCTTCAGTCTGAGACGGCTTGGCGAGGTTTGGCGGCGGATTCGGATATTGTGCTGCGGCAGACCAAATTGTTAGATTTTTCGGCATCCGACTTAGCCCTTGGCTCTCTGCAACCATTTGCAGCCGAGCTTGACCGGTCGATACAGTGAGTTCTGGCTCCACAAAAAATACGCGGCGCTTTCGAGAGCAGCGCCAGCCGAACAAGTCCTTTCCGGAGGCCACGGACATGGCAATCGACATTGCGAGAAATGTCTTACCGACACCTTTTTCGCCGGACAACATTGCGACACCATCCATCGGTAGTACTGGAGCTAGGATGTCTTCTACAGGTCGGCATGAAATACGGAGGTACGCGCCCGCACTATAGGTTTTGGCGAAGGGCTCTTGGAGCGTATCGACGTCTGAGCGATGTAGGCGAGAGTTGCGACCCCTTATCGGGAGCTTCTTCACAAGCGGTCTTGTCTTCCGCTTACTCCTCCCGTTTGTGCCGTCCGGATTGGCCTTTCTTCCTGCGCTAACGGATTTTTTCCGACCTTGAGAATCAGCATCATTATCTCGCAACAACCGCCTCCATTTTGGCGACACACCCTGCGAACCGTTCAGCTTGTATGGCTCGGTGCGCATCACAAAGCTCCAGCCAATTCATTTGCCGCACCTGACTTTCTGTCTAGGTCTCCCTTACTCGCAAGTGACCTTCGGCCGTACTTGATCGTCTTGATGTTGTGCCGCCAAACGTAGGCGGCGAAACCAGTTGGCGCGATCCCCATGTACTCAGCACAGGTTCGGTATGTTCCCCAGATCCGACCGCCTCGCCTGATCCACATGAGACCATCTTCCTCGATCAAATTCCGAGGCCTACGAACTAACTTCCTACGCTTTTTTCTGTCTGCCATGATGTACTCCGTTTTCTTTGGGCTTATATAGTTATACGGAGCAAGAATCCCTAATTTCAGGATATGCGGAATTATTTTTGGTGATAATCTAGAGGCTAGAAATAGCTAGAAATAGCTGGAAATGACAGCTTGTAATCTCGCTAAGGGACCTTGGAACCTGCAAGTGCACAGAGAGTGCACGAGGGTTCTCTGGCGGGCTAAAACCTAAGTATGCGGGTGTCGTTCAACGGTAGGACATCAGCTTCCCAAGCTGAGAATGAGGGTTCGATTCCCTTCACCCGCTCCAACTTCGCCAACGCGGAACTCTACCGAAGTTGAACTAGTCTCTATAATTGAGCATCGACCAACAGGGAGACCGTGGCATGAAAGGCTCAGCGATTCTGGTAACGACTGCTTTCCTGATGGGTGGATGCGTGACCGAGGCGCCGGCCGATTTGCTGCAAGGTCACGAGGAGGTCGATGTCACGACCATTCTCGACGCGCCAAGCCCAATGCCCGGCACATTCTCGCCTGAAAACCGGCACATCGTGGAGACAGGCAAGTACATGGTCGAGCTGCTGGCCTGCGGTTCCTGCCACACCAACGGCGCTTTAGCTGGCGAACCCGATATGGTCAGACCGCTGGCCGGCTCACGGACCGGTATCGCCTACACGAACCCGCTCGGAAATGAGCATCCCGGCGTAATCTATCCACCCAATATCACGCCCGAGCCCGAGACCGGCATTGGTGACTGGAGCGATCGCCAGATCGCCAATGCAATCCGCGCGGGCATTGGTCGCCACACCAGTCGACGCATTGTCACGATGCCCTGGCAAGGGTATGCGAAGATAACCGACGAGGACGTGAACGCGATCGTCAGCTATCTCAGAGCCATCAAACCGATCAGACACGACGTGCCAGATGCCGTGGAGCCCGGCCAGCGCGCGCGCAACCCGTTCGTGTACTTCGGTGTGTACCGCAGCAAACCCTAGCGGGGCGATTCAGCTAGCGCCGCATTGAGCAGGGCGTCGGCAATTTTTCCGGGCGTGGCGTTATCACTGTTCGCCATCACGACGACGCCGATGCCGTTTTCGATATCGAGCAACAGGTGCGTTCGATGGGCCGCAAACCAGCCGTCGTGACGCGCAACCTTGCTGCCCGACAGTCGCCTGATTTTCAGACCGAGCCCCCAGCCTGATGCCTGGCACTCGTGCATGCGCGACCGTATCTCTTTCGATAGCACCGCGTCACCGCCATTACCGAGCAGAAAGCTCGCCAAACGGCCGAGATCGTTCGCGCTGGCGTACGCACCGAACGCTGGGCTCATCGCGCGCGCCCCGTGATACATGCGGACATGCCGGTCACCGACTTTCTTACCAACACCTGCGAACGGTCGCTCCTGACTCGGTATTATGCGGCCTGCCGGCGTATAGCCGTTCACAGCCCCGTCAGCCGGCCCGGTTGCTCCTGACGCGAGCATGCCAAGAGGTACCAGCACGCGCGACTGCAACGCATCGCTGTAGTTCTGCCGGCTGGCTTGTTCGACGACAGCGCCCAAGGCCGCATAGCCGACGTTGGAATAGTGCAGGGAGGTGCCTGGCGGCGAACGAAGTTTTGCGTTGGCGAGGTACGCCGCGAGAGCGTCATCATCCGGAAAATCTGCGGTGAACCAGTAGCCAAAGTTGCCTTCGCGTTCGAGGCCAGACGAATGCGTTAGCAAATGGGTAACGGTTACGCGCGCGGGATTGTCGGAGGAGTTGCTGCCTATTGCCGCGATCGTGTCGTCCAGTGACAGTCGTTCGGTTTCGACGAGTTGTAACGTCAGTACGGCGGTCAGGACCTTGGAAACGGAGCCGATGTAGAAGACGCTGCCCGCAGCAAGCGGTTGCGAGGTCTCGAGATCGCCGACACCGCTAGCGCCGGCAAACATCACGTCGTTCTGTCGTACAACCACGGCGCTTACGCCAGGTACATCCTGCGCGGCCCGAAATCGGTCGAGTACTGCCTGCAGGTTTGAGGAGGCGGATGCGCTAAGCGCAACGAGGAGCAGGGCGGCGGTCATGTTGTGATCATATCTGTAATAAGCGGTGTGTGTTGTCGGTCTATTTTCGTAATCTGATCAGTTATCGGAAGGGCACACCCGTATGATGCGACCCACCGCCATAGCCGCTGTCCTGAGCTTGATTCTTCTCGGCGCATCTCCGGCCATTGCTGCGGAAACTGCGCCGGACTGGACGCTTGTGTCCGCCCAGGGCAAGCACATCCGCCTGAGTGAAGAGGTGCAGCAGCAACCCGCAATCCTCTTCTTTTGGGCCACCTGGTGTCCTTACTGCAAGGCGTTGATGCCGCATCTGCAGAGCATTCGGCTCGAGTATGGTAACCAGGTCAAGGTCCTGGCGATCAATTTCCGCGAAGATGGCGACCCGGTTGCTTTTATTAAGGATGCCGGTTACGACTTCACGGTATTACCGGATGGCGATGACGTTGCTGCAGCCTATCGCGTGCACGGAACACCTGGCGTAATCATCGTGGATGGTGATCAGCAGGTACGATTCGACCTCCGGGCGTTGCCAAAACAGAATCCGCCAGCAAGCGGAAAGCCAGCCAGTCATAAGAGAAAAGCGGCCTACCGGGCACCGTACTGGGCGGCCGAGATACGCATGGCACTCGACTCCGTGCTGGAGGCGTCGGAGCAATGACCAGCGTGCGCATCAGACATAGCGCCACTGGCACCGTGCTCGCCGACGGACCACTCGGCTGGGGCATCACGCCTTTTGAGGGAAATTTCTATATTCGGAAGAAATACCTGAAGACCGATGGGTTTCGGGCGAATTACTTTCCTGGGCTCTGCCTTTATAAATTTCTTTACGTTTGGATGGATCTCCACTTGGGGGAGGGTAAGCGAATTCACAACGTCGCCTGGATGTACTGGCTTCCTAATCCGCTATTTCCGTTCATCTGGTTTCGTGTGGGGTTGCCACGTACGCACCCGGAGATTGAAATTGAAGAGTACTGAGCAATGCAATGTTATCGACATCAAGACCGGGCAGCGATTGCCGTCTGCCGGCACTGTGGTAAAGCTGCGTGCCCCGATTGTTCTGAGGATACGGGGCAGGGAATCGGCTGTAGTGCAGGTTGCGCAGCAGAAATTCAGGACTCGTACCGCCTGAGAGATCGACTCCGGCAGAATTTCGGCGTTGGTTACAAGCAAACAATGCCTGCATCGGTATTCATGTACGGGCTGTTCGGCCTGATCCTGTTGCTGGTCGGTATCTACTTGTCGTACAGCCGCGACGACTTCGATTACCTGACGTTCGCGATGGCAGCCGTGTTCTTCGTAATGTCGTGGATTTCGTACCGGCAGTATCGGAATGCCTGCCTGACATGCTAGGAGGGACGCTCTTGCTTCCAATCATTCCTTAGCCGAAGATTCGCAAACCACGATGAGTTTCGCCTCCAATGGCCGCAATTCCAACGTCAACGAGTCATTATCGAAGACGACATCATCCGCAACAGCGCCCTGCAGATTGCTCCACCGCACTTTGGCATTGCCTGCCAAGCCCGCGTAAGTCACACTTTGCTGAACTCTGGCCTTGCCGAAATTCAAAGCGGTAATTTGCCAAGCGTGGTGATTGCCCTCAACTTTGGCAAGTTTGTTTATCAGGATCACAATGCCTGGGTCTGTGACTGTAGGCACAGACACTAATTCGCTTTCTGCAATTCCAAGCGACTTGCGAACGGCTAGCATGGCCTTGAGACGCGAAACAAAGGAATCCTTATCTTTCAGCTGTGCTTCCAAATCGCCATATAGCGATGGTGCCTTCGGAAGCCCGTGAATGGAGCAATCCATTCCGTCGCCTACTCCCAGCAAGTCGTATCCGCCACGATTAATCCATCGCTGATCGTTGTCCGCAATAAGGTCTTCGACCGACTGTGTCGGGACGGGCAATGCGCCTACGAGGTCCCAGCCCGAGAGCAGGAATACGCCACCTTGCAGCGCATTGAAGGCGGCGGCCATTAAGTGAATTTGCTTAATTTTCTCATTCTGCTCGAGCGTGATCTGAGTGATGTCCCGTATGCCCAGGCTAGCCGCTATCAACCCCGGCAGCGTGGAACACACTCCTGGACTCATCGCGAACACCTTGTTATATGGCGCGTGGTCTCCCGTCGTGGCCGAGATGACTTCTTCATGAATGCGTTCGAATAAACGATCGCCCCGTTCCCGATTTTCTTCCCACTCGAATATTTCGTCACCAAAAACACTCAAATGAGTGGTTTCGAGCATTAGCTCATCATGGTTTTGTAAGCCATGCACCAACCTCGTCGGCAGAATCTCGTTTGAGAGCATCTGGCGCAACATCAGCCTCAACGGCCCCCCGTCCCCCATGACCAACGCATACAAATATCCAGGGCGAGTAGTAAAGTCGTAGTTGAAATCCGGGCCGGATCGCAGCGATCGCTGGATTGTCTTTAGATCAGTATTGAGTTCCTGGAAGCTAAAACCACCGAACTTGCGAGCCATCATGCCGAGGAGATCGGTTACCTGCGTAGATAACGGATGCCCTGCCAGCCAACCTTTCTCCGTCCGGGATGTAGCTTCAAGGCCAAGAAACATCGTTGCATCCAGCCGCAGTCCTTTAGCCCCCAATGCCTTTAGAGAATGAAGCATATCGGCTGTGATCAAGCGGTGCGCTGCAAAACTCGGGTCGGACCAATTGAGCGACGGCTGGCCTTGCTTGAATATATGCAAATAGGTCCAGCGTCGATCCTGCCCATCGACACCGCGGACGATATCAGTCGCACTCCAACTGCTTTCCTTGATACCCGGTCTTGCAAACACTTCCGCGTCCAGTGGTCCGATTAGATCGTACCCACGGTCCTTGAGTGCGTGAATGACTGGCTGTGAAAGATTCACACTGTCCTGCCCGGATGGCACCGCCGGAATAACAGACCAGTCCTCGCCGCGGATTTCGATCATGGTGTAGAGCCCGGGAAATCCGGGTTCGTTTTGTTCTGCCAGTCGAAAGTCGGGGCCTTTTCCCGTATGGCCCGGTACGAGATCGCCAATAACATCAATGTCGTGCTGCGATGCGACACTTACAAAGTTCTTGTATTCCGCTTCGCTGCCGTACTCGGGATCGACCACGCTTTCGATACGGTCAAAGTGGCCATCGATACTCGGCCCGTACTCTTTTCCTGAAATGCTCCCGGAGCGTTTCATCGGACCGGTGTGAACAGCCTCGACTCCGACCTCCGAAAGCAGTTCATGCAGTCGTGGCGACCCGAGAACATCCAGTGCTTT
>Ga0255051_10000923_pt1 | contig 10713 bp, 6 predicted proteins | sample JV7_2_9_MG_FD_181719 | JGI IMG/M metagenome (GOLD analysis project Ga0255051, IMG submission 181719) | Seawater microbial communities from Jervis Inlet, British Columbia, Canada - JV7_2_9 | ecosystem: Environmental > Aquatic > Marine > Inlet | place: Canada: British Columbia | collected 2016-10-06
CTTTTGCATTGACTTGCTTTATCCACATATCAAAAGCCCCGAGAGGATCCCCAGCCTTCACTTTATCGTGAATAGCTTTTCCCCATTCATTCTTCAGCAATGCTTCATTGGATTCACCAATGGCTGGTGCAAGACCAAGATTCTCTGCATGATCCGAGATCACCAAGAAATCCAGCGGACGAGATAATTTAACTTTCAATCCATGACTCGACGTAATCACTCCTCCTCTTGATAGTCGATAAGCATCTTCTGGACCTCTGATGTTACCTACCATGCCAGCATCCGTAGAATAAGACGTATGCAAATGCGTGTCACCAAAATACACTTGATTTGGAAATGTCTTTGACGGGTATGGCGAGTATTCGACCTTTATGTCCGACGGGGGCGGTGCATCCTGTGCTGCCACGAGCTGGCCGGACAGGAATAGCCCGATTACTGCAATAATTAAAGTGAACAGAAAGATTTGTTTTTTCATACCCATTTCTCCTTTGTTATGATTGATATCTCATTTATTACCAAAACGACACCGTTCTCTGAATAAACCAGAAGGCTGCCAGCGAACCAATCGCATAAGCAGGCCCATGCTCTACCCAGACAGGCCATCTGAATTTCATTTTATTGATCATCCATGTAACAACAAGGACCCCTGATACAAACATCAGCTGCCCGACCTCAACCCCTACATTAAAGAAGAGGAGTGCAAGCGGTATGTCCGACTGGGGAAGTCCTACCTCGGTCAGTGCACCCGCAAAACCGAATCCGTGCAGAAGGCCGAAAGTGAGCGCAACGAGCCAGGGGGCTTTTGTAGTAAGCCCGGTTTCTCCCCGGTACTGTTTTGAAAGCTCTGTTGCAAGGAAGATGATGCTGAGCGCTATCACAGCCTCTACCGGCGCCTGCGGCATATGGACAAACCCGAGGGTTGCCATGGCGAGTGTCACACTGTGCGCCAGAGTAAATGCTGTGATGGTCTTTATCAAAAGCCTGGTGCTTCTGACTATCAGCAACAGTCCAAGCACGAACAACAGATGATCAAATCCTCCAAGGATGTGCTCTACGCCGAGAACTAGATATGAACCTGCAACCTTGAATCTTGATGCTTTTTCCGGTACAACAAACGAGGGAGAATCAGGGCGCAGTACAGTTGTGTGCATGCTGCCGTCAATTAACTGAATTCTCAAAAGCGTGTCTGTCTGCGTTAAAGGCAGACCATCAATAACAATGGTTTCATTGATCATGCCGCTGCTGCCGCAATCAACTAGCCAGCGTTCCACTGCTCCGCTTGCTGATGCCTGAACCACAGGTTCCGTTATGTTACTGCAGCCTGCGGGCAGCTGAGGAGAGATATTCATCGGCCTGCTGCCGATAAAAGGCCTTTTCCACAAAATGCTGAACTTGCCTGCACTCTGTTCGTTGATCTCCAGATAGGCAGGCTGAAGCCTGTGTGCATCGGCGGTTGCTGCCAATGAGGAGAGCAGTAATACGGCAATAAAAATTATATTAAAAATGCGTTTCATGACAATTCCCTGTTTGACATCGCTGCTTTAGCCATGCCTGACTGTTTCGGCATATCCTCAACAACTATTTCATAGCGCTCCTTAAACCTTTCATAAATCTCCTTGTTTGTCTTTTGCCTCCGCTCAAACATCAGGTCAGTGCGTACTTTCTCAATTACAGAAGCAAGCTCAGGCATCCGGGCATCTATCTTTTCACTGATCCGCACAAGGTGCAATCCATAGCCTGACTCTATCGGCCCCTGCCAGGCATTTGCCTTTAATGTGAAAAGCTGCTCTGCAAAACTCTTCCCGAATAAACGCTCAACTTCATATGGTGTCTCATGAGCAAAATCATATTCAAGCATAAAACTATCGCCCTTATCAGGTGCCCTCAATGCATCAAGTCCGGACAGAACGCTTTCTGCGTCTTCAACTATCTTTGCTCCGCGCTTGTCCAGACTGAAATAAATATGAGTGAAGGAGACCCGTGCAGGCAGTTCATATTTCTCCTTATTTTCAAAAAAGTATTTGTTCAATGCCGTTTTATCGGGCTGATTAAGTTCCGCAAGGTCGTTTGAGAGAAACTCCATCTTCTGCATCAGCCTGCGCCGCAGGATCGTATCATTCTGATCAAGTCCGAGTGCAAGTGCTTCTCGGTAATAGACTTCTTCTTTAATGTATGATTCAACAAGACCCTTGAGTTCAATTTCGGTCGGAGGGCGGTTCCATTTCTTTGACCAATTGGAGCTCAGCCTCTCAATATCAGCAGCGGTTATCACAATCTTATTGCCGGAAACATCAATCTCATCTTTGTTGACGATCGAGAAGACAACGAAGATAAACGCCCCGATTATCAGAAAATGAAGTAGTGGTTCTTTATGCCATTTTTTCATTCATTATCTCCTTTGAAAATTCAGGGCTCCTGATCTCGCGTAATTTCAATTGCAACTTATTCCGCCTTAAAGGCCAACATCAACTTGGTGCCGGGGTAGACAAAAGATTGCTTATTCATGATTTCGCATAGTTGTTTAAGGGCACTATTTGCTCGAGGAGTAGACATTGTATGAAACTTGACGTTCATAGTTTGCCGCTCCTTGTCCGGTATTATATCTGCCGGTTGCTGAAAAACATTTTTTAAAAAGGCACGTCCTTCATCATTATTGCGGGCAAAGAATGGCGCTATCAGATTAAGCAAGCAGGTCTCGGCACGATAGCAAATCATTTTAATCCCATCAGTAAACATTTTACGCTCAGTCTCAAGACGAACAATTTCGTGCTCAGCCAGTAAATGTTTTACAGCTATTCTATCAGGTATTTGTTTCAGGTCGATCTTTAATTGTTCGATTTCTTTTTCAAGTTTGAGTATCTTCTTCTTATAACCAGAATTTGCAATATTAAAGCCCCGCATGGTAGGACGACGCGTTTCATCATTTTGAGAAGCTTTATCACCATACTCTTTTTTTACCTTCTCAAGTTCTTGTTTGAACCTTTTTATTAATTTCCTTTTTTCTTTTTTTTCGGGATTCGGCACCAGTCGCTCTACATCAGCAAGCTCAACATCATTTGTTACAAGATGATCAAGCGCATATTCCTCACGCATATAACGAAAAAAGTTCTCCTGGTTCCATCGAAAAAACATTCGGCGTGCAACTTGTTCACAATTAACATCCTGACGGGTTGTTATTATCGATGTCTGATGTCCGTTGTCACATAGTCGTCTGACCTCTCGTAGCCAAAAAGTCTTATTTATTTTAATGCTGCGTTCACCGAGCAAATACTTTACAGCTTTACCTCTGATATGGCTTTCAACTTCAATAAAACATGCTTCAGGCCATGGATCATATTTGCCTTTACGGTAAGTGATGATATCAATATCTGCTTTAAACCATTTCTCAAAAGATTTGGGACTCCATCCTTCACGATCGAAAATCAGTGTTACTCTGTTGCCTTCTCCGGCAAGTTTCTTCATTTCCGGAATAACTTCTTTTTCGAGAATCGACAATAGGCTATCATTGGCTTCTGCTGTTACAAAAAATAATGGCTCGCACTTTGCGTCATTTATCCAAAAATCAGTCGTTGCAGGCATGCAAAGATGTCTTCTGGCAACATGGGTCTTAGGCAGTTTATGCTTGCGACCATTATAGGGACGTACATGGCCATCGATATATGCAAATCCGATTACATCTTTATCTTGATCGGCCCATCTCTTAGATAAAAATGATATAAACTCACCGGCTTTATTGCGTAATCCCATCTCCTTGAGCTTTTTTCTCAGCGTCTTTACCTCAGGTGCACGATCAAGACCCAAAACAATGCCCAGTTCGCCTGGATTGCACCTTTTCAACTGCTCCGGCGTTTTGATCCTCAAAAGGGCCATAAACGATAGGGTCAGCAAAATCGACTGTAAGCCATAAAATCCTTTATGAAGAGCGCCGTATGCTTTTGTCCCGGCTTCTAAAAAACCGACCCTTGCCAATGCCGGCAGTGCCAGCAGTACACCAGCGTGGCGAACCCCTTCGTTTGCGCTAAAATGAGGGGTTGCTTCAATTATTTTGCCGGTGCTTGCCAGAGCACGCTCTGCTTCGCGTTTGGCACCAATGCCGATGGAACAGTTATTATCTTCCGTTGAGCGCTCTGAAGCACTTTTAAGCTTAGGGTGTTCCGGCGCTTCATCCTGCTGCTTCCTTACTATCGTTCCTATCTTTATTGCATAGCGGATACAGCCTTCAGTGATACCGACTTGCTTTGCCGCTGCTTTTAACGAATAACCTTTGTTAAGAAGTGCTTGTATCTTGCGTTTAGCCTCTCCGTTAAGTTTGTAGGCTTTACGGTTGCTGTTTTTATCGATGATCAGACCAGCAGGTCCGTCTTGTTGATATCTGTAAAGGTTTCGATAAACTGTGGTCCTGTTGATATTTAGTGCTTTGGCAAATTCGGCCGGAGTTGTTTCTGTCTGTGATACGATAATCCCTTGCGCCAGCCGAAGTCCATACAGATCACTTTCCTGACAAGAATATATAGGACCTGATGCTGTAAAGAATTCAATTTTTTCATCATGGCGATAAATGGCCACATGGTTGTTTATTGGTTTGGCGCCCTCTGGAAGAAATGGAATATAGCTTTGAAGCACAGCAAATACCTCCTTATTTGTTGCATTTCAATTTACGCTATATTTTCACCCCTGTCAAGTAAAATCAGATAGTTATTCGCCAGAGGTCAGGAGTTCTGAAATTGGAGTAGGAGAGACATGGAGTATTGAAAATTACCGGCAACCCAGTACTCCAATACTCCATACGCAATTGATCTACGGTAATCTGCAGAACCAGTTTTGGTTTTTCGCGACTGCCGCCATGGGCATGATTACCTTTTGGACCATGGACTGCATCGACGGTTCACGGAGCTCGTGGTCTCTGACTTCCGGCGCCTTCTCGTTCATTCTGTTCATATCTCTCTGCATCCGGCCGCACTGCGGCGCGTCTGTCAAACCGCCACGATTCTCCCAATCACATCGCGGAAGAAATCATGGGACCAGATTTCCAGTGCGCGTGGGTCTGCCGCGAACGGTGCGACCTCTCTCCGCGCTTGTTCTACATCCAGAGAATCGATAGCGCTCGTCAGGAGGTCGAGCAGGGCCTCGAGCGTAATAGGACCGTCTGCATCGTAGTCGCCAGATTGGCGCATCCGCATTTCCAGGTGTCTGAGGCGTACTTGAGGGTGCCTTCCTGCATACCAGACGAGATCATACCAGTCCCGCCCCTTGACCCGCGTCTGCCACCTGCGACAGAGGACGGCATGCAGCTTCCCTGCAAACAGATCAGGCAGGGCATAGACACGTACCGCAAAGGGAATCGGCTGCAAGACGTATCGTGTTTCCGTATCAAACCCGGGCGGCGGATCTGTGTCGACCTCCAGCCTGATCTTGAGTTTCTCGGACGGATGAGTATCGCGCAGCAATTCCTCGTCAACTTCGATGGAGATCATCTGTTGGTACGTATTGGTTTTGAGAAACTCCGACTCAATTGCACTACCATGCCGCTTCCGACGCTCCTCGAATACAACGTTGAACCCGAAGCTGTTGACCTCCCTCGCCAACGCGCCGCCATAGTCTGCGAGAGTGAAAGCGGAGTTGGATCTGAGTAGAGAGAAATCCATGTCCTCGGAGAATCTGTCCAGACCGTGCAAGACGCGAAGTGCCGTCCCGCCATAGAATGCGGCATGCTCAAAAAACTTGCTTCGCCAGAGCCCGAGCAAGGCGACTTCTTGCAGGATTTCCCTCAAGGCGTGAACCCGCTCGTCGTGGCTTTCGCATGAATAGCGATCCAACATCGACCGAATAGCGTCATGCATGTGGGCGGCCCTCTATACGCTCGAGGTACTTCACCAGGTTCCGAATCTTCGGCGAAGCGTAGGCATGCTGCACCCGATCAAGGCGCTCACGGTCAAGCGTGTGCAGCGCGTCAGGGTCGATCCGCAGATCGTCCAGAAGATAGACTTCATAGTCGGAAACACGTACTCCCTTGAAACGCGAATCTGACCATATCTTGTCCGCCAGCGCCTTCTCCGGCGATGCGATGAGAAAGGGCGTAATCCCTGACGTTTTTCGAATGCCTCCCACGGCGTAGCGACGGTGACTCAGCGTCCGGTAGGAGAAATGCCCTAACGGGGTCTCAAAACCGCGCGCGCGCCGTGTTGTTACAGACGTAACTGCTTCGACACGCTCAGGGATCAACCCGTGCAGGCGCAAGGCGTAGTCGAGACTCACGTAGGACGGCCCGTAGATAAGATTCGCCAGGTACTCCCTGCATATCGGGCTCCTCCGAAACGCTTCACCGAAACAGTACAAGCCTTTCTTGACGCGCACAATCTCTCCGGATGCAAGAAGTCGGGTAATCTTGTCCCTTGGCTTCCCATATCCCGCCAGCGCGTCCAGGAGCACTTGGTAGTCGAACACATCCAAGTCAATCCTCCGCCGCAGTATCGCCGTGCTGTATCTTGTATTTGACATAGTAAGTCCATCTATCGTGGACATACTATAACAGATATCGAAATGCATAGCAAGCCCTAAGGTGGAGGTCTACTTGATCTCCTCGATATCGTACATCGGCCACGAGCGGTCGAAGTAGCGCTCGCATGGCTTGGGGTCGGGCCACAGTAACATATTGAAAAATCGAGAAAAGATGCCTAAAAACAATAGTATTTCGGTTTTAATCGATAAATTTTCATGCAAAAACTGGCCGATTAAGGATGGTCTCAGTATCGAGATTCATTTGGCCGGCACCCTTGATTCTAATTTCCGGTGTTTCCATAAAAAAGAGATTCACGCGGCCGATGCCTTCTTGAAATTTTAAACGGGAAACCAGGCCAAGATACAGCAGGTTGATGATCGGTCCAGAAATATTGGCATAATTGCGGGGCCGCCGGATTGAGAAGTTCGCCATTATCGTTGATGGTCCTTTTTTCACTCACTGAAACAGGCGGCCGGGGTGGGGCACCCCCGCACTGCCCGTTTTAAAAATTATTTTTTTATCTTTTTTCACTATATAAGGTGGAAAGGATTCGAGTGATATGCTAAAGAATTACAGAGATTTAAAAGTCTGGCAAAAGTCATACGAACTCTGCTTAGAGATATATAGAATAACAACAAAATTTCCAACGGGAGAAAGTCAACCATGGATTACATGAGGATGTTTTACATATCGTATTGGTTCTGTTTGCGAATTGGAAACACAAAATTCACGAGCCAATAATTTTTCACCATTGAAATATATTTTCTTTCCAACAAACTGTCGTGAAACTGCAATTGCACTTTTCCCCTATATGCAACCAGTCACTTGTGTTACCTAATGCTTTGATTTCAACCTTTATAAATATTATGCTGCTCTCCATCCGATTGGTGATGATATGAATTTAAAAAACCAACGATTGAATCAAATCTGATCTAATCGGAGATTCCACTTAAAATTTTAATTCTAACATAATAAATCCTAAAGAATATAACCGTGAAGTCAAGCATATCAAAGAAGTTAGGCATCCTCTTTACCGTTTTTACAATTTTGATTGTTGTTGGCATTTTCACTATCCCCAGGCTGATAAATCTTAACAATTACAGTCATCTGATCGTAAAAACGATCGAGAAAGCAACAGGGGGAAAGATCACTGTAGGTAATATTTCCTGGGGTATTGCTAATGGGATTTGGCTGGAAGTAGATGAGTTTTCCATTGCCGATGCATCGGCCTTTCCTGCGGATGTGAAACTCTCGCGCATTTCTGCCAGCGTATCGATTACTCCCTTGTTGGCAAAGAAAGTTGTGCTGAAGAAGCTGCTTCTGGAAAGCCCTGAGGTTAGAATAAGGCTTGAGCCTCGCACGGGCGGGGATCAAAGATCGGTCGAGGAACTGACATCGCGATCCCATAAAACAGAGACCCATTCAGGGGATGAGGGCCAACCAAACGCTTCGTCGTCTAAAACAAAAGTCACCAAAGATAACGGTTCACCTACTGCCACCACAAAACCTGCCGGTATTCACCTGCCGGTGGAGATTGAAATCGAGCAGTTAGCTGTCGAAATAGGTCGACTTGAGCTTGATGACGCGGTGGCGCTTCCCGGTCAAACGCTCGTGCATGTATTTACCGATGTTAACCTAACAGGGACCAATTTGGTCCCCGGCCAGGAAATGGCCTTCAACTTAGCCTTGCGGGATAAGGCCCCATCAGGTCTGGGAAGACTTATGATTCAGGGAACCTTCAGCGGTTTAACGGATATCCTCACACTCGAAAACCCGAACCTAAAACTAAAAGCGGTACTGACCTCGTTGAATATGGAGGCCATTAAACCTTATCTGATAAACAGCTTACTAAGAAAACGGCTCAACGGCAGTCTTTCAATGGAAATAAACTACCAAGGTGACCTGAACAAAAACCAGCGAGCGACGGGGCTGATTGATCTTAGCCGAATAACCTACACGGATCCCTCATTTTGGGAGGCTTCACTTCCTGGACAAAAAACAACGCTCACCTATCAGGTAAAATTCGACCCGCATGATCTTGCCGTGGAGAAAATAGCATTAAAGCTCGGTAGCCTTTCATTGAGCGCCCGGGCCGATGTGCACAGTTTAGACAAAGACCCGGTGATTAAAAACGCTGAGGTTTCTTATGATTTACCGTTACCACATTTGATACCCTTGATTCCCTTAAAGCTACTGGGAAAGAATGCGGGTGTCATTCGGTCAATACTCGAGGGGGGTGGTAGAATTACAGCAAATAATATGATTCTTCCCGAGATCCGTCTTACCAAGCTCCCCGCAACTCTAACGAGTTTACTGGTTGGAATCGAAATGACGGCACAGATCGTCGATGTATCTGTGCGACCCACACCGAAGATGCCGAAAATAGAGAATATTACCGGAACGTTTCAATTGGCAAACGGAATTGCACAAGTGAAAGGGCTGAAAACCCGGATAGCGTCCGTCAATCTGCCTGAAATTTCGGCTAAAATTACAAATTTAGAGGAAAAGCCAAAAATAGATGCCCATTTAAACGGCAGGTTCAGTATGGATGGTAATGCCGATGAAAAATTGGCAGCGCTTCTTCGAGAGATCGGGGTTGAAAAACTGGTCGGAGCAGCCGAGGTGGATTTAGCCGTTGCACTGGAAACAGCCAGGCCGGAAGACTTTCAACTCCAGGGGAATTTACGGCTAAGGGATATTCAGATCAAAACTGTTTATACCCCGGCGCAGCTCCAGGGTTTCAACGCCGACATTACCATAAAGCCAAATGTCGCAAATATATCACAAGCATCGACAACAGTGAAGTTACCGACTGGCGCAACCTCCCATGGCCGCCAGTTTAAGCTGAAGTTGCAGGGCCGTGTAGATGGATGGCGCCGGAAACCTGCCGTAACCCTGCAAAACTTAAAAACGTCGCCAATATCCCTACCGCTCCTGGCATCGGTGGTGCCTTGGGAGAAATTTGAAAAATCCGCCAGGGCCGTCAAAGAGACACTTCTTTCCGGCGGTACCGTGACAGTGGAAGATATGGCCTTGCCCAAAATCAGCCTTTCTAAACCACCAAAAAATTTTGCCAAACTGCTTCCAAAGGTGAAATTTGCCGCAAGTTTTGTCGATCTTACGGTACCGCTCGGTTCTACCCAACCAAAAATTGAAGGAATAACTGCACGTGTAACCCTCGAAAACAATGTGCTGACTGCCAACAACGTTCATGCGAAGCTTGGCCCCCTTTCACTGTCTGCCCTGAATATCCATGCCACGAATATCGCTGATTACCCAAAAGTAAGCCTTAGCGCCAAAGGACCGCTGCAAGTGACCGCAACCAGTGATGCAAAAGTCGAAAAACTGCTCATGAAGCACGGACTAAAAAGTCTCAGTGGATCGGCTGTTGTCGATCTGAGTGCTGATTTTGATCTGCATAAGCCGAAAAGTTGGAATGCAAACGGTTCGTTGGTGTTAAACAATGTTCGTGCGAAAACCCACCCTGCAGCTGTGTTTGTGGATAGCCTTAAAGGGACTGTGAAGTATAACCGTAAAAAAACAACGGACATTATTGCACAAGATATCACGGCGCGGATCAATCAAGCACCGGTTCGGTTGTCTGGAAAGCTGATAGGTATCGGAACATCGAAAGTGACAGCCTCGGCCAGAGCATACACCAAGCAGCTGGATTTAGGTCATCTGACAGCATTGCTCCCTGCACTGAAAGATCTTAAATTAAGGGGCATGCTCGACATGGATTTAGATATGCATGTTCCGTATAACACCCTGGGGAAAAGTCGGCTCAAAGGAACGCTGAAAATTGGCAATGCAAGTTTTCAACTGGCCGCAAATGATCTGATTGTTGATAAAGGAAACACCGAGATAGAGCTGAACGGCAGCACCGCAAAGATCAAGACCATGACGATGCATGTGAACGACCAAAAGGTGGCATTGTCGGGACAACTATCAGGTTTTGAGGAGCCAAAATTGAATCTCCTTGTCACATCGCGCGATCTGAACCTGGATAGATTGCTGCCACATGACAAGCCAGAAAAACCGCTGCCCAAACCCGTAAAAGATAAAGGGGGCCAAACGAAAGATAAACCTGTGCCAGCGAAGAAAGTCGGTACAGCTGAGTTGCCGCCTCTGGCTCACAAACTGACTGCAGTCCTTCAGGTGAAAGCAAATCAAGGTCAATACAAAGGGCTTCAATTTCAGAAATTGAAACTGAA
>Ga0255051_10000924_pt1 | contig 10713 bp, 10 predicted proteins | sample JV7_2_9_MG_FD_181719 | JGI IMG/M metagenome (GOLD analysis project Ga0255051, IMG submission 181719) | Seawater microbial communities from Jervis Inlet, British Columbia, Canada - JV7_2_9 | ecosystem: Environmental > Aquatic > Marine > Inlet | place: Canada: British Columbia | collected 2016-10-06
GTGGCCGGAGTCCTGCCCGCTGCTATCGCTTATATCGGTCAGTTGATCGTCGACGGCGTTGTCGAGGCAATGTCCGCCACCTCGCCCGATACAAATCGCGTGCTGTGGCTCGTGGTACTCGAAGCCGCCGTCGTGATTCTTGTTGCCGCCAGCCAGCGCGGCATGTCCGCCTGCCAGTCTTTGCTACGTGCGCTCCTCGGCCAACGCGTCAACGTGATGATTCTGGAAAAGGCATTAACTTTACAACTGGCGCACTTCGAGGATTCTGAGTTCTACGACAAGCTGACCCAGGCGCGTCGTGAGGCGTCCAGCCGACCGCTAAGCCTTGTAAACAGGACGTTTGGGCTGGTGCAGAACGCGATATCGCTATCGAGTTACGCGGCGCTGCTGTATGTATTTTCCCCATGGGCCGTACTCATATTAATAGGTGCGGGATTGCCCTCGTTCTTAGCCGAAGCGAAATTTTCCGGCGACGCTTTCAAGTTGTTTCGGTGGCGCTCACCCGATACGCGCATGCAGATGTATCTTGAATCGGTCATCGCACGCGAGGACGGCGTTAAAGAGGTCAAACTATTCCAGCTCGGTCCACGCCTGTTAAAACGCTATAGCGACATATTCAAGAAGCTGTTTGTCGAAGACCGGCGTCTGACGCTGCGCCGTGACGCCTGGGGCTTTGTGCTCGGGCTATTGTCGACAGCCGCGTTTTACGGCGCTTACGTCTGGATCGTATTAACAACAATCAATGGCGACATCACACTCGGTGCGATGACCATGTACCTGGTGCTGTTCAAACAAGGTCAGTCCGCTGTAGCAGCAATATTGACCTCGATCAGTGGCATGTATGAGGACAATTTATATCTGTCCAACCTGTACGAGTACCTCGAACAACCCGTACCCGGTCGAATCGGCGACGTTACTGTTGGCTCGGACCCCTCTCGCGGACTTGAGTTCGAAAGCGTGTCCTTTGCCTATCCGGGCACGACTGGCAACGCATTGAGTGACGTCAGCCTGCAAATACGCCCTGGCGAAAGTCTCGCATTAGTCGGCGAGAACGGCTCGGGTAAAACAACACTCATAAAGCTGTTAACGCGGCTGTACGAACCGACTGCAGGCCGCATCCTGCTTGACGGCATCGATTTGCAGGAATGGGATGTTGAAGCACTTCGTCAGCGCATTGGCGTTATCTTCCAGGACTTCGGGCGTTACCAGTTTTCAGTCGGCGAGAATATCGGCGCCGGAGATGTTCGACACATGGATGACACTGACCGTTGGGCCAAGGCGGCGGAAACCGGTATGGCGTCACCGTTCATCGAAGAAATGCCCGAAGGGTATGAAACACAACTCGGTCGTTGGTTTAAAGGCGGTCGCGAACTATCGGGCGGGCAATGGCAAAAGATTGCGTTGTCGCGAGCGTTCATGCGCAGCGATGCCGACATACTTGTTTTGGATGAACCGACCGCGGCGATGGACGCGCCTTCGGAAGCCGCGATCTTTGATCACTTCAGAGCGGAGAGCGACAATAAGATGACGATACTGATCTCGCATCGCTTCTCAACGGTACGCGCCGCTGATCAGATTATTGTTATTCACGATGGTGAAATTGTGGAACGCGGAAATCATGAGAGCCTGCTCGCTTCGAACGGCCAGTACGCGAGTTTGTTCAAATTGCAGGCAAAGGGTTACCAGTAGCACCCTTCCAAACGACGACTAGTCGTAACGCTGGCCTTTATGTTTCAGCCAACCGCCGGCGTGGCGCCCATTCGGATCACGATGTGTCCAATGCACGATCCCGCCCTGGGTATTCCACTCGTACTCGCCGTGGAAAAACACGTCATCGCCTTCAATCAGTCCGCTTATGCGCGGGGCCAGGTCGATGTTATGTGCAATCAACACGCTTTGTCCTGACGGTAAATCGATGACAAATCGCTGGTGGCGACTGCCATCTTTGTCGTCGGAAAGAATCCGGGATACGCGGCCGCTGCCTGATACCTGCGTACCGTTGTCGGTTCGGGCAAAGGTTTTGCCAATTTGAGACGCGAATGCGCTGGCAGAAACTACTGGTCTATCAATTACTTGTGTTTCTTGCTTCGCGTAGTACGCGAAGATGACAATAGCGATGAGTGGAATTAGTTTCTTCATTAACAATTCGTTCAAATGCCAGCCGAACACTCGGCCCAGGAAAGTCGGCCGAACAGCTTACCACTAGTCGGGCCCGCGCACCCTCTGTGCTACATTTCTCACATGAAACCGGCGAGCATAGTCACCAATCTTTCCGTGTTGCTGCTGTTCGCCGCGGCGTATTTTTTGAACACCTACGACCAACCGCTGTACTACCTAAGCGTTCAGGAAGATGAGCACCTTGAGTGGGCCACGTTTTGGGGTTTCATCATCGCGGGCGCTGTTTATTTCAAACACGCCTGGCTACAACTTAAGTCCAGTCGCACCTTTGCCTGGTTCGTTTTTGGCCTCTCCCTTTTTTGTTTTCTCGTCGCATTGGAAGAAATTTCCTGGGGACAACGAGTTCTGGGTTACCGGGCACCGGACTTTTTCCTTGCTGAAAACTTTCAGCAGGAATTCAATCTTCATAACGTCGTTGATTCGAGCGCACGAAAACTCGTATTGCAGATGATCTTGCTCGGCTACGGCGTAATCCTGAGCGCCCTAAGTATGTGGCCGCCGGCAACAGAAATAATGACGCGCTTTCGCATCGTTGCTCCGCCGCCGATGCTCATCGCCAGTTTTCTTACGATGTTTATTTTCTATACCTGGTACCCGTGGAGTCACACAGGCGAATGGGTCGAAGCTGCGATGGGGTTGGGTTTTGTTTATGCCGCGACCATTCCCGCTCACCTGGATAGGAATAGAGACGCGAGTTTATTAGCGAGAAGGCTCTTCATAGTGTTTGCCGTGGTCTGGGCGCTCGCCATCCTGACCGTACTCACATTACGCCTGCTGCTACCCGCGGATCCCGATAAAATTCAGCGAGCTCAAGCGGAAGTCACCGCATTGCAGGCCGATCTTAATAGCGCAGACCTGCCGACACGTTGCGGCATCCACAAACGCCTTTACACGTTCATGCGCGATTACGAGCAGCCCTACCTGATCGAAGGTGAATTTGCCGAGCTAGTGAAGACTAGCGGCGATGTTGCGAGGGCCGACTATCTACTGGACCCGTGGAACTCACCCTATTGGCTCAGACTAAAATGTCGGAGCGGCCGCGAAGCGACTTTCGTTTATTCGTTTGGTCCGAATCGCCGTCGTGATTCGTCGGAATGGATGCTCAAGGCCGACGATATCGGCGGTGACCTGCTGGTAGCGCCTTAGCTCTTCTCGCCAGTAACGTAGCTGAGTTGTTGCTCGCCCGTCATCCGCTCGATCATTCGTGCGGCATTGGTGCTGTCCGGGTCAAGTTTCAGCGACGCGCGATAACAGCGAACAGCCGCTTCTTTGTCACCTTTGACCATCAGCGCCTCGCCAAGCGAGTCCCAGCTGTTGGCGGATGAAGGAAACGTACCGGTATTCAGCCTGAAGACCTTGATCGCCTCCTCGACTTCGCCGCTCTTGAGAAGCTTGTAGCCCATCGCATTAACCGTCGTTTCGACGATTCCGGCCGCCGGTGCGCCATAGTCGCCCATGTCACGATATGCGTGGGTAATCCGGGCAGGATCCTCGGTTGCGAATGCCGCAGCGAGATGTCCCAGGATTTCATCCTGAGCCGACGAAAATGGCGTGGATTGTACGCTTGTGGCCCAGCCGGCAAGGATCGCCAGGGCGAGCGCCAGTCTTAATCGAGTCATGTTCTTGGTCCCTTAATGTGGCTTTCATAGGTTAGATGCAGCCAGCGCCCAAATGGTTTCAATCGGGCGGGATTTGAGGTTCAGGCAGGGGCATTCCGTCAGAATTCGACGGTCGGCTCGGGCTGGTACAGGAAGCCGATCTGCTCACCCAGGGCAGCGAGCCACTGGTTTACCCAGGCCACATTCGCCTCGCTGAACTGCGGCAGCAGCGAAATCTCGACAACGAACAGAGCCGCTAGACCAATCCAGTAGACGGGATGCACCGACCCGCGTGTAAACCTGTCATAGGCGGCGCCGATGACGATAAAGAGGCTGCAGGCCAGCGTTCCGGTCGGCAACGACAAGGGGTGGAAACCACTCAGGAAAAAAATCAACCGAAAGAAGCCGGCCCCAAGCCCGATCGCACTGGCCACGATCATTAGCCGTTTGTGCGCTTGCATCCGCTTCGTCAGTGCCATCCGCAGACTGGCCGCGTAAAAAGCGATGAAAAGGACAAGGTTGGACAGGATAAGCGGCCCGTACATTAACCAGACTCGAGGTTCGCCCACCCTTACCGCCTCTTCCACGCGCACGGATAGAACCAGGATGCCCGTCAGCGTCATCAGAATAATCAGCACGACGCTCAACCTGCCGAGCATCTTGTGAATATCCCGTTTTCCGCTCGAGATCAGTGTGGCCTGCAATGGAAAAAACAGGTACCAAAGGAAAAACGACCAGCCATGCACATGCAAGGCGCCGCCGGTCGGCGGGTAGGTCTGGCCGATGATAGGTCCGAAGTAGGTAAACCAAAAACCCGCAAATCCGGTCGCGCTGATAACGGCGGCGAGCGCCGGATAAAAAATTCTGTCCTTATTTATTGCCGCATCAACGATTTTTAGTCCCGAATAATGATCTGCGGATCCAGTACTCCGCCATCAACGATGCCAATGTCGTACTTGTAGGACTGAGCCTCGCCGCCGATGACCACTGAAACCTTGCCGTTGTTGTTGGAGTTCTTTTTTCCATCACCCGAAAACGGGGCGCCATTAATGAAGTCAATCCAAAACTGTTTACCCGAACCAACCACTTGCCACTCAACTTCATCGCCATTGCATACATAGAAATCTGTTGCATCTTCGCCCTTATGCGTGACTCGGTTCGGTCTGTTCTCGCTGACATGAATCATCAATTTGTAAGAGCTCGCTCCCTCATCACAGGCGTCTTGTGCCATTGGTTGGTCATCTGTCAGCAATACGCCTGCAAGGAACAGGGTGGACACGAGAATTGTTGATGTAATTTTCATTAGCTTTCCCTTTATTGACGAACGGGTTTCTTGTTATTGGATATTTCTGGAAATCAGTGTTTTAAATCGTTCTTCATCCACCAGGCCACTTAGGCCCGGATCGATTAACAGCAGGTCTGCTTGATATTCCAGTTCGACAGCGCGCTCCAGCGCCAACAGTGCGTCGGCAGTCTCCCCAAGATGCGCGTGAATCAGTGCGCTGTAGTAATGCACGTACATGTTGCCCGGCGCCGCAGCGAGTGCTCCCCGATTGAGCGCTCTTGATTTGTCTATTTGTCCCACGCGCGAATAGTAATAGGCAAGATTCGACATCGTACCAGTATCATTTGGGTTAATCGCAAGTTCCTGCTCGCAAATTTCGATCGCGCGCCCGTAGGCAACCCGCGCTGCGTCTCTTAGCGCGTCGGTATAAAAATACGAGTCGGCAAGGTTGCCCCACAGTCGTTGATCATGCGGCATCAGGTCCACTGCCTTGCTGTACCTCGCCGCTGCTTTTTCAAAATCGCCGAGAAAGAAATACATCGAGCCCGTATTGGAATAGGCATCATGCGTCGGTTGGATCTCGAGAGACTCATCCCACGCCTTCGCCGCGTTTGCGTAGTCGCCCGCCAGGTAATACGCAGCGCCGAGATTATTTAATGCCACGGCATCGTTGTCGGCACGATTCGCATACATCTGATAGAACTCGGCCGCTTCCAGGAAGCGACTATTCGAAAACAGGAACGCGCCCATCGCCGAAAAGCTGGCCCAATAACTGACGTCGATTTCGATGGCCCGCCGAAAATTTTTCTCGGCCTCGACTCCACGACCCAGCTCGGCCTGCGCCTTCGCTAGTCCAATATAGGCATCGGCCAGGTTTGGATTAGTCGCAAGCGCAGTCTCATATGCGTGTACCGCGACTTCATATTTTCCCGATGTCCTGTACAACGCACCGAGGGCAAGTTGAACGTCGGTGAAATCCGATTCGAATTCGAGTGTGCGTTGGCACGCCTGTTCCGCGTCGCCAAAACTGGCCGGCGTATGCGACAGGTTGTATTGCGCGAGATGCGTTTCGCAGATAGCAGCATGAGCACTTACGAAGTCCGGATCGAGCGCCGTGGCTTGTCGAAGGAATTGCAGTGCCGTCGATAGCGTCGTTTGATCGGCTGGTTTGCGAAGATAATCCAGCCCACGAAGGTACAGATCGTAGGCCTCGATGTTTCTCGTTCCCAGGCGCTTTAGCCGCTGCTTCGCTTCAATCGGCAATACAACGTGCAGCGAACGGGCGACCTGTCGTGCGATATCTTCCTCGATCGAAAATACGCCGGACAAGTCACGATCGTAGTTTTCGGACCAGATTTCGCTGCCATCTTCGCCGTCGTAAAGACGCGCCGTCACGCTGATCTGGTTTTCGTAGCGCCTGACGCTGCCCTGCAGCACAACGTCGGCGTCGAGCCGTTCCGCAATGGAGGCGACATCCAGCACCGTATCTTTCAATTCGTAGGTCGAACTGATCGCCACGACTCGAAATTCATTGAGCCGCACGATGAGACTCCGAATTTCCTCGGTAAGCCCATCGCTGAAGTACTCGGTGTCCTTCTCGTCCGTTGCGTTAATGAACGGCAGTACGGCGATTGAGCGCTGCGCCGGCACCCAATGTTCCTGTTGCAGGTAATAGAAGAAACTGGCGCTCGCCGCCGTAACAATGATGAGCAATGTTACGAATTTGGCCAGCGCGAGCCGGGGCGCCCCACCCTCGGTATCCTCATGGCGTACGACCCCTTCCAGGGTAATTTCCCAGCCCCAGGCGAGAATCAGCGTAACGGGAAAACCGATGATGATGATAACGATGAGCGCCGTCATAGCACCGGCTGGAATCGGCAGCCGATCGAAGGTGACATCGGCGATTTGCAGCAGCATCCACGCCCCCACCATGTAGGCCACACCGGCCCGAAACACACTTCGTTGGCGGAGTTCGTGGATGAAGCTTTTGGCGCTGCGATTCTTCATGATGCTTAAAATTCGCAGGCATTACAGCAGTTTTGGGCCGATTGGTAAAGTTGTTGTGAGATTGTCGCGACGACTTGCGCAAATCGGGCGAGTCCTTGATTCCGGTGATTTTTGCGCGATTTTAGTCGCCTAAATTCTGTGGTATTTTCGCAACGAATTGACCATAAAAGGCGACCTGGCGCATGCTTCTTAGAACGAGAATAAGACAATTACCAACCGGAAAGCGAATGTGTGATGCACCGCACAGTCCTGGTCTTAATGCCCGCTAGCATGCGAGTTTCTTGGGCAATAGATAAGGAGAACGCTATGTTGCGTTCATCATTGGTAATACTGATTCTTGCGTTGTCGGCTTCGGCTAGCGCTCAGAATTTCGACTACAGCTATCTCACGCTTGGCTACGCCAACACCGATTTCGATGTATTGGATGCGGACGGTGACGGCTTCACCCTCGGTGGGTCCTATGCGTTCACAAACAAGCTCCACGGCTTTGCGAACTACCAGGCAGCCGACCTTGATTCAACGTTTCTGGTAGCCAGCGTCGACGCGACCCGCATCAACGCTGGTCTCGGCTACAACACGACGATGTCGAGCAATCTTGATCTGTTTGCGAGGTTGTCTTACGAGTACGTTGATCTGGACGGCGGCGCCGGCAATAGCGTCGACGACAGTGGTCTTGGCTTCGGCGTTGGCCTGCGTTACGCGGCAAGCGACCAGCTTGAGTTGGACGCGGGCATCAAATACGTCGACTACGGCGACCTCGGCGACGACACCAGTCTTCAGGTCGGTGGTCTGTACGACTTTACGGATACGTTCTCGCTGGGTCTCGCTGTTGAAACCAGCGACGACGTTACGACAATCGCGCTCAGCGGCCGGTTCTACTTCGGCAAATAGGACAAACAGCATGAAATTGAAGCCCCACCTCGCGTGGGGCTTTTTTTTGCTCGAAATCAACTGCCATTTTTGTGGAGTCCGTCATATTCCATAATCTCCCGCTCGGCCATAATCGCCAAGGTCAGGAGATGTGTCTGTCTCCTGTGTGAGGGACGGTAAGTGCTAGAAATGACTCAGGAAATCATGCTTTACCTGCTCGGTGCGGGCTTCGCTGGCTTTATCGTCGGCTGGCTGCTGCGTGGGCCACTGAGCAAGCGCCATCTTGAACAGCTCGGCGACGAGTGGCAGGTAAAGCTGGACGACGTCATTCGCGAACGCGACCGTTTCACTGTGGAAATCGACAAACTCAAATCAACAATCGAAACACAGCAAGGCGTAATGCACCGGCATGAAGTCTCAGCGGCCCGGGCGCAAACCGATGTTGAATCCGCCAATGAGAGAGCAAAATCATTGTCGAAGGATGTGTTTACGCTGCGAGCGGAGCGCGAGGACTTCAAGAACAAAGTCGGTACGATTCAGGACGCATTGGCGGCCGTGCAAAAACAAACAGTGGAACTGCAGTCTGAGTTTATTAAATCCGGTGAGTTTTACAAAGGCGAACTCAAGAAGTCGTTCGAGAAACGCAAAGCTGTGGACGACAAGCTGCGTGACGCCAGACTGGAACATGAGTCCTTCAGTAATCTGTTGCAGTCATCGCGCTCTGAACACGAGTCGGTTAACAAGATGCTCGCTGCCGCCCAAACGCGACTGGATAACCTCGATGCCCTCGAACAAAAGGTTATCGAGTTAGAGGCTGAAAATGCACAGCTCAATCACGATGCGAGTCTTTCGCAGCAGGAGATCGAAACGCTGCAACGCGACGTTGCCGAGCTGGATGAGCTCAAGGTTCAAAACAAAGAGCTCGCTCATTGCCTCGAATCGATGGAAAGCAGCCGCAAACAGTACGAGCGTGATGCGCGACGCTACAAAGAGCATGCGGGGCAATCTGAGAAAAAATCCGACACGCTGCGCATCAAGCTGGATGAAGTTGAAAAGACTTTCGCCACTCTTGAAAATCAGCAACGCGATGCACTCAAAGATGCTCGTAAGAGTGCACAGGCGCAAGAATCGAAGAACGAGGAACCAAAGGAAGAGGAAGTCGACGATCTGCAAGAGATCATTGGTATCGGCAAGGTGTTTGAAAGCGCCCTTCACGAACTCGGCGTTACGAGCTTTCGCCAGATCGCCAACTTTGGCGTAACGGACATGGCGCGTGTCAATCAGGAACTAAAGGAATTCAAAGGCCGCATGGAACAAGACGACTGGGTTGGCCAGGCGAAGGAATTGCTTTTCAAGAAATACAGTTAAGGCTCTATCGATTCCCGATCCGACTCAAGACTTCGTCGGCAAAGACCGTCTGTTGACGCAACAAGTAGAGCATCACACCAAGCTCCGAATTTCGGTACGTCAATATCTCGCGAAGCGCTCTGTCGTCCTTCAGCGGCCCAAAAAGCGCGGTCATTTCATCGTAGTCAATATCTTCGGGAAAACACGGCGGGAAACCCGTCGGTTTCTGATCGAAATTGTCAGTGGTTGGGCAGGCTTGCCGTAACTGCGCTTGAACACGGGTCGGAATGATTCCGCGAATGATCGACCGATATTCGTCTGTCGGATTCCAGCCAGGACGCGAGGCGTCGGCCTTGATGTAATAGTCCGCGAGACTGGTGCGAAAATCGATATCGTCCATCAAACGAATATTGCCCGTGCTCAACAGGTCCTGGTAGGTACTGATGTTCGGTACGAACGGCCAGATTTCGGCGGCGTAAAACGAGGCCAGCAAAACGTCCTGATCAACCGGCCGGTCGGACTCGAGCCAGTCCAGTGTGTCCTGACTAAATTGCTGCACCGAAACAAAGAACTCAATGCGATATTCAACGGCCAGCTTGTCGGCCGCAACATCAATCTGCACGCGCGAATAGTACTCATCACGCAATGCGTCGTCCTGCCGTTCGTCAAGCGCCGCCTCGACCATCAACGCGACCAGCACGCCAGTGACGATCAGAAAAAACTCTCCCACCATCCTGCCGCGATCTTTCATATGTACCTTGTCCTTAAATACATCCAGCTCAAAAATTGTTGGACACATTCTAACAACGGCGCTCTATAATCAAGCATCTCAATCAGATTGTGCGGTAACATAAGAACTAGTCCAGATTCAACGACCAACCCCCGGACGTGACATGAAGAAGGCTCAACAGGCTTTTACGCTGATCGAACTCATGATCGTGGTTGCGATTATCGGGATTCTCGCGATGATCGCGATGCCCGCCTATCAGCGATATCTGGTTCGAGCGCAGGTCGCGGAGGGCCTGAACCTGGTCGGCCCGGTGAAAGCTGCGGTTACCGAGTTTTACGAGCAACGCGGCACGTTCCCGGCAAACAACACTGAAGCGGCGCTGGAAATACCCTCCAGTTACACCGGGGCTTACGTTGCTTCAATCTCTGTCAATGATAGCGGTGTTATTGCAATTCTCTATGGCAACGATGCGAACGCGGAGATCAGCGGTTCAGCCATCAACATTACGGCAACCCCAAATCTGGGCAGCATGACCTGGGTTTGCGCCAGCGCCGGGGTTATTTCCGACACCTATCTGCCGAGTTCCTGCCGCTAAGCAAACAAAATCCGGGGTTTCTTCCTGCTCCCAAAGTGAGTCCGCGGTGGTACCATCTCCACCGCACTTATTTTAGAGGAGTCTGTCCGTGAGAATTCTGATT
>Ga0255051_10000925_pt1 | contig 10691 bp, 6 predicted proteins | sample JV7_2_9_MG_FD_181719 | JGI IMG/M metagenome (GOLD analysis project Ga0255051, IMG submission 181719) | Seawater microbial communities from Jervis Inlet, British Columbia, Canada - JV7_2_9 | ecosystem: Environmental > Aquatic > Marine > Inlet | place: Canada: British Columbia | collected 2016-10-06
CGCCGTTATCGCCCAGTTCTCTCTTTGTTGCAGCCCATGCGCCTCAAGCGACCATTGCGTGACCTCGGCGGCACGCGCTTCGGTCAGCAACAGGTTGTCCGGATCGAATACGACATTGCCACGACCCTCGTCGGTGAGGCTGGCAAGTAACAATGGATAGTCATCCGCAACGAGCATCGCCGAACTGTTGCGCCGCTGCGGCGTGGACAGAACCAGTGCTTCCAGAGACGCGAGCAATGCATCGTCGCGTCGCTCTTCGCGTCGCGCCTCCCGCGTGCGCGCATCCCAGTACCCGGCAAGCAGTTCGTGCGGTAATCGACCTGCGTCCGGCAGCGTATCCGCCAGCTCCGCGACCGCCGCTATTTCCTCACTACTGCCGGCTGCACTCGCACGTTTCTGAAGGAAGCTCCGGAACAGATTATCGGCCGCTTCGACATGCCCGGGGAAGGAACGCAGGTTGACGTGGGCGTCCTGTGCAAGCTGCAGTTCGACGGTATCGGACGTCAGAATGTTGACGTAGGACCTCGGCAGCAGCTGTGTGTACCAGAACGGAACCGCCAGGATCGCGAGAATCACCGCGGCTGCGATTGCCGGGGTACGCCAGTGAGTTGGCAGGTTTTCGTTGGCCCACCGAGCCGTAAAGACTGCGCCGTAGAGCCGATTACGAACGGCCAGGTTGCCTTCCTCGTCAATGAAGATCAGCCCAATCGCGATAAGTCGCCGGTGCAAAGGAGAACCGAGATCCGCCGCAACCTCCAGACCTTTGCGGATACGCCCGTACAAATTCAACAATGATTCGCCGCGTTTCCTGTCGTTGATGATCTCACGATGAATATGACTCATGTGCGGTTCACTGTGCAGCGCCGCACGACCGGCCAGCTGCCGTGTTGCAAGGCGGTCCACATCCTCCGCAACGACGCCATCCATCACGTCGCGGGAAATCGCACGCGCGAGTTTTTGTGACAGGTAGGGTTGCCCACCCGTCCAGAAGTAGATGCGATCAAGCGCGGTGGCCGTCTTTTCCGGCGGTAAATTCATTTCCGTCGCGAACAGATCGAGATCAGGCCGGGAAAAGTCGCCCAGCACCACGGGTTGCGTGACATTGAAGGGTGACAACTCGGGTTCGGCAATCAGGCTTAGCGGATCACATTCACCCAGCAATACGAATGCGAGACGCGAAAACTCCGGATCCGTTGCCCGCGCATTGTGCGCGGCACGAATACTCGCCAGTAGCTGGTCGGCGAACGGCAATTCTTCAATGCACTGAATTTCGTCGACGAAGATGACAATGCGTTCATGCACATTGCGCAATACGATTTCAGAGTAGAACTCGACAAGCCGTTGCCGATTACTCAGGATCGACTTGTCCTGCCACCATGTCTGCAGGTCAACACGAATTCGTAACTGCCGCAGGAGCCTATACGCGACGCTGTAGTACCAGCGACCGGCGTCTGATCCCGCATCACGAACACCGATCTGCTCGAGATCGAGAATGGCGACCTTGATGCCGTTGTTTTCCAGGCGTGCCGCGGTTGCCGCGACGAGGCTTGATTTGCCGCTTCGATCCGGCGCAATGATATGCGCGTAGCGACCGGATACTACGGTCTCATACAACACGTCATCGGCACCACGGCGCACGTACCCGGCACGAACAGCGTGCAACGGCGAGCCGACGCTAAAGAACTCGCCCGTTGTATCCAGCCTGCCACGCTCAGTGCCAGGCGACTGTTCGTCCGAATTACCGCTCATTAATGATCCAGGTGCACCACGCTGATGTATTCTCCCACAATGGCTGAATCACGGCTTCTCAAAAAGGACCTGTTTGGCGAAATTCGGCTGTGCTCGTTATACTCCCGCGCCATGGACTACTGCCACCAACACAATCTCGTCGACCCGGCATCAGCCGGCGCCGAGCGACCGTACGGAATACGAGTAACGCTGCCCGCCGCTGACACGATGCGAAAGATCCTCGGCGAAAGCTGGGAAAAACTGCACTGGTACCCGAGCGAAGAGGAACGTGACTCCGCTTTCGAACACATGGCGATGCGCCACGGCTACTACCGCGAAAGCGATACACCAACGCAGGTACTGGAAAAAATCGTCCGCTGACGGAGCCCGCCGCTGCGGCCTGTAGTCTGTGTTACCAGCGCGGCGGTGAGCCGAAGAAAAGATAATAGTTGTTGCGACCTCCCTCGCCGAAGCCTGCTGCCAGGTAGACCGGCCCGATCAGCGTGTCGAAACCGGCGAACAGGCTGCCATTCACTAGTGCTGAATCAAAACTGATATCCGACCGTGTCTGCCAGGTATTGCCGATCTCGGCCGAGGCACCGAGGTAAATGGGCACCTCAAATATTCCGCCGGTCGACTCGCTCACGCGGCGGTAATACATCACCCGCGCCATCGCCGCATGTGGCCCGCTGATCTCACCACGATCCAGACCCGACAGGCGCAGAAACCCACCCAGTGTAAACAGGTCCTGAATGGCATTCTTCGAGTCGAGCGTCGTGGCATAGAGCGCACCGAGGTGCCAGCTGTTCTTGCCGTGACTCCAGGTACCTTCTATTTCCGTTTCAACGGTGTCGAATCGCTCATCAGCACCAAAGTCGGGCAGCGAGAGATTCCACTTTAGATCTGCCCGTATGCCACTTCTCGGAAACTGCGCATCATCACGAGTATCGAACCGTAGCCGGGTCAGTATGCCGCCGGTATCGAATTCTGCATTTTGCAACGTCGGATCACCCACCTTCACCCTTGCACGGCCGGCGCCTCGATAGCCGCCAACTCGAAATTCCCCGATCGATCCAATGTGGGTACCGAGATCAATAGCGAGTTCCGATTCGTTGATGCGGTAGCGCGCAACGGCATCCTCACCCACAAACGTATGCAGATTTCTTTGACGCAGGTCGATCCTGGGTGCGACGAACAGGCGCGAGCCGGCACTGAGAGGTTGATAGAACTCGGAAATCAGCAGCGGATCGGTACCCAGTTGCAGGTCCGTCTGCCATTCCGCGCCACGGGCGTTGATACTGGTTCTGGTGAGCCTCGTACCCACATTGAACGCAGTTGATCCCTCGAAGTCATTCTCGAGTGACACCGCAAACTTCAGGACGTTCGGACCATAGCTCTTCCTGCGGGCATTGAATTCAACGCCCATCTGGCCGCCTTCCTCGACCAGCTTGTAACTGACCTGCTCATACAGATTCAGGCCATATAGATCTTCGGCGGCATTCGCCAGCTGTATCGTATCGACAGGATCTCCGGCCTCCATGTCCAGGTGGGATTCGAGCATTGCCGACGACAGCCCGCCATCACTGACTACGCGCACGAACGCCAGATCCGTGCTTATCGGTTCGGGTTCTACGCGTTGTGCCAGATGCTGCGCGAATTGCTGTTCATCGAGAGCCACCTCGGCCAATTGATCTGATACTGCTAAAGCGGCTTGCACGCCAGGTCCGATCGTCTCGGGGGTCTTCGCGAAATTGCCTGAATCGAAGGTGCCCAGTTCCGGCCGGATCAGGATATCGTCGTCGGCTAACAACTCGATCTGCCGCAGCGTATCCCTGCGCATGAGTATCGTTAACATCTGTTCCGATATCTTTACCGCCGATGTCAGTTCGTCGACCGGGTACAACGGAAACTCCACGTCGACCGCGATGATAATGTCGACGTCCATTTCGCGCATGACGTCGACGGGCAGGTTGGCGGCGATGCCACCATCGACCAATAACCTGCCATCCAGCTCAACTGGCGCGAAGATCGCGGGTACAGACATGCTGGCGCGGATCGACTGGGCCAGGTCACCGCGCCCCATGACGTGCGGCATACCTGTGCCGATATCCGTCGCAATAGCCCGGAACGGGATAGGCAGCTCGTCGTAGTTATCGATATGCGAAACATCGATCGTGAGTTCACGCAGGATCAGGTCGAGCCGCTGACCTTCCACAACACCCATCGGCAGCAACAGCTCCTTGTCACGCACGCCAAGCTCCAGCGTGATCGGGTAGCGCTCGTCATCAAGTTTGCGACGGAAACTCAGGTGCTCACGCGACGGCGTATCGGACATCGCGTCTGCCCAGTCGAGTGTCGTGACGATGTCCTCCAGCTCCGCGGGTGTCCTGCCAGATGCGTAGAGCGCGCCGATGATTGCGCCCATGCTGGTACCTGCAATGGCATCGATCGGTATCCTTTGACGCTCGAGTTCCTTGAGGACACCAATGTGCGCCGCACCGCGAGCGCCCCCGCCGCCCAGCACCAGGCCGATGCGAGGCCGGTCCGCGTATGAGGTGACAGTTGCCAGTACCAGCATTGCAGCGACAAGGGCCTGGGCATATCGGATCACGAAACTGGATTTCATCAGTAGCTCATTTGGTCAGGACGAGGTTCTCGGACCTGATTATAATGGCGCGCTGGCCGGAGATTGCATGCAATTACGACATCGACAAACTTGTGCGAGCGCATTTGTGCTGTTGGTGCTAGCGCCTGTGGCCTCAGCCCTGGCGTCCTCAGATGAACCGATGACCGAACTCGTGGTCACGAGCCAGCGGCGCGAGCAGCCGCGGTTGCGGCACGCCGGTAACATCGACAGCATCGACTCCGACGCCCTGTCGGCCATTCAGCACCATCACATGCACGAGCTGTTGACCAGGGTCTCCGGCGTGTGGCTCAGCCGCGGCAGCGGCCAGGAGCACCTGACCGCGATCCGCTCACCGGTGTTGACCGGTGCTGGATCCTGCGGCGCGTTCCTGTTTCTTGAAGACGGCATACCGATCCGGCCGGCCGGATTTTGCAACGTCAATTCCCTGTTCGAGGTCAATTCCGAACAGGCGCAGTCTGTCGAAGTCATACGTGGCCCCGGCAATGCCCTGTACGGCTCCAGCGCCTTACACGGCATCGTCAACGTCCTGATGCCAGTGCCCGGTCCTGACCGCACGCCACGCGTTTCTCTCGAGATAGGAGACAACGACTTCTACCGTGCGAAGGCTGACCTGCCGTTCAATGCGGAGTCGCCGTGGCTTGCCTCACTGGTCTACGCCGATGATGGCGGATTCCGCGACGACTCCGGTTACCAGCAGGGCAAATTGCACGCAAAGCGTGACTGGGAACTCGCGAATGGCGCGTTTGCGCTGGGTTTGACTGCGACCGATCTTGACCAGCAGACGGCTGGCTTTATCCTCGGCGAGGATGCCTACAAAGACCCGGACGTCAATCGCAGCAACCCCAATCCCGAGGCATACCGGAAAGCGTCTGCACAGCGCCTCTATGGCGTCTGGAACACGACACGCAATGGCATCGACATTGACCTGCGCCCCTTCCTGCGACACTCCGATATGGAGTTCCTGCAACATTTCCTGCCCGGACAACCGCTTGAAGAAAACGGGCATGTCAGCGCCGGTATGCTGGCCACGGCAACGTTCGGGGATGCCCGCCGCCGCACCATCGTCGGCGTCGATGTCGAATGGTCTGACATGTTTTTGAAGCAGACCCAGGACGACCCAACGCCGGGCTCTCCATTTCTCATGGAGACGCGTCCGCAGGGAAAACACTATGACTACGACGTTGCATCGGCTGGCGTGGCCGCCTATGTGCAAACGGACTGGGCCGTCGACGAACGGCTGACGCTGGGCGCGGGCCTCCGCCTCGACTATCTTGCCTACGACTACAACAATCGCATGCTGACTGGCAACACGCGCGACGATGGCACGGCCTGCGGATTCGGTGGTTGCCTGTATTCGCGCCCTGCTGATCGCAGTGACAGTTTTCGCAACGTCGCACCGAAACTAAGTATGAACTATCAGTTCAGTGACAGCGGCAGTACCTACGCAAGCCTGTCGCGCGGGTTTCGCGCGCCACAGGCAACGGAGCTGTACCGCCTGCAAAGCGGGCAGGAGGTTGCTGACCTTGACTCCGAGCGTATCGATGCGCTCGAATTCGGTGTGCGCAGGATTCTCGAGCGCTTGTCTCTCGACATCGGTTTCTTTGCAATGAAGAAACGCGACAGCGTGTATCGCGACGCCGACGGCTATAACGTCACCGGCGCTCGCAGCAAACATCGCGGTGTAGAGGTATCACTCGACTGGCAACTGGCAGACGACTGGTCCGTCGCCATCGATGCCAGCTACGCACATCACACTTACGACTTCGATGTTGTTGCATCGCGCGGCGAGGCCTTCGTATCCGGGCGGGATGTCGACACTGCGCCGCGCTGGCTCGGCAGCCTCGAGGTACGCTACGAGCCCACGGACCGATTTAATGCCGGACTACAGTGGACATCGATAGGCAAGTACTACGTCGACGCCGAAAATCGCTTCAGCTACCCGGGCCATTCGATCACGAATCTGCGTGCTGGCATCAGCTTCACGCCGCGTTTTGACCTGGTTCTGCGTCTCAACAATGTGACGGATCGGGCTATCGCGGATCGCGCTGATTTCGCGTTCGGCAACTATCGGTACTTCCCCGGTCGCGGCCGTGAGTTATTCGCGGAGTTCCGTTACACGCCCAACGAATCGCTGTAGGCAATCAATGCCCTGAGCTGGGCGTCTCGCTCGGCATCGTCCCAGGCAAGTTCTGCTGCAGCCACTGAGGCAATCTGCTCGTACTGCGCCCTGCCCTGATCTGCATCCAACCCGATCATCAGCCGACGATGCACAATGTCGGCCAATGTTCTGGCCATCTCTTCTCGTATGCCGAACAGCACCTCGGCCTCGAGCAACGAGCACGACTCGCTATCGGCCAGCGCCAGGAGTTCGATCGACCGTCCACCGTAGATACTCAATAATCTCTCAACATCGTCGACGGACAATTCGTCCGCCGCGGCAAGCTTGTCCCGCGCATCTTCGACTCGGTACGCACCGGGCAACAGGGTCTCTTGTGTGCGGCAGTCCGGCAGCCTGCGCCCGAGGACCTTGCCAAGCCGGTCAACAGTTTGCTCGGCCAGGTTGCGGTAGGTCGTGAGCTTGCCGCCAATGATCGAAATCAACCCCCGGGCAAGTTTGCGATTCTTGCGGATGATGTGTTTGCGGCTAATCGCCGATTCGGGCCCGCGTTCGCGACGCGGCAGCGGCCTCACACCTGCGTAGGCATAGTGAATATCATCCCGGGCCAGGTCGGCTGCAGGAAACACCCGGTTCGTCTCCTTGAGCAGGTAATCGACTTCTGTGTCGCTTGCCCTTACGGCGTTCAGATCCCCGTCAAAACGAATGTCTGTTGTGCCAATCAGGTAGAGGTCATTCCAGGGAATAATGAAAAACGGTCGCCCATCGGCGGCCGCTTCAACGTAGTAGGCGTCTTTCGGCGCACCCTGGAATGAGCTGACAACGATATGGCTGCCCTTGGTGCCGCCAATCAATTTTTTCGCCGGCTTGCCCGTCGCCATCAATACCTGGTCCACCCATGGACCGGCCGCATTGATGACAACCGACGCGTCACAGCGCTTTTTCTCACCGCTCAAACAGTCGACGTAGTCGAGCCCGGTCACTGCCCCGCCATCGATCCTGATGCGTTCCACACGATGATAGGTGCAGATCTCGGCACCAGCGGCACGGGCACCCAACAGGTTTTCGAGCACGAGGCGCTCGGCGAAAACAACCTGGGCATCGTAGTAGCGGGCTGCGGCCCGCAACCCTTTGTGTTCCAGGCCCGGCTCGCTTTCTATCGCCTCATCGCGGCTCAACATGTCATGGGCGGGTACGGTCTTGCCAACAGACAGCATGTCGTAGGCAATCATGCCCAGTCGAATCAACAGTGGCCCGCGTTTTGCCCCCTCGTAGACCGGTATGCAGATGCGCAAGGGTCGTATGAGGTGTGCCGCAATCCTGCGCAACGTGATGCGTTCGCGTAGCGACTCGAACACCAGCGGTATCTCGCCATACTCGAGATAGCGAAGACCGCCATGGATCAGCCTGCTCGACGCCGCGGACGTGCCGCTGCACAGGTCATTCTGATCGAGAACGATAACTCGCAGCCCACGTAGCGCTGCATCGCGGGCAATGCCGGCACCGTTGATGCCGGCCCCGATGACAGCGACATCAAACGAGGTATTCGAGTCTGACATCAAGGTCGCGTCTGTCCCGAGCCGCGGACGACGTATTTGTAGCTTGTTAGCTGGTCCGCGCCGACCGGGCCGCGAGCGTGTACTCGCCCCGTCGCAATACCGATCTCGGCGCCCATCCCGAATTCGCCGCCGTCGGCAAATTGCGTCGAGGCGTTGTGCAGCAGGATGGCGCTGTCGACCTCGTTCAGGAACTGCTCTGCCGCCGAGTCATCGTTCGTGATGATGCTCTCGGTATGTCCGGAACCAAACTCCGCAATGTGCGCGATCGCCTGATCGATGCCGTCCACGGCGCGAATCGAGATGATGGCATCCAGGTACTCGGTAGACCAGTCTTCGTGCGTCGCTGCCTGCGCTTGGGGCACGACATCACGGACAGCATCGTCACCGCGAATCTCGCAACCTGCGTCGATAAGGGCAGCGGAGATCGCCGGCAACAGGCGGTCTGCAGCCGCCCTGTCCACCAGCACCGTTTCTGCGGCACCACAAATACCTGTGCGTCGCATCTTCGCGTTCAGAACGATATCGCGCGCCATATCGGTGTCCGCGGCCTCGTGAAGATAAACGTGGCATATGCCCTCGAGGTGACCGATGACCGGCACGCGCGCTTCTTCCTGCACGCGCTTGATGAGGCTCTTGCCACCCCGTGGCACAACGACATCAAGCCACTCGCCCATCGACGAGAGGAGATAGCCGACCGCTGCCCGATCCGTTGTCGGCACCATTTGTACCGCATCGGCGTCAATGCCCCCCGATACCAGGCCTTCGCGAAGACACTGATAGATGGCCTGGCTCGAGTGAAAGCTCTCCGAGCCGCCGCGCAGGATCGCGGCGTTGCCCGACTTCAGGCACAGCGCAGCCGCGTCAGCCGTTACGTTGGGACGGCTCTCGTAAATAATGCCAATAACACCGAGCGGCACACTGACACGCTGGATCCTGAGACCATTTGGCCGATCCCACTCCGCAAGCACCTGGCTTAAAGGATCATGTAGCCCAGCGACTGCTTCGATACCCACTGCCATGCCCTCGACCCGATCGGCATCGAGCATCAGGCGATCGAGCATTGCCGAGCTGAGGCCACGCTCATCGGCTTCGCTCATGTCCACCGCATTTGCTGCCAGAATTTCACCCTGTCGCCTGCGTATGGCGTCAGCGGCCGCAGCCAGGGCTTTGTTGCGCTGTTCATTGGTCGTCAGCGCCAACGCGCGGGCGGCACGGCGGGCGCCTGCGCCCATTGAATTCATCGTTTGCTCAAGCATGATCAAACAATACCAGTTCGTCGCGATGCACCATGACCGACCTGCCACGATAACCAAGGCGCTCTTCAATTTGCCCGGAATGACAGCCTGCAAGACGCGTTGCTTCTTCGCTGGAGTACTCGGCCAGGCCTCGACCCAGTTCATTACCCTGCGCATCCACAAGCGTCACGACGTCACCACGGCGGAAGTTCCCAACCACCTCGACTACGCCAACCGGTAACAGGCTCTTGTCATCATTGAGCGCATTGGCGGCGCCCTCATCGAGCCTGAGCTCCCCGCACACTTCGAGTACACCGGCGAGCCATTGTTTGCGTGCCGACGCAGGTGTGCCCTCGGCACGGAAGATGGTGCAGGTGCCACCAGAGGCCAGCGACTCAAGCGGCCGCTCGATCACACCGCTTGCGATGACCGTCGAACAGCCGGCATGTGTCGCGATACGCGCTGCCTGTACCTTGGTCGACATGCCGCCACTGCCGATGTCGGAGCGCGTCTCACCGGCCATTGCCTGGATGTCTTCCGTGATCTTGCGGACCTCGGGAATATGCTCGGCCGCGTCTCCGCTGCCGGGATCGGCCGTATACAGGCCATCGACGTCGGACAACAGGATCAGTGCATCCGCCATGACAAGCTGTGCGACACGCGCCGCCAGCCGGTCGTTGTCGCCGTAACGAATCTCCTCGGTTGCGACCGTGTCATTCTCGTTGATGATGGGCACGACCGAATGATCGAGCAGTTTTTCCAGAGTACCGCGTGCATTCAGGAAGCGGCGGCGGTTCTCGGTGTCCTCGGGTGTCTACAAAACCTGTGCCGCCACAATGCCGTGCAAAGCAAGTGCCTCCTGCCAGGCGTGCACGAGCTGCACCTGGCCAGCCGCTGCAGCTGCCTGCAGGTCTTCGAGACGTGCGCGTCGCTTGTTGATACCAAGTACGGTGCTACCGATCGCGATTGCACCAGATGAGACGATCAGTACTTCCTGGCCATTGTTCTTCAGTGTGGCGATGTTCTCGGCAAGGCCCTCGAGCCAACCGCGATGCACCTTGTCATCGCTATCGACGAGCAGTGACGAGCCGACCTTGATAACAAGGCGACGATACTCGGACAGGACGAACCCGGACATGGCCTACGCGGACAAGTGGTGGAGCGCGTCAAACGACGACAGCGTCACCTCTCCTTTCGAAACGGCCACGCTTCCGCTGCGAGCAACCGCAGAAAGATCACCCACGCCGGCAGCCTCGATAACGAAGGCATCAACCTCGCTCACGCGGCCGGTCAACTGAATCGTACAACTCACCTGCGAGTCGTCGAGAATCTCGGCACCGTGTTTCTTCGCAAACGCCATTGCCTTCGCCAGGCCACCCGTCGCGAGCTTGACTTTGACGATTGCA
>Ga0255051_10000928_pt1 | contig 10673 bp, 5 predicted proteins | sample JV7_2_9_MG_FD_181719 | JGI IMG/M metagenome (GOLD analysis project Ga0255051, IMG submission 181719) | Seawater microbial communities from Jervis Inlet, British Columbia, Canada - JV7_2_9 | ecosystem: Environmental > Aquatic > Marine > Inlet | place: Canada: British Columbia | collected 2016-10-06
CACAACATGACCGTCGATGAAAAGGACCCGTCCAACCGGATCATCCTGAGCCCCATCTCGGACGACGCTTGCCGTGTCATCGGCGTCGCCGGCCTGGTGCTCGACACCGATTATTTCAAAGAGGATCTACTCCCCAGAGCGATCGAAAAATCTCTGCCCAAGTTCTTCGACGGGCGCACTCGCCGGAATCTGCTCATCACGGTACGCGATCGCGAAGGCCAGGCGGTGATCGGTCCGAGCCGCGTGTTCGAGCACGAGGAAGAAGTGGTCGATGGGCTGACGTTCGTGTTCTCCGACTGGACACTGGGTCTGGGCAGCCGCGGCACGACGTCCGAGCAGTGGGCACGCACTAATTTCCTGCTCAACCTGAGTCTGACCGTGGCGCTGGCGGTCGTCCTGCTGGGTGGCATTACGTTCATGTTGCGCACCGCGTCCCGCGAAGTGCGGCTGTCCCGGATGAAGTCGGAATTCGTCTCCAACGTTTCCCACGAGCTACGTACGCCGCTGGCATCGATCCGCGTGTTCGGCGAATTCCTGCGTTTGGGTCGGGTTCAGGATGCCGACAAGAGCCGCCGGTACGGCGAGTACATCGAAAACGAGAGCCGGCGCTTGACCCAGTTGATCAACAATATCCTCGATTTTTCGAAGATCGAGTCGGGTGCAAAGCGCTACGAACTCGAACCGACCGACCTGGACGAGATCGTTCGCGAGTCCATCCAGACCTGGGCCGTCGGCCTGAAACACCGAGGCGTGCAATTGCGCTACGAACCGCCCGCGGCGGCGATCTCGGAGGTCGTCGCCGATGGCGAGGCCATCCGGCAGGCCCTGGCCAACCTGGTGGACAACGCGGTCAAGTATTCCGGCGATGGAAAGGAAATTGTCGTATCGCTGCGGCGCGACCAGGATCGGCTCGATCTGTCCGTACGTGACGTCGGGATCGGGATCTCGCGCTCTGAACAGCAGAAGATCTTCGAGCGTTTCCACCGCGTCGGGACGGGCCTGGTCCACGACGTCAAGGGCAGCGGTCTGGGCCTCTCGATCGTGCAACACATCGTGCTGGCACACGGCGGCGAGATCCTGGTGGATAGCGAGCCCGGCCGCGGCAGCACGTTCTCGATCCGTCTTCCGCTCGTGACTCCCGAACCCTCCGCCCAGGCGGTGGATCTGGATCGTGCGACACAACTCGGAGAAACGTGATGCCCCGAGTCCTTGTCGTCGAGGACGATTCCGCCATGGCCGCAGCGCTCCAGGACGGGTTTTCCTACGAGGGGTTCGAGGTCGATGTGGCGTCGGACGGATCCAAGGGGTTGCGGCTGGCCAACGAGGGCAATCCCGACGTGATCGTCCTGGACGTGATGTTGCCCAAACTGAGCGGGATCGACGTCTGCAAGCGTATCCGCCAGAACAACAACCGTGTGCCGATCATCATGCTGACCGCCCGGGGTCAGGAAGCCGACAAAGTCGTCGGCCTGAAGAGCGGTGCCGACGATTACGTCACGAAACCATTCAGCTTCCTGGAGTTGTTCGCGCGCGTGGAGGCGGTGCTGCGCCGTGCCCAGGAGCGGGTTGACGGGGCGGAAACCTACGAATTCGGGAACATCAGCATCGACTTCCGGCGCACCCAGGCGTTCAAGCAAGGAAAACACCTGTCGCTCTCGCCACGCGAGTTCAAACTACTCCGCTTCCTGATCGATCACCGCGGCGAGGTCCTGGCCCGCGAACGCTTGCTGGACGCGGTGTGGGACTACGACAACGTCCCGTTTACGCGGACCGTCGATATGCACATCGCCAAACTGCGCAAGAAAATCGAGGACACTCCCCAGGACCCGACTTTCATCGTGACCGTCCACCGGATCGGATATCGGTTCAACGGATAATCTCCGAATCCTTGCCTTTCTCGGCGGCCTCCGCGACCTGCGGACGCTGCGACAATTACGTCTTGACATTTAAGGGCTTTCGTCTGATATTGGCAGTTGCAGATTTTAATACATTAAATAGCTTAAGGTTAGATTCAATGAGCAAGGCTGTTTTCACGACGTTCGAGACCGCGAAACTTTGCCATGTTTCCCCGTTGTCGATCATCAACTGGGTCAACGCGGGCAGGCTTCCGGCGTTCCGCACGCCCGGCGGGCACCGGCGGATTCGCCGCGAGGACCTGATCCGGTTCATGAAGGACAACGGCATCCCGCTGCCGGAGGACCTGCAAGAGGGGTCCGGCAAGCAGCGAGTGCTCGTCGTCGACGACGAGGAGGTCATCCGCGAGCTGCTCTCCGATCACCTCCAGGAGCGCACCCCCTCCTACGAGGTCTTGACGGCCCCCGACGGTTTCGAGGCGGGCCGGCTCGTCGCGACGTTCAAACCGGATGTGGTGGTGCTAGATCTGCGCATGCCGGGGCTCGACGGTTTCCAGATCTGCCGTACGATCAAGGCCGCCCCCGAGTCGGCGAATACCGCGGTGATCGCCATCACCGGGTTCTACTCACCCGAAATCGAAGCACGCATCCTCGAGTGTGGGGCGCTGCGGTGTTTCGCCAAACCGGTCGACCCGGATACGCTGGCGGCCAGCATCGACAAGGTGTTCGAGCAGCGGGCCACGAAGGGCAAGCGCCGCCGTTCACGGGGTTGACGGAGACCAGGTCCCCGGCGCGAGCCGCTAGCTGCACCCCAACAGGACGGCCAGCGCGCTCGTCTGGATGCAAACCTGGATCTCGCTCGGAGCGAACCCGGGACAGGTTCCCGTATCCCAGTCGCAGTCGGGGAACACGAGTTCGTCGTTAAAATCGACCAGGATGAACCCCTGTGCGTTCGGTAGGACGAAATCAAACGTTCGTGTCAGCGTGTCCGTGATCTCGATGACCTGCTCTTTGTAGTCCGTGCCATTCATACCGTTGTCTTCACAGGCGAGACCGATCCCGTCCGAGATCCGTGACTCGAGCATGGCGAACTCACCCGGCGACGGCGGGTTGGCCTGGTCCGGGTTGGCCCGGTGCACGCAGTTGTCCGTAGCATCGGGGATGCCGTCCCCGTCACTGTCCAGCCGAACGCCGTTGAAGAAATCCACCACCCGACAGGCGTTACCGATGCCCAGGTTGCCCGAGTCTTCCTGTCCCGTGTTGGCCACCAGAATGCAGTTGTCGTTGCCGTTGAGGATCCCGTCCGAGTCCTTGTCACCGATGAAAGGCAACGTGATGGGATTCACGCGTTTGAGTTGCACCTTGAAATCCAGTTCAAGCGTTGCCCGGACGCCGGCGGTATCGGCGGCCGATTCGAGCACGAGATTCTCGACGCAGGTCCCGAAGAGAGACGTGATGCGACCGGGAGAGTCGATCGCCTGGCAATCGGGATTGGTCATCGCGGGGACAAAGAGAAGATCGTAAGGATCTGCAACTCCGGGAAGAGTCAAATCGGCCTTGGTGAGGGTCCAGAGCATCGACTGTACCCGGTTTGCGGGAACGGACATGGTTGGGGCGAGGACCACCGACTGGGAGACGATCGCCGGATCGACGACGAGCAGGCTGACCGCACCAACTTCGCCGACCTGGGGATCGTTGATCGTGCAACCGATCCAACCCAGACACAAGGCGACCCACAGGACTTGCCAACGGCGGGCCGGGGAGTTCCTCGGCACGTCGTTAGTTGAAGGATAGGTAATCGAGGATAGCCGCGCCAAGTTGGTCCGAGTCGAAGTTCGAGATGCAAAACGCGCCGCACCCTGGCGTACAAGTGAACGAATTGTTGATCGCGGTCATCATCTTGGTCATGTCGAACGTCAGAGCGACCAGCGTGTCCTGGCCGTCGACAATCGTGAATTGCTGGGGCACCGCAAGGTTCCGGGAGATGGCCGGATCGGTGGGACTCGTATCGTAGGCCGATTGAAACGACTCGCAGGTCGACGGGTCGGTAGGGAAATCCTGATCGAAGAAGGAAAGCGAGGAGATCCGGACCTCGACAACTTCATAGGTGCCCTTGGAAAGTTTGATCGGTATGAGGAACGAAGGATCGACGGTCGCTATGCCGCTATCGATGAAAACCCCGAAAGGGAGCACGGAGATGTCGCGGCGGTTCCCGAGCGCCTGGCTGGCCCCCGGATCGATCGGTCGCACCAAGATGCGGTCGACGTTGAAGAAACCGAAATCGAAACGCGACGGATTCGTCAACGTGACGGACAACTGCGCCGTTCCGATCCCGGCCGTGATCGACCTACTGTTCGGACAACCCGCCGAAACGACCACCAGCGCAACCGCCAGCACGGCCAACAGCCCGTTCCTTGCACGTAGCTTCATCCCAGCCATCTCCGTCGGACCCGGTTTGCAGGTCACAAGAAATTGGAAAGGTACCGACCCGGCCCTCAAGGTGCCAAACTATAGAAGAAAAGATGCGGTGAGACAACCGCTGAGCAGGACATCTTTCGTCTCTTGTTCGCCTTGCAGATAGGTCCGCCACCGACTCGAATCATGGGCACGGGCTGCCGCTCCGTTCCATGCCGTCCCCGACGCCCAGGGAGCCGCCGCAGGTGTTCTCGGCGCGCCCGAGGTAGAAGAGAACCGCCCCCGGCGAAACGACCGTCGCATCGCCGGCAAGCAGGTCGGCGTCGTCGCTCTCGAGGCAGGTGGCCGCCAGGAAATCGGCCGCATTCGAGCTCATCAAGAAATCGTAGGAAATCGCCTGCGTCCCGCCGGGGTCGACCGCGAGCCAACTGAAATCGGCCTGCGTTCCGGTGCGCGACGCGCTCAGCACCTGCTGCCCGGTCAGGGCCCAAACCGTGAGGTCGGCGTCATTACAGTCGCACGCCGCGCCGAACGTGTCGTTGTCCACGTCGGCCTGGGACGGGTTCGAAACCACGGGGCAGTTGTCCAGGCCGTCGTCGGTTCCGTCATTGTCGTCATCGGGGTCGCAGAGATCGCCTAGCCCGTCGCCCTCGAGGTCTGCCTGCAACGGGTTGGGCAAGTCGGCGCAGTTGTCGCAGGCGTCCCCCACACCGTCACCGGCCAGATCGTCCGTCGTGCCGCACAACGTGTCCGGCCCGTACAACGTGGCGTTGTCGTCCGGGGTACCGCACATCATGTCCGGCCCCGCGGCCATCTCGCTGTCGAGCTGGCCGGCGTTGACCACCGCCGGGCAGTTGTCGCAAGCGTCGCCGAACAGATCGCCATCGAGATCGAGTTGATCGCTGTTGGGCGTCCGGAAGCAATTGTCGACGAAATCGAATACACCGTCGTTGTCGTCGTCGAGATCGCAGGCATCGCCTTGCCCGTCTCCGTCGCTGTCCATCTGATCAACGTTGGAAACGGTCGGACAATTGTCGATCGTCGCACCGTTCGTGGCCAACCGCGGGACCAGCACCAGATCGTCGGAGTTGGCGCCGTCGCTGTTCCACACGCCGACCGCGAGCAGATTCTGCCCCGTGACCAGCGCCGCGATACCCTGCGCCGAGATGTCGATCAGCGGATCGTAGTTCGGCTCCGAACCGTTGCTCGACTCGTGCAGGTTGACCGGAGTGTCCCATTGGGGGTTGCCGCCGGGCATCTCGGGGGAGCGGTAGACCTCGGTCCCGTTGAGCCACACGATGATCGCGTCGTCGTAGTCGGCGCCCAGCAGGAGCCGGGTCACGGTGGCGGCGCTGGGCACATCGACCCGGGCACGGGTGTAGATCGAGACCGTACCGGCAGGCACCGGCGTGTTGAGCAGTTCGGATGCCCCGCTGCCGGTCGTCTCATAGCCGACACCGTAGTTTCCGCCGTCCCAAAACGAATCGTTGAAGGCCGAGGCGGTCCACGTCAGCCCGACGCCCGGATCGGCGGAGTTGGCGAGGTAACGCATCGTGTCCGGGGCGTTGCGGTTGATCGACAACCTCGGAACCAGCACCAGGTCGCTGGACCCCGCACCGGTGTTCCAGGCTCCGATCGCGAGCACATTGGTTCCCGCCTTGAGGATACCGACGGCCGCAACGGAAATGTCCTGGAACGGCTCGTAGTTCGGGTGCCGTTGATTGCTCGACTCGTGCGGTACCTGCGCGGCGGTGTTCCAAGCGGGATCGCCGGCGGGCATTCCCGCGGAACGGAACACCTCGACCCCGTTGATCCACGCCACATAGGCGTCGTCGTAGTCGACGCCGAGGAATACGTCGTGCACCGTGGCCGGGCTGGTAATCGTGAATTCCGCCCGTGTGTAGATCGAAGACACGCCGCTACCGACGTCGGTCTGAATCAGGTCCGTCGCGGGAAACGTGATCGACGTTTCATAGCCGATCCCGTAGTGCCCGTCGCTCCAACTGCTGTCGTCGAACGTCTCCGCGGTCCAGGTGACGCCCAGCATCGGGTTGGCGACGTTGGCGAGATACTTGATCTCGGGCAAGCGGTTGTAGGAGAGGCGGGGCACCAGCACGAGATCGGATGAATTCCCGGACATCGGTTGATCGTTGTAGACGGCGATCGCCAACACGTTCTCGCCGTTGGTCAGCCAGGGCAGTGCTGCCAGCGTGATATCCCGCTGGGGCTCGTAATCCGGACCGGCTCCGTTGCTCGATTCGCGAATCGCTGCGTCCGTGTTCCAGGTGGGATCGCCCGTTGGCGGCATTCCCCTGGAGCGGAAGACCTCGACACCATTGATCCAGGCGACAATCCCGTCGTCGTAATCGGCGCCGAGCCAGACATTGTTGATCGCGGCCACGTCGTTGATGACGAAAGTCGCGCGTGTATAGATCGAGTCGGTCAAGTCGGGGACCACCGTGGTGATGAGGTTTTCCGCACCGGTGACGGCCTCGTAGCCGATCCCGTAGACGCCCGTTAGCCAGGTCGAGTCGTCGAACCCGGTGGCGGCCCAGGTCACGCCAAGCAGGGGATCAACCGAGTTCGCGAGGTAGGTCATCGGGCTGCCGGCTTCGATCCAGACGTTGTCCTGCTTCCCGCCGAATTCGACCAGCACGATCTCCTTGATCTCCGACCCTGCCAGGAGCACGCGTTCGTCATCACAGATCCCGTCCAGATCGATGTCGGGATCGTTCGGACAGGGATCGCAGGGATTACCGAGCCCGTCCATGTCGTCGTCCAACTGGGTCGCGTTGGCCATCGTCGGGCAGTTGTCGGCGTCGGCGCAGAACCCGTCCCCGTCCTGATCATCCAACCCGTCCAACGGGCAGACATCGCAGGCGTCTCCGATACCGTCGAAGTCGCCATCGGCCTGACTCGTATTGAAGAACGCCGGGCAGTTGTCACAGGCGTCGCCGACCGTGTCCGAATCGGTGTCGGTCTGCGGGTTGTTGAACGCGAACGGGCAGTTATCGACCCCATCGAGGTGAGTATCGTTGTCGTCGTCCGGGTCGCAGGCGTCGCCCATGCCGTCCATCTCGTTGTCGGCCTGGTCGAAGTTCGACAGGCCGAGGCAGTTGTCGATGTCGTCGCAGACCAGATCGAGATCGGCGTCGTCGGGCGAGGACATCGGACACGGATCGCAGGCGTCGCCCGCCCCGTCCAAGTCTGCGTCGTTCTGCGTCGGATTCGATGTCACGGGGCAGTTGTCGAGCGGACAGGTGTTCAACGGGAAGCCGGGGTTCCCGGCTCCATCCATGTCCGTGTCGGTGCACAGGTCGCAAACGTCGCCTTCGCCGTCCGCGTCAAAGTCGTCCTGGCCGCCGTTCGGCGTCAAATCACAGTTGTCGCACGCATTTCCCACACCGTCCAAATCGCTATCCGTCTGCGGGTTGTTGAAGATCGCCGGACAGTTGTCCAGATCGGCGCAGAATGTATCGCCGTCGGCATCGTTGGCCGCGTCGTTCGGGCAGTTGTCGCAGAGATTGCCCAACCCGTCGGTGTCGTCGTCCAGCTGCATCGGGTTCGGGACCATGTCGCAGTTGTCGCAGGCGTCGCCGACGGTGTCCGAATCGGTGTCCGTCTGCGGGTTGTTGAAGATCGTCGGGCAGTTGTCCAGATCGGCGCAGAAACCGTCGCCGTCGCCGTCGTCCAGGGCGTCGTCGGGGCACACATCGCACAGGTCGCCGACACCGTCCACGTCGAGGTCTTCCTGGAGCGGGTTGGCCTGCCCCGGGCAGTTGTCGTCGGGGCAGGTGTTTTCGGCGAAACCCGGATCGCCAAAGCCGTCGCCATCACTATCGGTACACGTGTCGCAAGCGTCCCCCACGGTGTCCCCGTCGAAGTCCGACTGGTCGGGGTTGGGGTCGTTCACGCAGTTGTCGAACGGGTCGCAATCGCCGTCGCCGTCGATGTCCGGGCAATCGTCGCAGGCGTCTCCTATCCCGTCCATGTCGGTGTCGACCTGCATCGGGTTGTCGGTTTCGGGGCAGTTGTCGCAGGCGTTGCCGAGCGTGTCCGTGTCGTTCTGGGCCTGGTCGTAGTTCAACTGCGCGGGGCAATTGTCGCAGGCATCCCCGGCGAAATCGCTGTCGCCGTCGTCCTGGGCGGCGTTTATCGTTTCGGGGCAGTTGTCGGCAAGGTCGAGGATGCCGTCGCTGTCGGTGTCGGCGCCGGCGCCGGCGCACGGTGGGCCGGCCGGACGCGGGTTGGCCGAACTGTCGTTCCCGAGGCCACTTTCGCCACAGCTGTTCTCGGCGGAAACCAGGTAATAGTACGCGGTGCCGACGGGTGGAAGGTCCGCATCGATCAACGAGACACCCGGTACCTCGAAGGCCAGGCAGGTGTGATCGTAGGCCCAGGGGCCGGCGCCGATCGTGCCGCGGTAAACGTTGCTGACATGACCCTCGCGGCCACGGGCCCAGAAAATCCTCGTGGTCGCCTGGCCTCCGGGCTGCGCGATACGCAGGGACGAACCGACCTCCCCGGCAGCCTGCGAAACGCCTTTGACGAACGGCAAGCAGTCGTTTCCATCCGCGACGGTGTCGTTGTCGTCGTCGGGATCGCAAACGTCGCCGAGGCCGTCGAGGTCGAAGTCGGCCTGATCGAAATTGGACAGGAACGGGCAGTTGTCGTCGCAACCGATCTGAATGCCGGGCGCGCAGCGGTTGTCGAGTGGCGAGCCGCTTGTATCGCCGTCATCGAGCACGCCATCGTTGTCGTCGTCGAGGTCCTGCCAGTCGGCCATCCCGTCGCTGTCGCTGTCGCGCTGGAATTCGAAGGCGCCGAGATCGATGTCTGCGATCTCGTCCGCATCGCCGTCCAGCAAGCGGGGTACGTCGAGGAGGTCGACCGTCGAGACGGCCGCCGCGTTGTTTCCCGCATCGATCGCGGGACTGGCCAGGGTCAGCTGGAGGTCGCGCGCGCCGGGAACCCGGCTGACGTACTGCGGGTCCGAGGAGATGTTGCCGTCAATACCGATGTAGTCCGCGTCGAAATGGTCGCCACCGACGTCGTTCGGCTGGTTGCCATAGAGATCGTTGTAACTCAACGACGGCGTGGCATACGATGTAGCCAGACCGCCACCACCGTAGATCAACCCGTAGTTGAACGAAATTAGATTGTTTGTGAGCACCAGTTGCTCGAGCGGGTCATTGCTGAGTCCGGCCGCGACACCACCTCCGAAATCTGCGGTGTTGTCGCTGATCGTGTTGTTGGTGACGACCGCCTTCGTGATCGCCGTCATGATGCCGCCGCCCGAGAACGCGCGGTTCAACTCGATCAGGTTGCCGTCCAGGATGCCGACCGAAGGGTAGTAGCTGGTGAGGTTGTACGCCTGTCCGAAGAAAATACCGCCGCCAAGATCGGCGCATGCGTTGTCCTGGATCAGGTTGCGAGAAATTGTCGGAACGGGGTCGAGATCGATCGCATAGACGGCGATCCCGCCACCGACCGAATCCTGCTTGTTGTTCGTGCTACTGCCGGCCCGGTTGCTGCGGATCGTATTGCTCGTGATCTCCGGGGCCGTGCCGTCGCCGACATAGATCCCGCCGCCGAGCGCCTGGGAGAACTCGCTCCCCGTTCCCGGGGGCGGATCGGCGTTGTTGCCCTGAATGAGGTTGTAAGTAATGACGGGTTGCAACGGAACGCCCATGACGCCGCGCACGTAGATTCCCGCGCCCCAGAAGTTCTTCGACCCGTTGGAGGCCAGCGTGTTGTCGACGATCTCGTTGTTCGTGATCGTGGGAGCGCCATTGAAGACGAACACGCCCCCGCCGGCAACGGCCGTCAACGTTCCGAAATCGCGGAAGAGCCCGTCGCCTCCTGTGATGTGAAACCCCTCGAGCCGGTCCGTGGGAGTTACTCCGGTGCCATAGACCACGACCGAGCAGGTCAGGTTGGCCGTGCTGGGCAGGCAGTCGAGACGTGTGCACGGGCGCCCGGCGGCATCGATCGTCGTTACCGCCGGGCCATCCGTGGAGATCACGCTCACCCCGGGGAACATCCGCAGGGACTCGTTGTAGATCCCGGGGGAGACCATCACGTCTCCGCCACCCAGGTCCTTGATGTCGCAGATCGCGTCCTGGATCAAGCAGAAGGGGTCGCCCGGTGTTCCGGTCCCGGGGGCGCTGCAGTCGTCGTCCACCCAGACGGTCGTCTGAGCCGCTGCCAGCGGCGCGATCCAACACGCGAGTAAAACAACAACCCAGCGGATCGGGGAGATCCGTCCCATCCTGCCCCCTTGACGGCCCTTGCCAGCCATACGGCCGCGGCGCGCACTACCCCCCGAAACCTCACCTATATACGGCGATCGATCCACAGCGGCAATGACTTAGGGTCGGCTCACGAGGCCCACCGTCGTCACGG
>Ga0255051_10000932_pt1 | contig 10640 bp, 8 predicted proteins | sample JV7_2_9_MG_FD_181719 | JGI IMG/M metagenome (GOLD analysis project Ga0255051, IMG submission 181719) | Seawater microbial communities from Jervis Inlet, British Columbia, Canada - JV7_2_9 | ecosystem: Environmental > Aquatic > Marine > Inlet | place: Canada: British Columbia | collected 2016-10-06
TTCCAATCCCAAAATTGTCAGAAATCCTTCCGATCCAACGAAAGGATAGATCGCACCGAATGTATCGAGATTGAGCCAGTTATCAACTAGACCTGTAGACATAGTATTTTCTCCAAATGTAATTCAGTTATCGACGTATGAAATCAGGAGCCGCTACCCGGCTTCTTCACGAATCGCTCGCGCTACTTCTGCGGCATCCACCGCTCTCTGCGATTCGTAGTTGATATCAAGACCTACTAATTCAATTTCGCGCGGGATACGCAGCTTGCCCATACCGTGCAGGATCTTCGACACAATCAGTGCCGGAAAGAAACCCAGTACGAAGAACATGATCAAGGCACCCAGGAAGTTACCCCAGGGTGTAATGGGCGCATATCCCTCAAACGGTGAGGAAGGATAACCCCACAGCATGAAACCGGCCACGACAACACCGTAAAAACCGGCATAACCATGCACCGCAACCGCACCGACGGCGTCGTCGATCTTGAACCTGCGTTCTACCCAGTAGTGCATCTTGTAAGCCAGGATTGCACCGCCAGCGCCAATCAACATGGCCTGGATCGGGTGATACAGGTCGTTACCCGACGAGGCGCCGATGATACCCGCCAGACCACCGGAGTAGGTCCAGAACGCGTCACCATCCGAAATCAGGTAGGCCGCCATCAAACCGCCCGACAGCGACATCAGGAAGTTAAAGGTAATTGCAGACAAAGTGGTTGGCTGTAGATAAATGTTGGTGGCACTGAAGAAGGTCTTGTCCGGCACATCCAGCATCGCGGGACCATAGACATCGATGATCGGGATATTACAGGCCACGTAGAAGCCCCAGAAACCGGTATAGATGAGGAACAGTCCTATCGTCACCAGCCAGGGATTATGCGGATTAATATTCCTTGGCGTACCGTCAGCAGCGAATTTGCCGATGCGCGGACCCAGCACCAGTAGTACACCCAGGGCGAAACCGCCGGCTATCGCGTGGATTACACCGGACGCGTAGGCATCGTGATAACCCAGTTTTTGCACCATCCAGCCGTTCCAGGACCAGCCCCAGGAAGCATCGATGATCCAGGTAAAGGAACCGATGACCACCGCCAGTACCCAGAAAGCGCTGGGGCGGATACGCTCGATCACGGCACCGGAGACGATGGAAGCGGCCGTCCACGAGAACAACAGGAAAGCAGCCCAGAATACACCGTTAATACGCGCCCAGAAGGCGGTATCGTCCGCGGTCAGGACCCCTCCTTCTTGCGGTGCACCACCCATATGCGTGCCCATCAGCTCGCTCCAGGGCGTGGCAAATGGCGCGTCTACCAGGGGACCGATGATCCAGGGGCCGTTAACAAACGCAAAATAAATCCACCAGCCAAAGAAGAAGAAGGTCACGGTAACCAGCGGGATAAGCATGGTGTTCTTCATCAAGGTGTGCGTATGGTTCTTGTAGCGTGAGGCTCCCACCTCGTACATACAGAAGCCGACGTGTATCAAAAACATGAACACGACGGTGACCCAATAATAAAACTCGGTAAATATGATCCCGAGTGCGGTTAGTTCATTATCCATTTTTCCCCCTTAATTTTGAGATTAGATTTATTTGTTCTAGCCCGCATCCTGCGGGCAAACCCCTCGCTGATTGCCGATCGGGTTATGAATTACTCACAGGAGAATCAAATCTCCCCAGAGAAAGTCATCCGTCTTTATACCCTTACATCCAACTGGTATCAACAACTTCAAAAGTTTTCGCATCCTTCAAAAAAAAAGGATTACCAATAATTCGAGTAATCCTTTTTCGGTTCTTTAAGTCTTTATTCTGCCTCAGGCGAATTTTTCGTAGGCTTTGCGCAAATCCACCATCGGATGACCACTTGCCATCTGGAATTTCACCAGTAATTCACGCGCGATCATGTCCCGATCCTGCTGGTTATCCGGCAATTCGATGTCATCGGGAATGGTGACCCAGCCGTTGATGTTACGATCGAATACCGCGGGATTGCCTTCCTCGTAGCCCATATGCACGTCTTCGAGCCAGTTCAGATCGCTCCAGCCCATAACTTCCATGTACTTACGCAAAAACGGCGTGCAACGCTCCATGTCGGGTACCAGGTTCACATCGTAGCGATAACCGATGTGCTGCCCGATGATTTTCTCACGTTCGGTATCGACGCCATCGCCTTCGAGGAAATGATTAATATCTTGTTCAGCCATTTCGATCTCCTTAGAAACGAGTCATGTCGGGACGACCGACGGTGTGTTGGGTACCGGCCATTGGCACCTGTGCACAGGCCGACGCTTCCATCGTCAGTGCCGCCAGGTCTTCCGGCTCGAGCGAGTGAATGTTGGTCTTGCCACAGGCACGCGCGAACAACTGCGCCTCGATGGTGAGCGTATGCAGAAAGTTGTAAACCCGCTCCGCCGCCGAATCGGGATCGAGACGCTGGCGCAGGATCGGATCCTGGGTCGCGACACCGACCGGGCAACGACCGGTATGACAGTGATAGCAGTAACCCGGGTCGACGCCCATTTCATTCGGGAAATCGGCTTCCGGAATATCCTTGTTACAGTTCAACGCGATCAGCGCAGAGTGGCCGATAGCGACTGCGTCGGCACCGAGTGCTATCGCTTTCGCAAGATCGGCGCCGTTACGGATTCCACCTGCGTAAACCAGGGTTATTTCACCCGACATACCGACATCATCGAGTGCCTGACGTGCCTGGCGAATCGCAGCGATGCCGGGAACACCGGTATCTTCGGTCGCCAGGTGAGGACCGGCGCCGGTACCGCCTTCCATACCGTCGATGTAAATCGAATCGGGTCCGGTCTTGGCGGCCATGCGCACATCGTCATAGACGCGTGCCGCACCCAGTTTCAACTGAATTGGAATCTGCCCATCGGTGGCTTCGCGAACTTCCTGAATCTTCAGTGCCAGGTCATCCGGTCCCATCCAGTCAGGATGACGTGCCGGCGAACGCTGGTCGATACCGGCCGGTAATGAGCGCATTTCAGCCACCTGGTCGGTTACCTTCTGACCCATCAAGTGGCCACCGAGACCCACCTTACAACCCTGGCCGATGAAAAATTCAACGGCGTCAGCAAGGCGCAAGTGATTGGGGTTAAAACCATAACGCGACTGGATACACTGGTAAAACCACTTGGACGAGTAGCGACGCTCGTCGGGAATCATGCCGCCTTCACCGGAACAGGTTGCGGTGCCTGCCATGGTGGCACCACGCGCGAGCGCTGTCTTGGCCTCGTAGCTCAACGCACCAAAGGACATACCGGTGATATATACCGGAATATCAAGCTCCAGCGGAATTTTGGCATTGGGACCGATGATGGTTTTGGTTAAACATTTTTCACGGTAACCCTCGATGACGAAACGCGTCAGGGTACCCGGCATGAAGGTCAGGTCGTCCCAGGTCGGAATCTTCTTGAACAGCGAGAAGCCACGCATGCGGTAACGGCCGAGTTCCGCCTTGATGTGAATATCATTCATCACCTCGGGTGGAAAGATAAAGCTGTTCCCCAGGTGATACGGATCTATTTTTTTGTCAGACATCATAATTCTCCAAGAATGAAACCCGTGCCTAGAGCACCAGTTTCTTCTCTGTAGGTTCGAGGTTATCGTAGTTCCACAACTGCTTGCCCGAGGTCAGTTTGACCATCTTGTCGATGCCATTCGGCGCCGACATACCATACAGCGAGAGCTTGCCTTCGAGGTAACGCTTGTCGAGATCGGTCAATTCGGTTTCGACGCAATCGACCCCGAGGCTGGCGATCTTGCCACCCACGTAAATGGTGCCGTCGTACATCGAATCGCCGAGGTTATCACCGGCATCACCGAGAATAATCATGCGACCACGCTGCATCATGAAACCGGTGAATGCACCGACGCTGTCGCCGACGATAATGGTGCCGCCCTTCTGGTCGATACCGACACGTGCACCTGCCTGCCCCTTGCAAACCAGGTCGCCACCGCGAATCGCGGCGCCGAACAGCGAGCCCGCATTCTTTTCGATCACCACGGTGCCCGCCATCATGTTTTCCGCACAGGACCAGCCCACACGACCACTGATGTGGATGTTGGCGCCATCGATCAAGCCGCAACCGAAGTAGCCCAGGCTGCCCTCGAAATTCAGGTTAAGACGATTCAGGATACCCACGCCGAGCGAATGTTTGGCGCGCGGATTTTTCACGGTAATGGTACCGTGACCGGATTTCATCAATTCACGAATCTTGAGATTAATACCGGCAATTTCCATTTCCGCGGCATCGAATTCCGCCGATTTTTCTAAATCAACTTCGTAGGCCCATGGATAGGTGAAATTCTCTTCCTCGGTCGCCGAGAAAAAACGCTGCTGGGTACGACCTGCGAGCTGCTCTTCATGCAGCCCCATGTCATGGGATGTAGTTACGCTGCCCATACTTTTACCTCCCCTTGATAAGGATCCCAGGTGTCGATTTCACGTGGGAAAATACTGCGTATGGCGACTTCTTCCGAAGCCAGGCCGACAAATTCATCGCTCTCGTAGAGCACCATGGGTTTGGCACCCATGACATCTTTAGCCATACCAAGCTGGTTGCCGGTTGCGACCAGATAAGTGAATACACCGTCTATGACATCGATGGTTCTGCGCATCGCGCCTTCGAGCTCATCACCGCGGTCAATCCGATCAGCGATATAAACCGCAATCAGTTCCGAGTCACAGTTCGACATGAAGCGATGACCACGACGTTCAAGGTCGCGGCGCATGGTCCAGTAATTGGTCAGCTGGCCATTGTGAACCACCGATACGTCATTGAAGGGGTAAGCCCAGTAGGGATGCGCGGAACGGATATCGACGTCTGATTCGGTCGCCATACGCGTGTGACCGATCGCGTGGGTACCGACGAAGCCATTCAATCCATACTGATCGGAAACAACGGTCGCATCGCCGAGGTCCTTGATCAATTCCAGTGCTGTTCCAACGGACAGGATTTCAACACCATCAAGATCTTCGATATAATCGATTAAACGTTTCAGATCACCGCTGAATTTGAAGTGATAACGAAAAGCATACTCCGTAGCTTCTTCCCTTTCGATGACTTCGGCACCTAATTCCGCGAGGCGAGTATCAACCGCGTCCTTGCGCTCGATCACCAGGCGGTGAATATCGAAACCCGTTTTCATTTCTTCCTGCTCGGCGACCTTGAAACGCAAAACCTGCACGCCCTCTTGCGCCTTTCCGTAAAGTGCAAAACCGGTCGAGTCCGGCCCACGGTGCTTCAAGGCCTGAAGCATCTGGGTCATCTCGGTACCGATATCGCTGGTAACGCCGCCCTTCCAGATAAGTCCAGCAATACCACACATAAGATTATCCTCTTTGAATTTAAAGTTTTGCTGTCGCAGCAGCACATTTATTTCGCTAACATTCGGCACGGCGATGACAACGCGACACCGAGTGTTAGCCTATTGGTCTATGGCAGACAGTCGAGATAAGTTTCGAGATCCCAATCGGTAACGGTGTGATTGAATCTCTCCCACTCGTCGCGCTTGTAATGCTCGTATACCCTGAACATCTCACCCGGCATCGATGACTTGATGACTTCATCGTTGCGCAATTCTTCGAGTGCATCGCCCAACGACATCGGCAATTTCTTGACATCTTTACCTGCCTCTATCGCATCGTAGATATTACGCTCTTCGGCTTCACCCGGGTCAAGGTTATTGTCGATACCATCGTCCATCGCCTTCAATAGTGCAGTACCCATCAGGTACGGATTCACCATCGAGTCAACCGATCGATACTCGAAACGACCGGGTGCCGATACGCGCAGCGCACAGGTTCGGTTCTGGTAACCCCAATCGGCGAAGATCGGCGCCCAGAAACCGGTATCCCAGAGGCGACGGTAAGAGTTAACCGTCGAAGAACCGATTGCGGTCAGGGCTCCGAGGTGCTTGATGACACCACCGATAGAATGCAAACCGATGGGGCCCGGCGCGACCTCATCGATCGAAGGATCGGGCATGAAGGTGTTTTCGCCACCGACACGATAGGTGAAGTTACCTTCCATGCCTGCCAAAGTTTCGTGTCCGAGCCTGTTGACCTGGTCTTCACCGCCACGCCATAGCGACATGTTGTGGTGACAGCCCGACGCCGATACACCCATGAACGGCTTGGACATGAAGCAGGCGATCAGGTTGTCTTCACGCGCCACCTGGGCGCAGATCTGGCGATAGGTAGTCAAACGATCCGCGTTACGCAGTACGTCGTCAAACTGGGTGTTCAGCTCGAGCTGACCGGGTGCGTCTTCGTGGTCGCCCTGGATGATATCGAGACCCATTTGCACGGAATATTCGATGACTTTCATGAAGGAGGGGCGCAATTCCTCGAACTGGTCGATGTGGTAACAGTTCGGCTTGGTCACACCACCGCTCGGGCCGCCGTCTTCGCCGCGCTTGAGCCACATCATTTCCGGCTCGGTGCCGCAACGCATGTCAAGGCCGTGCTTGTCCTGGAATTCATTGTGGATACGTCGCAGGTTACCGCGACAATCCGAAGTTAACGCGCCACCCGGATTGTCGCGTTCTTCGCGGTTGCGGAACAAGGTACAGTAAACCCGCCCGATGCGCTTGTCCCAGGGCAATTGGCAGAAGGTTTCCGGATCGGGAATACCGACCAGCTCCCATGACTCGGCGCCGTAGCCAATGTAATCCCCGTGACGGTCGACAAACAGGTTTGCCGTTGAGCCGTATACCAACTGGAAGCCTTTCTCGGCCAGGCGTTCCCAGTGCATCGCGGGAATACCCTTACCCATGATTCGGCCGGTAACCGAAACAAACTGGTAGTAAATGTAGTCGACACCAGTTTCCTTGATTTTTTCGCTTACCTGCTTTACCAGTTCCGCGCGTCCTGGCGCTTCCACGTGTGCTTGTAAATCGGTCATATTATCCTCCAACGGTTAAAGACTTAACGCTTCTATTGTTCGGTTCTACAGATGTTTCCATCCGGATTTTATAACTAAATTTTTCACCGGAAAACGCCTCGTAGCGCTGCCCAGCCTGCGGTTTGGGCGCAACAAACAGGCCGTCATGTTATACCCATCAGGTTGCACAAGACAAGACCCAAAGCGCGTTTTTTTGGACAATCCCTGTAAAAAATAGCAAAATAAGTGAACCAATTTGTCTGGATAGGTCTAAATTGGTAATAAAAATCAGTTTTTCAAACCATAGGTAACGAATTAAATTTTTATTAATATTATTAATATAAATTAATTAATTCAATAAGTTATAATTATTTTTCATTATACACCCTGGCTTATTCCGTATCATTTCAGGCGCTAACGGGTCTTATCAAGTTTGAGGCCAATTTTGTCACCCCGGCCTCGGATGTGATCAATTCAAGGCTCAAATAGCACTTGATTTAGCCCTTTAGTTGAAGCATTATTGTACCAATTTAGAGTACCATAATAATACTGAGCTTTGAGGAGCCACGGGACGTGAAATCGATCATAAGCAACACGCAAATCGTAGCGGATCTCGATTCCAAACCATCTGGAAAAACTGGCAGCAATCGCGTTGGCGTTACCACCAGCGGCGTTGCAGCCCAGCTTCGACGCCGTATTCTCGAGGGCGAATTCGCTTACGAGGAGCGTCTGCCGGCGGAACGTAACCTGGCCGAGGAATTTGGCGTGTCACGCGGCACGATTCGCTCGGTCCTGCAGATACTCGAAGAACAGCACCTGGTCACGCGCCAGATTGGCAGCGGAACCTATGTATCGCATAAGGAAACCACCAATCAGCAGGAAATCTCCAAGTTAACCAGCCCCGTGGAAATGAACGAAGTTCGGATTGCGGTCGAGCCACAGATGGTCAGGCTGGCAATTGCCAACGCCAGTTCCCAGGACCTCGAGGAATTACGTAATGCGCTGCGACTTTGCGAAGATTGCGGTGGAGACCCGGAGAAATTTGCGCGTGCGGATACCACGTTTCACATGGCGTTGGCGCATTGTTCCAGGAACAAGCTGTTATATTGGCTTTATGAGCGGATCAGCGAGGTACGACGAAATTCACAATGGCGCACGATGAAGGCGAAACTGTTAACCCCGGATCGCATTAATTTCTATAACAGCCAGCATCGCGCCCTGTACGAGGCGATTGCGGCACGCGATACCCCCGGGGCAACAAAACTCATCAAGCAACATCTATACGGCGTCCACGACGACCTGCTCGAAACTGATTAGGGTTTAATTTATGAACGCACCTTTATTCGTCTCCCCGGTTCGAGTACTGGAACCCGGGTTGAACACCCTGCCTCCCGATACCGAACGCTACGTTGCCAGGGCGGGTGGCATCACCGCCCTCGAACTATTCGGCGGCGACCGCATCGAGGTGGTCAATCCCGAGGGTATGCAGGTTGGCGAGATCACGGTCTTCGACGCACGCGGTAACAGCGATATGCAGTTGCTCGGTGCGCAAGCGGATGGTAAGGCCGAGGGTTTCAAGACTATCCTGGACGGTAACGATGCAAGTGCGATCAAACTCGCACGCACCCTGAAGTTTCGCGGTATTTCGCTCGACAGCGCCCACAGCACGAGCATCTTCAGCAAGGAGACGCGCGCGGGTGACTCGATCAGCTTCACCGCAAACGAAGCCGTCACCTGTATCGTCGCCGCGCCCGGTGAACCGATGCTGGTCGATCAGCAAAACACCGTCACCGAATTGACCATATTCGTTCACCGCCAGGCACTGGATTCCGCGGAACGCCGAATCCATCTGCCTGATCCGCTTGCCGATCCGTTACAGGACCAGCGCATCGAGGCTCGCACCGCGTTCGCCTACGAGGTCAAGGCAGGACAATACCTCCAGATTATCGATGTCGAAGGGCGTGAATGCTCGGATTTCCAATGTTTCGACACCGCCGCACTGGACAAAGGCCTGGAACGTTGCATCGATGCAACCAGTACGCGTCATGTGGTGGGCAAGTCCTACCCGGTACCGGGACTACTGGCAAAATTTTATACCCAGGATTTCGAACCCCTGGTGGAACTGATACGTGATACCTGTGGGCGTCACGACAGTTTCGGCACCGCCTGTACTGCCAAGTACTACGAGGATCTCGGTTATCCCGGACATGTCAATTGCTCGGACAACTTCAATCGCGCGCTGGCACCATTCGGCATTCAATCACGTCCCGGGTGGATGGCGATCAACCTGTTTTTTAACACCAACATCGATGACACCAACCAGATGTATTTCGATGAACCCTGGTCACGCCCCGGTGACTACGTTTTGATGCGCGCCCTCAAGGATATGATATGCGTATCATCCGCCTGCCCCTGCGACGTCGACCCGGCTAATGGCTGGAATCCGACCGATATCCACATGCGCGTTTACCCGGACACGAATACATTTACCAAAGCGATGGCATACAGAATGACTACTGACGCAGAGAAACAACTCACCAAAGAAACCGGGTTTCACTCACGAACCCTGGAGCACACTCGCAATTTCACCGAGTACGCGGGCTACTGGCTCGCCAACAGTTACACCAGGTATGGTGCCATCGACGAATACTGGGCCTGCCGCGAAGGCGCCGTGGTTATCGACCTGTCGCCGCTGCGCAAATACGAAGTGCTTGGGCCTGACGCCGAACTGCTGATGCAAACCTGTGTCACCCGCAACATCCGTCGCCTTGCGGTCGGCCAGGTAGTCTACACCGCGATGTGTTATGAAAACGGCGGCATGATCGATGACGGCACCGTGTTCCGACTCGGTCAGGATAATTTCCGTTGGATCGGCGGCAGCGACGAGAGCGGCATCTGGTTGCGCGAACAGGCGCAGAAACTCGGCCTTGAAGCCTGGGTGCGTAACTCGACCGATCAACTGCATAACCTGCAGGTACAGGGCCCCAAAAGCCGCGACATTTTAAAACAGATTATCTGGACCCGACCGGACCAGGCCACGCTCGAAGAACTTGAATGGTTTCGCTTCTCGATCGCTCGCATTGGCGACGAACACGGCATTCCTCTCGTGGTTTCACGCACCGGATATACCGGAGAGCTCGGCTACGAAGTGTTTTGCCATCCGAAAGATGCGCCTGCCGTATGGGATGCGGTCTGGGAAGCAGGAAAAGCCTATGACCTGACGCCGCTTGGGCTTGAAGCCCTCGACATGCTGCGCGTTGAAGCAGGACTTATTTTTGCCGGTTACGAATTCAGCGATCAGACCGATCCGTTTGAAGCCGGAATTCCCTTTACCGTGCCGCTTAAAACCAAGGAAGACGATTTCATCGGCAAGGCATCGCTAATCAAGCGCAAGGAAAATCCGCAGCGTGTGCTGGTCGGGCTTGAGCTCAGCGGTGATGAACTGGCAGCCAATGGAGATTGCGTCAACATCGGGCGTAACCAGGTTGGCGAAATCACCAGCGCGGTGCGTTCACCGATCCTGCGCAAGAATTTTGCACTGTGTCGTATCCAGGTCGAGCATAGTGAATTGGGGACTGAGGTCGAAGTCGGCAAGCTCGATGGCAAGCAGAAGCGCCTGCCAGCGAAGGTGGTTGGTTTTCCGTTCTATGACCCGACCAAGTCCAGGGTGCGCGACGTCCCACCCCCTGAATAACTTAAGTTTTGGTTTGCGCGGACACGCAGGGGTATTTTAGTTTGTC
>Ga0255051_10000935_pt1 | contig 10625 bp, 10 predicted proteins | sample JV7_2_9_MG_FD_181719 | JGI IMG/M metagenome (GOLD analysis project Ga0255051, IMG submission 181719) | Seawater microbial communities from Jervis Inlet, British Columbia, Canada - JV7_2_9 | ecosystem: Environmental > Aquatic > Marine > Inlet | place: Canada: British Columbia | collected 2016-10-06
TGCAGGGCTCGGCTTTCTCGGCCTCGGTGCGCAGCCGCCTACGCCCGAATGGGGTGCGATGATATCGCTCGGCCGCCAGTACCTGATCGACCAGTGGTGGGTGCCGACCATGCCGGGTATCGCCATTCTCGTCGTCAGCCTCGGTTTTAACTTGCTCGGCGACGGCTTGCGCGATGTCTTCGATCCCAAGAGTGGGGGCTGAGAAATGTCCGATTCTCCCTTGCTCAGGGTCGAAGACCTGCACGTTACCTACAACACCCCGACCGGCCTGGTGCAGGCCGTCAAGGGCGTGAGCTTCGAGCTCGGGCGCGAAAAACTCGGTATCGTCGGCGAGTCCGGTTCCGGTAAATCGCAGACCGGGCGCGCCATACTCGGCCTGACCGCCCCGGGCGGCGAGGTACGCGCAAGGCGGCTCGAGTTCGAGGGTACCGACCTGTTGCACGCGGATAATCGCACCATGCGCCGAATTCGCGGCGGCGGCATTTCGATGATCATGCAGGACCCGAAGTATTCGTTGAACCCGGTCATGACGGTCGGTAAACAGATCGAGGAAGCCTTCCTGATTCACAGCAACGACAGCAAGCGCGAAGCCTACCGGCGCACGCTGGAAATGTTGCGCGCGGTCAAGATTCGCGAACCCGAGCGCGTCTACCGGGCCTACCCGCACGAAGTCTCCGGGGGCATGGGGCAGCGCATCATGATCGCGATGATGATGATTCCCGAACCCTCCATCATCATCGCCGACGAACCCACTTCGGCGCTCGATGTCACCGTGCAGTTACAGGTGCTCGCGGTACTCGACGACATGATCAGCGAACGCGGTATGGGGCTTATCTTTATCAGCCACGATCTCAATTTGATCGCATCGTTTTGTGACCGCATCCTGATCATGTACGGCGGCCAGGTCATGGAAGAATGCAATGCCGCCGAGCTTGAGCAAGCGCAACATCCCTACACACGCGGCCTGCTCGACTGCCTGCCGCGCCTCGACGGATCCCAGCACGAGCTCTCGGTATTGCGGCGTGATCCGGCCTGGCTGGAAACGCGCGGAGAAACGTCGTGATCGATATCCAGGGACTGGACGTAGTTTTTGGCCATGGCCACAAGGCATTCCACGCGGTGCGCAATGTTTCGCTCGCGGTCGAGAAGGGGCAGTCTTTTGGCCTGGTCGGCGAGTCGGGCTCGGGCAAGACGACCGTACTGCGCGCTCTGGCGGGTTTGCTCGATCGTGTCGCCACAGTTAGCGGGGTCATGACGGTAGCTGGTGAAACCCTGCAACAACAGCGTTCGCAGGCGTTTCGCAGACGCGTGCAGATGGTGTTTCAGGACCCCTACGGTTCGCTGCATCCGCGCCATACTGTCGATACCATCCTCAGCGAGCCGGCGCGTGTGCATCGCCTCGACCGTATCGAGGAACGCGTGGTTGCGGCGCTGGAGGAGGTCGGTTTGAACGCATCCTTCCGTTTCCGCTATCCGCACCAGATTTCGGGCGGCCAGCGCCAGCGGGTTTCGGTCGCGCGCGCGCTCATCACCGACCCGGATATCGTGCTGCTCGATGAACCGACCTCGGCGCTCGACGTCTCGGTGCAGGCGGAAGTGCTCAACCTGTTGATGCGTCTGAAACGCGAACACGGGCTGACCTACGTGCTGGTAAGCCATAATCTCGCCGTGGTCGCGCACGTCTGCGAAGCCCTGTCGGTGATGCAAAATGGTGAAATCGTCGAAACCATGGGCGTGCAGCAGCTGCGCGAGCACAGTTCGAGCATGCCTTACACTCAGCAATTGATGACCGCGAGCCTCGGTTATGACCGCGGCGCGATCGATGCTTTCGAAGAATTCGGTCAATAGTTAACGGGCGGGGAACGGAATCATGGCAAGAATCGCAGTCGGCGGAATCCAGCACGAAACCAACGTCTTCGGCCCCTACCCGGCGAAATACGAGGTCTTCGCCGTGCGCGACGAATGGCCGCCGCTGTGCCGCGGCGCGCGCATGCTGGACGAAGTCGGCGGCGTCAATCTGCCGGTGACCGGCGCCATCGACCGGTTGCGCGAACTCGGCCATGAAATCGTTCCGCTGCTGTGGTGTTCGGCGACGCCATCCGCGCAGGTCACCGAGGATGCCTTCGAACGTATTTCGGCGATGATGCTGGAAACGCTGACAGCCGCGGGTCCGGTCGACGGCGTGGTGCTGGATCTGCACGGCGCCATGGTCTGCGAGCATGTCGCCGACGGTGACGGTGAATTACTGCGTCGGTTCCGTGCCGTCTTGGGCGATGATGTCCCGATCGCGGCCAGCCTCGACCTGCACGCCAATATCAGCGATCAGATGCTGGCGCAGGCGAGCGTGCTCGAAGCTTTCCGCACCTATCCGCACGTCGACATGAGCGACACCGGCCGGCGTGCTGCCGACCTGGTCCAGCTGTTGCTGCAAAACGGGCTGGCGCGGTTCCCCGCAAGCGCGGCGCGGCGTACCGATTTCCTGATTCCACCGGTGTGGGGTTGCACGCTGGTGGACCCGGCAAAGGCGATTTATGCCAGTCTCGAAGACCTGGTCCGCGGGAAAGTAGTGGGCATGTCGCTGGCTTGTGGATTTCCGTTGTCCGACGTGGTCGAAGCCGGACCGTTGTTGGTGGCCTACGGCTTCGAGCAGGCGACAGTCGATGCCACGGCCGATGCCTTGCTCGCCGAAATCGAGCGTCGTGAATCCGAGTTTCGCGGCCGGCTCTACGGCGTCGAAGAAGCGGTGAGCGAAGCGATAAGATTATCGAGCACCGCCTCCGGACCGGTCATCCTCGCGGACTCGCAGGATAATCCCGGTGGCGGTGGTTCCGGCGATACTACCGAAATCTTGCGCGCGCTGGTCGAAGCCGATGCGCAGGATGCATTGGTCGGTGTGATTAACGATGCCGCCGCGGCACAGATCGCGCACAGCGCAGGCGTCGACGCGGAAGTTGAAATCAGCCTGGGCGGCAAGTCCGGGTTTCCGGGCAATCAGCCGCTGCTGGGCGTGTTTCGCGTACTGGCACTGTCCGACGGGCGTTTCCGGGCCACCGGACCGATGCTCGCCGGCGCTGAAATGGACTTCGGCCCGACCGCCTTGCTCGAAATCGGCGGGGTCCGCATTGCCGTTGGTTCCAGGGCAATTCAAACCATGGATCAATCCATGTTTCGTCATCTCGGTATCGAACCCGACCGGCAACGCATCATCTCGATCAAGAGCAGCGTGCACTTCCGCAACGACTTCCAGGCTACCTGCGCGGCCGTGTTACCGGTGGTCGCACCCGGGGCGGTAACGGTCGATTTGTCTACCGTGGATTTCAGCGATTCACGGCTGCGCCGGCTCGCGCGCAAGGGCGTCAAAGCAGCCGGTGATGGCTGATTGGTGCCAATGCCGTAACGGAATGTCGGCCCGACTTTTGCAGCGGCGGCTTGATTCGTCCGCGCGACTGGTGTTAACTAAAACCCATCGAAGCGAGGGAGAGTGATATGAAACTAGCTGAATTGATCAAGGGCAAGCAAAACGATATTGTCAGAATCAGGGCCAACAGCAATATCGCAGATGCGGCGAACATGATGGCGAGTAACAAGATTGGCGCGTTGCTGGTGGAAGATGACCAGGGAACAATTGCGGGTATCCTGTCGGAGCGCGATATCGTGCGCGGCATGGGTCCGCACGGCGCCGATCTGCACGATGTCGAGGTGTCTGAATTGATGACGAAGGATCTGATTCATTGTTCGTCGCAGGATACCGTCAACGAGGCCATGGCGAAGATGACCGATCGCCGCATTCGCCACCTGCCGGTGTGCGACGACGACGAACTGGTCGGATTTATCAGCATAGGCGACCTGGTGAAGTGCCGCATCATGGAAGTCCAGGGCGAGGCCGAGGCGCTGCGTCAGTACATTATGTCCTGAGCCGGTCAGGAATGACTCCAGGGATGTCGTCTCTGCGTAAGCAGGGCGGTCCGACGTATCGGCCTTACAGCGCGCCACCGTTATAAGATTCCTGCTTGCGCCGGTCCGACGCATCGGGGAATGACCGCGGGGGCGTAATATAATGTCGCGGACGGGCACAAAGAGGATTAAACAATGACATTACAAGTTTCAAGTCAGAAAACGATGCGCGTAAATGCATCCACTTCGGTGTGCGCGCAGAGTCTGGCGGCGCTTGTCTTCGGTGTGATCATCCTCTTCGTCGTCGGTTTCGCACCCATCGGGGTCGCGCACAATGCCGCCCACGATGTCCGCCACAGCGTGGCCTTTCCCTGCCACTAGCCTGCATATTGCATCAGTTGCCTGAGCGCCTGGCGTTTACGCCCGGGATTCTGTGGTTGCCGGACTTTAGCGGACCCCGCAAGGTATAAGCGATGATTTTCTCCAGAATTATCTACAGCGCGATCCTGGTCGGGCTGGTCTCGGGCGTGCTGTTGAGCAGTCTGCAGATCGCCAGTCTCAATCCGATAATTTTCGCCGCCGAAGCTTATCAACTCGATGCCGGTGAAACGGCCGCTGACAAAGGCGGCGATGGGCATTCCGATCACAGTCACGAACATGACGAAGACGCCTGGGCGCCTGCGGATGGGCTCGAGAGGACCGCTTATACCTTTCTCGCCAACATCCTCGTGAGCACCGGGTACGCCGCCATGATGCTGGCCATGATGAACCTGGCCTGGTTGGCGCGCAAACGCAGTATCAGCTGGAGCCAGGGTAGTCTGTGGGGGCTTGCCGGCTTCGTGGTGATGTTTCTTGCGCCCGCGCTTGGATTACCGCCCGAAATCCCCGGGGTGGCGGCGGCACCGCTCGAGCATCGGCAAATCTGGTGGTTGCTGACCGCGCTTAGCGTGGCCATCGGGCTTGGCATCTTTGCGTTTACGGCCGTCCGCATAAAGGCCCTGGGCCTGTTGTTCCTGGTGATACCCTATGTCGTCGGCGCGCCGCATGTCGATGGACCGATGTTCCGCCACCCCGATCCGAATGCCACGCAGGCGCTGGTCTACCTGCATCAGCAGTTCGTCGTCATCAGCGGCATTACCAGCCTCGTTTTCTGGCTGGTTCTGGGCCTCAGCTGCCGCGTCGCCTTCAATCGCTGGTTCAGGTACCTGCCGAAAAGCGACGACTAAATGCGACCCGTTTGATTCGTAAACCGTCACGTCGTTCCGTAAAACTTGTCAATTGAGAAACCCCGATATATGGTGCCCGCTGTGAAGGTGTCCACTAAGTGGATGAAACGAGAAGTCGGTGCGAAGTTTTTCATTCAATCCCGACGCTGCCCCCGCAACGGTAAGCAGGTTTGACCTGCGAGCCCGGAGACCGGCCTTCGCTTGTGTTGATACAGCCTTCGGCAAACGGGAATCTTCCTCGGCCTGCCGGGCGTATCTTTAATTCTTGCTTTTATCGGTACGGGCGGTGCCGGAGGTTATTATGCCCAGAAAACCATTTCTTGCGGTCCTCCCGACCGTTTTCTCCCTGCTGGTCGCGGTACCCGCTTTTGCTGAAGGTGATGAGCCACTGGTAATCGTGGTGACGCCTTCGGGTATCGAGCAACCGGTAACCGAGGCCAATACCACTGTTACCGTTATCGACCAGAAAACCATCGAAGAGTCGAACGCCGGTTCGGTTGCGGAGCTTCTGCGTGGTCAGGCCGGGTTGCACGTCTCCGATATCTTTGGTGACGGCAGCCAGGCCACGATCGATTTGCGCGGCTTCGGTCCAACCGCCGGTAGTAATACGCTGGTACTGGTCGACGGCCGAAAACTGAATAATTCGGCGGACGGCGCCGCGCCTGATTTGTCTCTCATCGACATAGACGATATCGCGCAGATTGAAATTCTGCAGGGCAGTAGCGGTGTGCTCTATGGAAACCAGGCCGTGGGTGGTGTGGTTAATATAATCCGCAAGAAGTCATTCGAGGATAGCGCCAGGGTCGGTGTGCGCGCGGGGAGTTACAATTCATCGCAGTTGAGCGCCGCGGGGAACAAGGTATTCGGTCGAAACCGGTTATCGGCTTCGGTTTCCAGCCGGAGCACCGACAACTATCGCGATAATAACGAGGCTGAAAACCAGCGCCTTTCCCTGAGAGGGGAAAGAATCGACAGCGGCCTGACGAGCTACATCGAATTCGAGGCGGTAAACGACGATATCGACACACCGGGCGCCCTGCTCGAAGACGAGATGGATGACGACCGGGAGCAATCCCTGGATTTTTACGAGGATGATTATTTCGAAACCGAAACCCGCATGATCCGTATCGGCATGGACAAGGTGCTGGACGATGCACGCACGGTCGGCTTCGATTTTTCCAATCGTGAATCGGACCGGGATTTCATCCAGACGTTTCGTCCGTCTCCAGGTACCAAGACAACCCAGGACCGTGAAACCAGGATTCTCAATGCAAGCTACAAGGTTGTCCCGGTGAACTCCGACGCCCTGAGCAGTTACCTGGTTGGCTTCACTCGCGAAGACACGGATTACGAACTGCTATCAGCAGCCGGTCCCCAGGAAGTCGACCAGGTGATCCAGGATATTTTCCTGTCCACACAATGGTCGACCGGGGCGCGTAGCCATATCGATGCCGGCGTGCGCTACAGCGATCAACAGGCCGACATCAAGAATTTTAATTTTGCGACTAGCGAAATTGACCGTATTGATGCTGACGATACGGTTACGGTATTCAGCCTGGGCTACAGCCACCGTTTCGACCAGGTGAAACTGTTCGCGCGGGCGGATCAGAACTTTCGCTACCCGACCGTGGAAGAACACACCAACGTGCCTTTCGGCGACGAACCCGGACTCGATACCCAGCAAGGCGTATCGATGGAACTCGGAATGGAGTACCGCGTGAGTCAGTACCGGCTACGCGGCACCCTGTACCGCATCGATCTGGACGACGAAATCGCGTTCGACTCGACGGAGTTTGCCAACCTGAACCTGGACGAAACCAGGCGCAACGGCTTGATGCTCGAAGCGGCCAGGCAGTGGTCGAATGCGTTTGATACCCGTATCAGCTTTACCATCCTGGATGCCGAGATAACCGACGGCGAATTCGATGGTAACCAGTTACCGCTGGTGCCGGAGCGTACCATCCGGCTTGACGGCAATTATAGCTTCAGCCCCGAGTGGCTGCTCGGTGTCGAGGTAATTGCCGTTGATGAGCAGGTGTTCGGCGGCGATTTCGCCAATGAGCTGAAGGATCTCGATTCCTATGAAGTCGTCAATGCCCACGCTTCCTACAGGCACAAGAACTGGGTGCTGGGATTCCGCGTCAACAACCTGCTGGATGAAGAGTACAGCGAGACTGGTAGCAAGTTTACTCCGTTTGATCCGATAACATTTGCGTCGTTGCCCAGCCAACCTGCCTTCTTCCCGTCTCCCGAACGTAACTTCTGGCTTAGCGCTAAAGTTGAGTTCTAGGCCGGACAGGAGAGGGACCCGAAAACAATACGGGTCCCTCTCTTCAATTCAATAAGCGCAGGATCCTGAATTTAATTTAGAATGCGCCGTATGAATCTTCGCCGGTCCGCTTTCTTCGCCCTGCTGGGTCTTGCGCTACTGTTCGCGGGAGCGCGCGCCCACGCCGCCAGGGGAATCGTCTCGCTGGATCTGTGCACCGACTGGATGCTGTTGAAATTCGCCGACTCGTCACAGGTTCGCGCCTACTCGCCGCTGCTGTACAAGTACCAGGCGGACTGGGTGCCCGACGGCCTGCCGGTACACGACGGTAGTCTCGAGCATATTCTGCAACTCGATGCGGGCTTACTGATTAGCGGCGAGTACAATGCGATATTGCTACGCAAACGCTTGCAACAGCTCGGCAAGCAAGTTGCGGTCCTGTCGTTACCCAGCACGCTGGATGGCATTCGCCGCTACCAGGACGAGTTTTTCGAGTTGATCGATGCAAAGCCGGGTGCGAGCACCGTCGATTGGGACAGGACTTACGCGCCACGCCGCGAGTCGCTGCTGCTGCTTGGTCCCAACGGTATCGGCACCGGCGCCAATACGCTGGAAAACGACCTGTTGCGCAAGGCCGGCTGGGATAACTATATCGAAGCTTCCGGATACGTCAGCTTGCGCATGGAACGAATCGTCGCGGACCCGCCGGATGCGATCTATTCGTCGGCGCCGCTGTCGAATTCGCTGGCGAACCTGTTTATCCGCCACCCCGCCATCCAGTCGCTGATGGCGGACGGCGGAACAGCGCGTGCTGAGGACTGGCGCTGGGAATGTCCCGGGCCATGGAGCCTCGAATTGATACAGGAGCTGTCCGCGTGGAAAGGTTCCTGAATCCCGCCCTGCTGCTGTTGTTGTTAATGGTTGCGATCCTGTCACTCGGCATCGGGATCCTGGACGTCGAGGTCGGCTCCGCCCTGATCGACTGGTCTTCGAGTTCATTGAGCGGGGAGGCATTGACGCGCGAGGCGCTTATCGTCGGTGAGATCAGGTTGCCGCGAACGCTGCTGGCGCTGATTGTAGGCGCGGCCATGGGGATTTCCGGCGCCGCGCTGCAGGGCCTGTTACGCAATCCGCTGGTCGACCCGGGTTTGATCGGCGCCAGCCAGGGCGCTGCGCTTGGTGCCGCGCTGGTTTTCTATTTCAACCTTTTTTCCGGCCTGGGGGCCCTGGCGACACCGATCGCGGGCCTGATCGGCGCGGCATTGACGCTCTTCATTCTCATGGGGTTGTCGGGTTCCATGGCGCGGCCGGCGATCATCATCATGGCCGGGCTTGCGATCTCGACCCTGTCCAGTGCGTTACTCGCCGTGGTCCTCAACTTTGCGCCTAATCCTTACGCCATGCAGGAACTCGTCTTCTGGCTGCTGGGCTCGGTATCGAATCGCGGCCTCGACAATCTTGCTGTTCTGTTGCCGGCGTTCGTGATCGGGTCGACCATGCTGTTGACGCAGCGCAAGCTGTTGCTCGGTCTCAGCCTGGGTGAGCAGGTCGCCGACAGCATGGGGCTGGAGGTGACCAAACGGGGCAGGTATATCGTCCTCGGGACGGCCTTGCTGGTCGGGTCGTCGGTTGCGGTGGCCGGTAATATCGGTTTTATCGGGCTGGTTGTGCCGCACCTGATTCGGCCCCTGGTCGGCTATCGGCCCGATCGCTTGTTACTGCCATCGGCGTTGGTCGGCGCTATCGTCGTGTTGGTGGCCGATATGCTGGTGCGTCAATTACCGCCCGAACGCGAACTCAAGCTCGGCGTGTTGACGGCGTTGATCGGCGCGCCCTTCTTTGTCTGGCTGGTGTGGAAGGAGAGGCAGCGATGGCTTTGATGTCGATCGACAACCTGACGGTGGAGCAGCGCCTGATCGATGCTTGCCTGGAAATACACGCGGGCGAAGTCCTCGGCCTGATCGGCCCGAATGGCGCCGGCAAGTCGACGCTGCTGAATGCGATTACCGGCCTGATTCCGCGCAGCGGCCACATCAGCCTGGGCGGGCAGAACCTGGAGCGGCTCGATAGCCTGCAAAGGGCCAGGCAGATTGCCCTGCAACCCCAGTTTATCGAAAGCGTGTGGGCGTTGACGGTACACGATATCGTGTCGATGGGCCGACTGCCCTGGGGCGACAGCGATCAATCGATTATTCGCGCTGTGATGCAGCAGGCCAACATCACCGACTTCGCCGATCGGCATGTGAACGAGCTCTCCGGCGGCGAGCGCGCCCGCGTCTGGCTTGCGCGCGTGCTCGCAAATCAGCCCGTGTTGCTGCTGGTCGACGAACCGGTGGCGAACCTCGATATACATTACCAGCAGGAAGTAATGCAGATACTGGTCGATTATGCGCGCACCGGGCATGCTGTCGTCATCGCCATCCACGACCTGAGCCTGGCGGCGCGTTACTGTGATCGGCTTTGCCTGATGGATAAGGGCAAAACCGTGAAAACAGATACCATCGAGGCAGTGCTTAATAGCGAAATACTGTCACCGGTGTTCAACGTCGACGTCTACGTGGACCTGGATAACCAGCCACCGGTGGTTCTGGCGCAGTAGCTTTAATGCATAACTTAATGGTTTCCTGCACGCGAGGAGTTGCGTATTCTGTTGCCGAATTCGTTGGACCCAGGATGAAATCAATTTATGCCTGAAGTGAAAACCATCGCCGAGTTGAGAATCGACAATGTACGTTTATGCCGGCGCATCACGGAGCTTGCGGAAACAGGCGCAATCGAGGGTGATGGCGTTTGCCGACTGGCCTTGAGCGACGAAGATCGCGAGGGTCGCGACCTGGTTTGCCAATGGATGAAACAGCTGGGCATGCGCGTCAGCGTCGACCGCATCGGCAATGTCGTGGCGATACGCGACGGCCTCGAGGATGTCGCGCCGGTGATGACCGGATCGCACGTCGATAGCGTGGCCACCGGTGGCCGCTACGACGGCGCGCTGGGCGTGTTAGCCGGCCTCGAAGTCATCGCCAGCCTGAACGATGCCGCTGTCAGCACGCGCCGCCCGCTGGCGGTAGGTTTCTTCACCAACGAGGAAGGCGCCCGCTTCGCGCCGGACATGATGGGCAGCGGCGTGCACCAGGGCGCGCTAGACCTCGATGAGATGCTCGCCAGCAGAAGCATCGATGGCAAGATTCTCGGCGAAGAGTTAAAGCGTATCGGTTACGACGGCGCGACCGGGGTCA
>Ga0255051_10000938_pt1 | contig 10617 bp, 12 predicted proteins | sample JV7_2_9_MG_FD_181719 | JGI IMG/M metagenome (GOLD analysis project Ga0255051, IMG submission 181719) | Seawater microbial communities from Jervis Inlet, British Columbia, Canada - JV7_2_9 | ecosystem: Environmental > Aquatic > Marine > Inlet | place: Canada: British Columbia | collected 2016-10-06
GTATAAGATCTGCTTGCAGAGATAATCGTATTTAAATCTAAATATAAAGGAGAAAAAAATGGCAGAAGCAAAAGGATTGAGCAAACCGGTAAAGCTGAAAAATGAGCTCGCAGAGTTTATGGGTGCAGCGGAACTTCCCAGAACAGAGATCACCAAAAAATTATGGGACTATATTAAAGCAAATAAACTTCAGACAAAGACTGAAAATGGAACTCCTGAGAACGCAGGCAAGTTCATTGTGGCTGATGCTAAATTGCTCCCGATCTTCAAAAACACAAAATCCCGAAGCAAATCTGGCAATGTCACCGACCTCACAAATCTGAAAGAAGGTCAGACTATCAACATGATGCAGGTGGCCGCGGTTGTCAGCGCTAACATAGAATAAGCTTAAAGTGTCGTGCCTGCTTATCAATAACGCAGACCCGACACCCTTCCGGCCGGTAACCGACGTCGTTATGTGGCAGGATACCTATTGCCCTTCCATGTTGGCACAACAAAATGTGTTCTGATAGTGTAAAAGCTTATGATCTTCCGGAACGCGTGCGCAGGTACGATGCCGACATGGACATCATGCACCCCCTTCGGTTGAAGATGATCGAAATCGCATTGGGAGTTCTTCCGTTCCATCGGACACGATCTTTGAGGGCTCTCGATCTTGGCGTCGGAACGGGTGTATTTTCGCAACAATTTTTAGAGAAGTATCCGAACTCGAAAGTGGTCGCGATCGATGGCGCTGACTCGATGTTGGAACTTGCAAAATCACGACTCGGTGATCTTGTCCAACGCGTGGAGTGGATCGTGTCCGAGTTTAAAGCGATACCCACAGCGGTCATCAGACCGCGCTCCCTCGACGTCGTGATCTCGTCTTACGCACTTCACCATCTGAATACTCATGAAAAACCTGCCATCCTGAGATCGGTCGTGAGGGCCATAAAACCAGGCGGTTGGTTCTTGAATGCGGATCTTGTAGTGGCCGAAGCTCCCGATGTGGAACGGCGAATTCAGGAGATTCGTGTTGAATCTGTAACTGATCGTGCACCCCCGCAAGACAGGCGCTTCCGTAGCGCTGATGCTACCAGACAGTTTCTCGATGACCTTGAAGCAGCGGAGGAAGATCAGCCGCAAACATTGGACAACGACATGCGAATCCTTCGTGAATCTGGAATTATAAATGCTGAAGTGTTTTGGAAAGAGTATCGTGAGACTGTGATCGGTGGTCCAAAAACAAGTGCCACATGACACCACGCTGCGGCGGAATACCTCAAACAATTTTATCAAGAGAAAAACATGGGAGAAATAAAACTGATTAGCAGAAGAGTTTTCTGTAAATTTCTCATTAGCACCATGCTTGCTCCCAGATTGCATGCCGAGCAAAATCAACCTACGCAAATCGCACAAGGGAGAAAACAGCTAATTCAAATGGAAGGAAGCGACATTTTAGTGGTGTATTACTCTCTCAGCGGAAATACCGAAATACTGGCTAAGGCGATCGCATCCCGCTATCAGGCAGATCTTATTGAAATTGATGCTGAAGAATACAGCAACCATATCATAGGCACGATCCATGCCAGCTTCGATGCCTGGACTGAAGAAAGAAATTCGAAAATCGATCCTGGAATTATCGATTTGAGTCGCTATCGATTTATTTTTTTAGGATCTCCAGTTTGGTGGTTTCGTCCTGCTGTGCCTTTGTGGGCCTTTGTTGTAAAAAACAACTTTCAAGATCAGAATATCATACTGTTTAATACTTTTAACAGCCGTTTTAAAGACAAGTATATAGATGAATTTTCAGACCTGGTAAAATTAAAAGGAGGCAATCTTGGCGATCATATTTTTCTAAGACGTGGTCGCTGGTATAATCAACTTGACCAAAATGAACTGGTCGAACAGATCCAAACACTTATAAAATCCAAAGAAACCCGATGGGATTTCAGACCCGGACTAGACCTAAATTAGGGCAAAAATCCAAAGCATGTAGGAGAGGCTAATACACAGCAAAACAGGGGATGTATATCAGATAATAACTTGACCAGTAAATTTCGGCTTGGTAATAGCATAATGTGCCACATAAAGCCTGTATTGATGCGCCTTCATTTCCACCTGTTGGAAAGGACCGGAATATCGTCAATATCAACCGCAATGCGTCGTTTGCTGACAGGTTATGCAATTATCTTGAATACCCCATAAATACTCGTTCAAACAGACATGACACCACGCTGCAATTTTACCCTTTTCTGAAGCGCAACGAATCCAAAGCGGACAAAGAAAGAAAAGGATGGTTGCCGGACTTTGGTTATCAATTATGTGGGAGTTAGGAGTGCACAGAATTGAAAGAAAAAAAAGATAAAGAAACAATTGAAGACCTCATCATCCTGGCAATGGAATGTATGAATTTAGCGATAACCATCATCGACCCGCAAGGAACCCTCCTTTATTACAATAGGCAAGCAGCCAAAATTTTGGACCGAAAACCCGGCTACATCGATAAAGATATCCACTTAGATCATAACAAAGCAACTTCTAACAAAACGCTTGATTTGATGCTCCGGGGTTTCAAAGAGGGAAGAACAGCACCCTACCATTATGAAGCTAAACCCTACGGAAAAACAATTCTTGTTTCACTTTCGCCCATTTTAAAAGATGGCAATTTTATCGGCTGCATACAATCGGTAAGGCTTAAAATGGATGCTGCCCCAGAATAAATGTCCCTCATTATTTTAGGTTGATCTGCTTAAAATATTGGAGTTTGGCTTTAGGCACAATGACACCCGGCGGCGTGCTTTTGGTAATCTGCAGCCTGAAACCCGCAGAGAGGGCTGGATAGAACAAAAAGGGCCACTTATGGATGGAAACTAATTCATAATTTTTAGGAGGTATGATCAATGGATTCAACGGGTAAGGTCGCTCTTGTTACAGGGGCAGGATCGGGCATTGGCAAGCGAACTGCACTTGCTCTTTTGGAATGCGGATATTTTGTTTTCCTTGCGGGGCGTCGATTGAAGTTTTTAGAAACCACCGCCAGGGAGGCAAGCGCAGGCAATTCAAGTGCGTTGGTTGTGCCCACGGATGTAATGAACCCTGATTCAGTACGAGATTTGTTCGCAAAGATAAAGGGCACCTTTGGCCGGCTCGACCTTTTATTTAACAATGCGGGTACTGGCACACCACCTATTCCTTTGGAAGATCTGTCTTATGGTCAATGGAAAACCGTCGTTGATACAAACCTGACCGGTGCATTTCTGTGTACACAGGAAGCGTTTAGGATAATGAAAAGTCAACACCCACGGGGTGGACGCATTATCAATAACGGTTCTATCTCTGCACACACCCCGCGTCCGGATTCTGCGCCCTATACGGCTACAAAACATGCAATCACAGGCCTTACCAAGTCGACGGCACTCGATGGCCGCAAGTACGATATTGCCTGCAGTCAAATAGACATTGGAAACGCAACGACAGAGATGACGAAAAGTATGAAAACAGGCGTTCCGCAGGCAGATGGTTCCATCGCAGTTGAGCCGACCATCGATTTGGATCATGTTGCAAATGCCGTGCTGTATATGGCGAGCCTTCCGCCGGAAGCCAACGTCCAATTTCTAACAGTCATGGCGACGAAGATGCCCTACATCGGGCGGGGATGAAAATCGCCCAACAGCCTGGATCAACTGCGGCGACAAAATTCATATGTCGTAGTTTGTTTGCATCGTTGGACCGGAAGAAAATCAACTATGCACATTTATAAGATCGACCAATGGAGGCATCCTCACCGATTCAATATTGTCAATAGAATCGGAGAGAGAAACACGAATCGAGTAATTGCTTTGACCGCAGTCACAATGATTGTGGAGATTGTAGCTGGTATGGCTTACGGATCCATGGCTCTGTTGGCAGATGGGTGGCATATGGCTACGCATGTCGCAGCCCTGGCCATCACCGTAATGGCTTACCGTTACGCACGAATCCATTCTGAAGACCCGAGCTTCAGTTTCGGTACAGGAAAAGTCGTTGTCCTTGGCGGTTTCGCCAGCGCTGTTGCCCTTGCGGTGGTCGCTTTGCTGATGGCTATCGAGTCCATTCAAAGACTCCTTGATCCCAGTACCATTCAATTTAATCAGGCAATTTTTATCGCTTTAATTGGTTTGGTGGTAAATATAATAAGCGCTTTTCTTTTGCATTCACAATCGCTTAAACATGCCTCGAATGAGCCGCACCATCATGTTGACCACAATCTCAAAGCCGCTTATCTTCACGTTATGGCCGATGCTTTAACTTCTTTTCTTGCAATCATCGCCTTGTTTTCCGGTAAGTTCTATGGGTTGAACTGGATGGACCCGATTATGGGGATTGTTGGAGGCGGTCTTATCGCCAGGTGGTCGCTGGGTTTGCTCAGGGACACATCATCGATTCTGTTGGATCGCAACACAAATCCGGAAATTGCGCGGCGGATCCGATCCATTATAGAATCAGATTCCGACAATCGGATTTCAGATCTGCACATATGGTCCCTCGGCTCAAACCAACATGCCGCAATCATTTCCATTGTCACACATTTCCCCAAGCCTGTTGAACATTATAAGAAGTTGCTCACAAAATACAGTGAATTGGCCCATGTAACCGTTGAGACTCATCTTTGCGTGGATGAGCCCTGTTTGGTATTTAAAGAAGAGAAAAACAGCTAACCCGTCGCTCGAGCGGGCCTGCGGTTGGCGTTGAAACTTGAATCATTACAGTAGGGTTAGGAGGCTTATATGCTAACAGGGTTATATATTTTAATCGCATTATTTATGGGTGTTATTTATTCAATATATTTACCAATGAATAGCTCTGTATCAAAATATTTAGGATCTCCCTTAACAGCGACTGTTTCTTTCTACACTGTGGCGCTTGCCACATCTATCCTGATATTTACATTTTTCGGTAAATTTGAAACGATTTATAAAATCAAAAATGTTCCACCCTATTTATTTTTAACCGGTTTTATAAGCGCATTTATAGTTTTGGGTATAACTTTTCTTATTCCAAAAATAGGAGCAAGAAAACTGTTTATACTCCTAATAGCAGGGCAAATAATAATGGCAATTATTATAAGTCATTTCGGTGTATTAGAGTCTCCAAAAGACCCAATAACATTTAGAAAAATTATCGGGGCCATTCTTTTGTTTTCCGGCGCCATAGTTTCTGTTATTTAAGCAGGAGGCGGATCGTAATCGAATCGAAGGTACAAAACCCGAGTTTACGAATCGATAAATCAATTGTTCAAAACTTTCCCGCCCTTCAGATAAAGCTTAGAGTCAAACGTTCACGAATATGGTTTTAAAAATGGGTATTATAGAAATTCGTTATTATTTCAAATTAGACAAGCAAAAGCATGAAATTATTGATGTGCGAATAGACTCACAAACGCTTGAAATGGTAAACAAAGCTTCTGAAAATTTACCAGCGTGGACGCGGCTTGATTTTCATCAATGCCCCCATTGTCCGCTCAATACACATAGTCATCCAGATTGTCCGGTCGCCTTGAGCCTTGTCGATGTAGTGAAGCGGTTTGATAATGTTTTGTCGTATGATCAGATTGATTTGGAAGTTATTACCGCAGAGCGGCATGTGTCCCAACATACGACTGCACAAAAAGGAATAAGTTCGCTGATCGGACTGCTGTTCCCGACAAGCGGCTGCCCCCACACGGCCTTCTTTCGGCCGATGGTCCGTTTTCACCTACCGATGGCCACTCCGGAAGACACTATTTTTCGTGCGACCGGAATGTATATGCTGGCCCAATATTTTCTTCGAAAAGAAGGTCAGAGGGTAGATTTTGAGCTGCACGGGCTAACACAGATTTACAACAATCTGCACTTGCTAAATATCAAGATCGCAGAAAGGCTGAGGAGTGCGGCCAAGACCGATTCCTCTATAAATGCTATAAGTTCATTGGATACGTTCACCTATTCTTTAACCTTTGTTATCGAGGATCAGTTGGAAGAAATCCGACATTTGTTTGTCCCATATTTTTCCGATTCTTATAGTCACATCATTGAGGCCATCGACGAATTGAATGAATCTCCCAAAAGCAAAAAAGATATTTAACAACTCAAGCTTCAAACCGTAGATTTTACGAAAACCCGCATTCGAATCACGCCGAAGTCGACGACCCTGTGGATTGGGGGGGCAAACTCGTTTGAGAAGTTAGGAGAATCAAAGTGGATTTTACACCGATCAATCTACAAGAAAAATTGAGCAAATTTACTGATAACTGGTCGCCCAAAATTATAGCTCAAATTAACGATTATCATTTGAAAATAGTGAAACTTCAAGGTGACTTCGTTTGGCATTCGCATGATGATACGGATGAAATGTTCATAGCGATTGATGGAAAGATGGAAATCGTGTTCCGTGACGGGAAGGTTGTTCTGGGGCCGGGAGAGTTGTTTGTTGTTCCAAAAGGAGTCGACCACAAGCCTTTCGCTAAAAATGAATGTAATATTATGCTTATCGAACCGGCAGGTACGGTTAATACCGGTGATGCCAATGGCGACATGACCGCGGAGGATGATATTTGGATATGAGTTTCAAAATTCTGTGCCGCCACATGGTACTGTTATAAGGCTTATGAAGGAAGGGGTAATCTATCATGATATTAGAACGCATCAAAAAAGGCATAATAATTGGCGACGGGGGGACCATATTCGAGTTGGAACGAAGAGGTTATGTAAGCGCAGGTCCTTTTACCCCGGAGGTTGTGATAGAACATCCTGAAGCTGTTAAGCAACTTCAGACAGATTTTGCACGTGCAGGTGCCGACGTTCTTCAAGCATGTGCCTATTATGCCCATAAAGAAAAACTAAAGGATATAGGAATGGAGGACGCGTTGGCGGATATCAATAAAAATGCCGTTCTGATTGCTCGGGAGATTGCCGATGAATATGGCATTATGGTGGCAGGTAACCTCTGCAACACTTGGGTTTATGATCCACAAGATGCTTCGACCCATAAAGATACAAGAGAGCAGTTTGAAGAGCAGATTCAGTATCAGACAGATTACGGAACAGATTTTTTTATTGCTGAAACTATTGAATATCTCGGCGAAGCAAAAATTGCCCTGGAAGCAATAAAAGCCACCGACAAACCTTCCATGATAACGCTCGGTTTTAAAAGAGATACTGTCACTTTGGATGGAATAAGAATGGAAGAAGCTTTTAAAGTGCTGGAAGATTCGGGAGCAGATATCGTTGGTTTAAACTGTTTCAGAGATCCCGGGAGGATGCTACCGCTTGCCCAACGTGTAAGAAAAAATGTATCCTGTTATGTCGCAACCCAGCCGGTGGCATTCAAATGCACGGATGCCAAGCCATACTTTCAGATTCAGGAATCCGAAGGTCAGATAGCCTTTCCGACAGCGCTTGATCCCTTTATTCTGACAAGACAAGAAATGGCATCCTATGCTCTGCAGGCAGAAGCGTTGGGGATTAATTATATAGGTTCCTGCTGCGGTACCGCTCCTCATCACATTCGGGCCATGTCCGAGGCTTTGGGGAGAACCGTACCGAACAGTAAATACTCTCCCAAGATTAATCTTCATACCATTATCGGAGATGATGAGCATATAAAAGAGAAAGATGAGCGAATATTATATGAACAACGCTATGGAAAAGCATAAGTTCAATTTTTCGACCAGGACGGATAAAAGACATGAAATGGCATAGCTTGAGCAAAAAGGTTTTGAGTGGTGGGGTTATAAAGCGCGGGGAGGCACGGGCGTTGTTGGAATCTTCCGACGATGAATTGTTCGAGGTTCTACAGGCCTCCTTTGACGTCCGCCGTCATTACTTTGGCCGGGATGTTCGCTTACACGTTATTCGTAATGCGAAGAGTGGCAATTGTAGCGAGGATTGTGGCTTTTGCAGTCAGGCTACAACGGCAAACAGCATGATCCCACGCTACACGATGCAGACTGTGGAAGAGATAGTCGAGGGAGCGCGTGAGGCACACCGCTTAAAGGCAGTGCGGTATTGCATAGTTGCCAGCGGTCGTACCACGCCGGCTGAAGAGATAAAGCTGATTTGTGAAGCTGTTCAACAGATTAAACTAAAAATCCCGATCATGACTTGCACATCCCTTGGCCTAATTGGCCCTAAGGAGGCCGAGCAGCTCAAACGGGCCGGATTGGATCGCTACAACCACAATCTTGAGACTTCAGAAAGATTTTTTCCTTCAGTCTGCACCACCCATCGATATGTGGACCGACTGAGTACTGCGAAAGCATTGAAAAAAGCGGGTTTAGAACTATGTTGCGGCGGAATCATCGGCCAGGGTGAATCATTAGAGGACAGGATCGATCTCGCCTTTGCCCTGCGTGAATTAAAGGCCGATTCTATCCCTTTGAACTTCCTCGACCCAAGGACGGGGAGCAGGTTTGAGACTTGCGAACGTATTCAACCTGCAGAGGCTCTCCGTAGCCTGGCGATGTTCAGGTTGGTCAACCCAGACCATGAAATCCGGGTTGCCGGCGGTAGAGAGGCATGTCTGGGCGCCATGCAGGTCCTTGCCCTGTTTGTGGCTGATTCGATGTTCACCGTAGGCTATTTAACTACTGAAGGGCAAGGATATCAGGCAGATATCGCAATGATACAAGCAGCAGGGTTTCGAGTAACAGACGTAACAGATGTCGGTTGAATATTGTAAAAAACCATGAAACAATTTTTCAAAGAAAGCCCAAGGCAAAGTGAAAGCAAACGATTTAAATACTGTCCACAGTGTGGTGCTTCTTTAACAGCGAATCATATAAAACCTGAAAGCAAAATAAGATGCGACAATTGTGATTTTGTCCAATACAGTAATCCACTACCGTGCGTGAGTGTTATTATTAAGGATGACGATGGGCGTGTTCTTATCGGTAGGCGCATGACAGGTAAAAAGTTATGGTGCTTGCCTTGCGGATTTGTTGAAGATGGTGAAAATTTTCTGAATGCGGGACACAGGGAAGTTAAAGAAGAAACCGGCCTTAAGGTTCAGTTTGAACGGATAGTGAACGTCGTTTCCAATGAATTCTCATCTTTTGAAAGTCTTGTGATCGTGCTGGAAGCAAAAATAATTGGCGGGTCTCCAACTGCCGGTGATGATATCACGGAACTGAAATGGATGCAGAGCCAGGATTGTTTTGAAGAGCTCGAATTCATGGCAGATAAAAGCATAATAGAAAAATACCTCTCTGGACATTTATCGGGAATTTTAATTGACCGACGATACAAAACAAGATGAAAAAATCACTGTTAACACCCCCTTCGCACAGTGATCCAATCCGCATAGGCTAAATTTTGAGAATGAACTTTTATGGCCGCGAAGGTGATTATTATGGATCGTTGGGATGGTGTAACCAAATATTTTTTAACTCTGAAAAGTTAACCTGCATTTAACCGAATCAGTCTTCTTTTCATGGACAAAATTGGCTATACCGCGCAGCAGAATGGCCAGCGTGCTTCTCCAGGACACACCGTAAGTGCCAAAATGACCGGAGATCCCATTGGAGTAGAGCATTTAGGGAAGGTTCTGGAAGCTTACCAAAAAAACCAAATATCAGCCAGCTATAGATATATTGAGTATCCCGGAAATTTTCAAAATGGAATACATTAGGTTGCAAAACGAATAGGAAACTTATGGTACATTGCAGCTAACGTCACCTCTTATAATCCAAATTAATGATATCACAAACTCTGCCAGTCTCTATTTTTTGGGCAATATGTTTGAGAAATTTGCCGTAGAATTTTCGGAATGCTGAACACCACATGCCAATGCGGTACGGCTTTCACCACCTCCTGACAAAGTTCACTCACCAAACTCCATCACCCGTTTCTGACCTGCCCGCCAATGCCATCCCAAATCTGTCGCACATTTTCCTTCTGTGCTGGTGCCGGATGATCATATGCTATTCAGTACAAAATTGGGCAAGGCCAACGATGTCCGGAGGTGAAGCTTTTCGGTCATCAATCAGCTTTTCGGAGCCGGATCTAGCCGCAGATTGGGCAGCAAGAACGCGACCCAGAAAATGAGCGCCAAGATCCAAACTCCCGCAGCTCCGCCAATGTGGACCCAATAGTTCTCCAGAAAGAGGTCGGCAGTAACTCGGGTCAACATTGCCGCAAGGAAAAGAGCTCCGAAGCCCCAAATCTGCCAAGGTTTTTGGACTGTGAGATCGGTCCGCCCGCTATGAATCGCGATGACGTGGCTACTGATGCTAAAAGCGAGTAGGCTGAATCCACCGACGAACATCACATGCAGCATGGCCACCTTGTAGCGAGGAAATATGGCGGTGAGCCCAAGCCCCACCGGTAAGGACCAGAAGGAGAGCCAGATCAGGCGCCGGTTCAAACCGGGAGGGATCGGCCAATGATGAGCGCGAATCCCGACAAACATGGTAGCGGTGACGAGCGCAAAACGGATGCCATACCCCAGGTGGCGACCCAATTGAGTTCCGAACTCCTCGCCAAGCATGTACTGACCCGGGAAACTGATGAGCAGCGATAGTCCGAGCGCAACATAGATCCATCCTCCTTTTCTTGATTGTGAGATCTCCGCGTCAGGAAGCCCAGTAATACCCATTATTGCGGGAAACAGGAGGTGACC
>Ga0255051_10000940_pt1 | contig 10611 bp, 8 predicted proteins | sample JV7_2_9_MG_FD_181719 | JGI IMG/M metagenome (GOLD analysis project Ga0255051, IMG submission 181719) | Seawater microbial communities from Jervis Inlet, British Columbia, Canada - JV7_2_9 | ecosystem: Environmental > Aquatic > Marine > Inlet | place: Canada: British Columbia | collected 2016-10-06
GCAGAATTACGCTTTGGAGACCAAAAAGAAGGTTTGGCTCAAGCCGATCATAAAATAAAAGTGAAATTCGATTTTCAGGGACTGAACCATGGTTTTACCGAACCCCATGCAGCAACTGCCTGGTGGGACGAAAACGGTCTAACCATTATTACAGCCACCCAGGTACCGCATTATTTACACCGTTATTTAGCAAAAGTACTGGAAGTTCCTATGAATCAAATTCGTGTGATAAAGCCTCATTTAGGCGGTGGATTTGGAGGTAAATCAGATCCATTCCCTCATGAAATTATAGTTTCACATCTTTCGAGGATTACAGGCCAACCCGTAAAAGTCCGTTTAAGCAGAGAAGAAGTTTTTTTGACCAACCATGGTCGCCATCCAACCACCATGAGCATGGAAATGGGAGTAAGCAAAAAAGGCATGTTTGAAGTACTGGATGCTGATATTATCATTGATGGTGGGGCTTACGGAAGTTTTGGAGTGGTTACTTCTTATTATAACGGAGTATTGTTACAGGCACCTTACAAAATAGATAATTTTGGTTTCAAAACAAGAAGAGTTTATACCAATAAACCTCAATGTGGTGCGATGAGAGGTCATGGCGCTGTAAATTCAAGATTTGCGGTGGAGACTATTATAGATCGACTTGCTGAGGAAATAAAAATGGATCCCTGTGAGTTACGGTTGAAAAACTTTTTGGATGAAAAAACACTCACCATTGGGCAATACAGAATCACCTCTAATGGAAGTGTAGAATCACTAAAAAAAGTAATGGCCCAATCAGAATGGAAAAACAAATTCAGAAAAATGCCGGATGGCAGTGGTATAGGAGTGGCTTGTGGTTTCTTTATTAGTGGCAGTGCATTACCCATACACTGGAACAATTATCCTCAGTCCGTAGTACACTTGAAAGTGGATATGGATGGGAGAGTGTTAATCACTTCGGGGTCAAGTGATATCGGACAAGGAAGTGATACCATGTTAGCGATTATTGTAGCAGAAGTCCTAGGATTAAGTATGGATAATATTTTTGTGGTCGCAGCCGATACTACATTAACACCCATTGATCTGGGTAGTTATTCAAGCCGTGTGACATTTATGGCGGGTAATGCCGCGAAGCAAGCTGCGGAAAAACTTCGGGAAAAAATACTGAATGCAGTCGCAAAGGTCAACAAGGTAGATAGGTCTGAATTGAACCTCCAGAACGAAAGGGTGTTTACCAATAATAAAAAAGTAGATCTAAGATGGGTGGAAGCTGTTGAGAACGCAACCAGAAAAGTTGGGGCACTGAATACTACAGGAGTCTACAATTCTCCAAAATTAGGCGGTGATTTCAAAGGTGCCGGAGCAGGGTTAAGTCCTTCTTATAGTTTTGGTGCTGTCGTTACAGAAGTCGCTATTGATAAGGAGACGGGTCATGTAAAAGTGGTTAATGTTTGGGGGGCACATGATGCCGGAAAAGCATTAAATCCCTTGGCTGTTGAAGGGCAGTTAGAGGGTTCATGGCATATGGGATTAGGGCAGGCCATTAGTGAGCAAATGAAATTCAGAGATGGTTTATTGCTAAATGGAAATTTTTTAGACTACAAGATCCCTACTGCTAAGGACACACCACCTATTTACACCAATATAGTTGAATCGATAGATCCAGAAGGTCCGTTTGGGGCTAAAGAATGTGGTGAGGGGGCTATACATCCAATCATTCCTTCCATTGCAAATGCTGTTTATGATGCTGTTGGTGTGCGAATTACCTCTCTTCCCATTACTTCGGAAGAAGTTCTGAATGCGTTAAAAGAAAAATATAAATCATTAGAAACGATTAGTGGATGACCATGGTTACTGAAAAAACATATTTGATTCCAACTACTATTAAGGAGGCTATGGCTATGGCTAAGGCCAATCCAGGATCATTCAAATATTTGGCAGGCGGGACAGACATTATGGTCAATAGATTTCATGGAAACGAAGATTCCCCGTGTATAATCGATATCTCCAAAATCAATGATCTTAAAGGAATTTCCAAAGAAGGCGATTACCTGCGCATTGGAGCGTTGGAAATACTGGAGGAATTAAAATTCAAAAAAGAAATAAAGGAGGAATTTCCGTTGTTAATCAAAGCAGCATTGTCGGTTGGAGCACCACTATTGAGAAAAACAGCAACCATTGGTGGAAATGTCTTATGTGAAAATCGCTGTCTATTCTACAATCAATCCGAATGGTGGAGAGAATCCGTTGGTTTTTGTTTAAAATGTGAAGGAGATGTTTGCATTGCTACGAAGGGAAAAAAAGTATGTTATTCTGAGTTAGTTTCTGATACTGCTCCCGCCCTCATAGCCATGGACGCTCTTGTTGAATTAGCAGATATAGACAAGACCGGTCAAGTAAAATTGGAAAGCATTTATACTGGAGATGGTGTCACCCCAAGAAACTTACCGGAAACAGCAATTCTAACGGCTATTTTATTGCCGCTGAACAGAGAATTTAAAACAGATTTCTACAAATTACGCGAAAGAGAAAGTCTGGAGTTTACTTCATTAACCAGTGCGGTGGCGGTTGATAATAAGGGAAAACTAAAAATTGCTTTGTCAGGTGTTGATCCCAAACCTGTGGTTGTCAATGGAACTGTAAATGACAATAAGACTGAGCTGATCACAAAAGCTAAAAGAGGAGCACGCGCTATAGAAAACGATATGTATTCCAGAAAATACCGACGGGAAATGATAGGTGTGTATTTGAACAGAAGTTTTAAATCATTGAACATATAAATATTCATATAAATAATAATGGAACACGATCCTATACAAACCATGCTCCATGAGCATGAAGTTATATGTAAAACCGAAAGCATTATTGAAAACCTCAACCATTCTTGGGAGATCTCGTCAGATGAATACGCCAAAATAGTAACTACGTTAGTCACTTTTTTTAGAGAATATGCAGATTCATATCATCATCGGAAAGAAGAAGATGTATTGTTTCCGGCTATTAAGAACCACCCCGATTTTATTTTACAGGAAATTATCGATGAATTTGAGCAACACCATGAGGACTTTAGAGATTATACCAAGGAAATAGAAGAAGCCGTCATTGAAGGTGATTTCGAAAAGTCTTATCAAGAGCTTTACAATTACCTGCAAGACCTGTTGGATCATATCGCTGCGGAGAATGACGAACTTTTTGTTTTAGCTGAAAGCTTATTAGGAGAGGAAGATTTAGAAGCTATTTATTTTAAGTTCAAGGATATCGACCTGGAATTAGGACAAGCCCGCAAGAGGGAACTCGAAAATCAAATATTAACTTTAATGATCGCTCAATGAGCGTTTTACTTCATATCGATCAATCATGGATACATCTAAATATTTTTATCGAAACGTGATCTTTTCAAAGAAGCAAAATCAAGTTTCACTTATAGACATATATAACCCTGACACCAATAAACAAGTTCTGGAACCCTGGTTTGGTGTTGTGCTTCAGCTCGCAGATGGGCAGCATACTATCGATGAACTATTTTCTCTTCTTTCTTCTAAATATAAAGAGACGCCACCAGACAATCTCGAGAAGACAATTCATTCGGTAATCGAACGCCTGGCAAAATCAAATTTGTTAATACTAACCGATAAGGCAACAGAGTTACCCTATTATTTATCACGTCCATACGAGTATTTAGATACTGAAAAAGCCAAGAAATTACTTAAAAAGGATAGAAAACAAATAGTTGATGTTTTCAAAAAAAATAATTTTTAACGATTTTAAAATTTGTAATACGTCAATATTAATTGCCTGAGTATTCAACTCTTTTACCTATCGAGGTCAGTCCTAAGAGCGCATCATTGGTGGTAAATATTTCAATCAATTTTTCTATTTCTGAAGAAGGGCCCTTTGCTTCGTTGATCAATTTTTCTGCGAGATCCATTGCCACGGGAGCGTTGAAACTCATCTTTTTAGCCAATTTAGACACAGCTTCTCTTTCCAGGCTTCCATTCGTGTAATCTCCGGAGATAATAGCTTTGTAATTGTTCATTCCATATAGCGATTCTATCGCTTTCCATTTATCGGAAAGTTTTACGGATGCGACTTCCGGAACTTGCTTTTCTCCTGAAATAATATCAAACATTTCTGAAAGTTGAATTATGCCGTCGATAAGTCCGATTTCTAAGGCTTGACTTGTCCCTAACATTTGTCCGCTAAGTACTAAATATTTTGCCAGCCCTTTACCAACTCTTGAGGCAGTACGTTGCGTACCTCCTAAACCGGGGTAAATACCGATGCCCGTTTCGGGAAAAGCCATTTTGGTTTTTGGTATTGCCAAAATCACGTCAGCACAAAGTGCTAGTTCCATTCCACCGCCTAAGGTCAGTCCGTTTAAAACAGCAACCACTTTTTTAGATGATACGTCAATTTTATTAAATACTTCCTGACCGTATTTAGTAAAATTTACGATCTTATCGATAGTGTTGGATCTTATATTCTTTACAAAGAACTTAATATCTGCTCCCGCTACAAAGGCCTTCCCTGAGCCTGTGAGTATTATTGTATCAATATCCGGACGAGCTTCTACCTGCGAGAATTTATCGTCCAACTGAGCCATTACTTCTTCGTTTAAAGCATTCATGTCTTCAGGACGAGACATAGTGATAATTGCTCTGCTCCCATTGGTCTCTAAGGTAACAAAATCCATTTTCCAGTTTTTTACTGCTATTCCTTCCGGTGTTTTCTCATTATACAAAGAGACAAAATCATTGACAAGACGTTTCACTTCAGATTCTCCGAATCTCTGCATCAGATCAACCGGTCCATTTCTCCATCTCAACCCGATCTTTGCTCCTCTGTTTAAATCCACAGCCGTACATACTTCTTCCGCTAATATTTGTGAACAAACAAAGAAGGTGCAACCCAACATTCTGTCGCTAACAGTTTTTATTTTTTCAGAATTGATCTCAACCTTATCCATGCCTGATAGATCCCAGTCATTACCACTTGCTACTTGTTCTTCCAATCGCGAAGAAACCTCATAAGAAGGCCCAAAATGTTCCAATGTTCTTTGCGAATGCAGAGATATTGGCACACCGGTAGCATTCATAAGAGCAAATGGGCCCATCCCTATTCCAAAGGTTTTCATACAAATAGTATCAATTTCGGCAATGGTTCCTACACCTTCTTCCAGCAACTTACATGATTCATTTAACCAAGGGACAAAAAAACGATTTACAGCAAAACCATAAGCATCTTTGGTGGTAATAGCGTCCTTACCAGATTGCACACAGAACATCTGAATTGCCTTATAGGTCTCATCCGACGTTTTTTCACCGGGAATGATCTCTACCAGACGGTTTTTGGCGGCATGGTAGAAATAATGCAGTCCGATGAATCTTTCGGGATGAGAAATCGATCCTGCCAATTCCGTAACCGAAAATGAGGAAGTGTTCGTTGCCAAAATAGTTTCAGAAGAAACAAACTTATCCAAGGATTTAAACAAGTCCGATTTTACCTCAAAATCTTCAAAAATAGCTTCGATAATCAGATCACAAACTTTTAGATCTTCTTGTCTGGTAGTTCCTATGATATTACTAATAATAGCCTCAACTTTTTCCTGAGTGAAAATTCGGCGTTCTACTCCTTGTTCCAGAACCTCCCTGATCCCGGTAACGCCTTTATCTATATACTTTTGTTCTCTATCATTCAAGTAAACGGTAAATCCTTCCTGCGCAAATTTTTGAGCAATGGCCGATCCCATAGTTCCGGCCCCCACGATTCCAATTGTATTTATCCTTTTCATATCATTCTATGTTTATCCATCTAAAGTGGGAAGTAGCGTTCAACTGTTCTCCCAAACGGGTTTTCTTTTTTCTAAAAATGAATTAATTCCTTCATTTGCATCCTTGGTCTCCATTAATTGTCCAACATAAAGTTGCTCCAGATAGGGAAGTTTTTTGCTCATAATATAATTGAATGTGGCTCTTGAGGCTTTTACAGCGTACTTTAAGGATGATGCGCTCCTTGGGATAATATTTGAAGCTATCCATTCTTCTGTGCCCGCGTCCAATTCTTCCTTACTTCCAAAAACTTTATTTATCAGGCCAATTTTTTCGCCTTCTTCAGCATAAATGTTTCTTCCTGTCAATAAGATCTCTTCAGCTCTGGCATTCCCAATTTTTAAGGGTAACATAATTGAAGCCGGTGGTGGAAACACTCCTAAAATAATTTCTGGCTGAGCTAAAACGGCCGTTTTATCGGCAAACATGAAATTACATACCAATGCCAATTCCATACCGCCACCTAAACATTGCCCTGAAATCTTAGAGAGGGTAGGTATACCTAGATCTATGATGCCAAAAAAGATCTTGTGAAATGTCTTGATCATCATCTCAGCGAATTCTTTGGTGTGTTCAGGAACACTGGCACCAAACGAAAAGTGTGTCCCGTCTCCTTGGAAAGTAACGAGTTTGATATCTTTATTCTGTTTAAATTGATCAAATAAATCGAGCATTTCCAACATCATAATATTGTCCAATACATTGCCTTTACCATCATTTAAGATGATATTGGCGACAGCTCGGTCATGTGAGTACTTTAATCTTAATTTTTCCATTTTTTAATCATTAAACTTCGGTATTTTGATATTGTGGCGAGATGGCTCGGTGCATATCATCATTCCACTCCAGGCCTTCAGCCAGCATTTGTCTCATTTTTACAAAATCAACTTCTCTGTTACCTTTAGGTCCTTCATTAAATGCTTTAAATCCTGCTTTAGCTTCAGTCATCATATTAAGTGCCAGCCAATCTCTGTTTGATTCTTTATTTTTATCCCAGTGCTCCAGCTTTTTCTTTCGGATGGAGTTAATGGTTTTGCTCAAACAATTAGGAAAGGTCATCATTAGTTTGGTACACATTCTGTCCACAGCTTCATCTAATAATGTTAGATCTACTTCGCCAGACTTAAATAACTCTTTCCCTTTGACCATATGCTCGCCTTTCTTTGGCAGACCATAGATAATTTCACCTGTTTTTTTACTGATCCATCTATCGGTTCTAACCATTGGATTAGTTATATATTCTCCATTTATTTTAAGCGCTGGCACAACTTCGGTCAACAATCCATGACGCAATGCTTCATGAGCCGACCAAGGGTCACATACCGTACAAGAGAACATTGCCAACTCAACCCCTACAAATAGGTGAAGAAAGTCTGTTGAACCCCCGTCTGGTGCACTACCGTGTTTCGGCCCTGCCTGTCCAAATTTTGCAAGATCCTGAGCAATAGTAAAATCACAAGCCATACCTATCTCTTGTCCCCCACCAATCCGCATTCCGTTAGCACGACATATTACAGGTTTGTCATTCATTAAAATAGCCGAAACCATATCATTGAATAAGCGCATATATTGCTTATATTCCTGAGGGTTTCCTGCATAGTACTCGGCATATTCCTTAGTATTTCCACCTGTACAAAATGCTTTATCGCCTACAGCTGTAAAGACTACCGCAACAACACTCCTATCATTAGATGCTTCTCTCATAGCCAGAATGACTTCTTTTACGGCCTGTGTTGTATACGAGTTGTACTGAGATGGATTATTTAGCATGATCCATGCGTTGTACAAGCCATTTACTTCATTGCCTTCAAAATCTTTTGAAGGCCTTTTTTTATAAATAATATCTGTGTAGTTGTGTTCTACTAAATTATGACTGTGTAACATATTCCAATGTGTTTATTATTAGTTAAAATCCGGCACTAAAATCGAGCGTTTATTATATTTATGATCCAAAGTGTTATTAAATACTTCATTGATTTTCGACATAGGAAATGTTTGTACAAAATCCTTAATGTCTAATTTCCCGGACACTATTAGATCTAATACTTTGGGATACAGCTCCGGTTTACATCCCCAGGTGCCTATTAATTTTGCATCGAAGGCCATAAGGTTGCTCAATCGTACTTCCAGTTTGTTCATAGTAAACCCAACAATACTTAAAGTTGAGGTATATGTTAGAAGATTAAATGCCAATTCCTGTCCTGGAGCCGTACCCGATATCTCAAAGATCTTCCAACCGTATTCGGAAACACCAAGTTCTTTCGCGATCTCTCTCACTTTTCCCTTAATTTCTCTAGGAGATGATCCTTTTGAATTTAATATTGCATCAACTCCGTGTTTTTTGGCATTAGCCAATTTGTCGTCATTAATATCTATGGCCAATACCTTAGCTCCCATTATTTTTGCGATCAAAGCACCATAAATACCAACACCACCCACACCGATGACTATAGCTAAATCTCCTTTTTCCAATTCAGATTTTTTAAGTACCTGATAGGGCGTAGAAATAGCATCGGCAATAACCGAAAGTTCTTCTAATGAATATTTTTGTAAAATTGAATCCGGTACAGGACACAAATATCGATGTGGGACAACGATGTGAGAAGCGAATCCTCCATGAAAATCATTTCCCGGCATCAATTGATTTTGACACATATTACTTCTGCCTTTATCGCATAATTGACAATCTCCGCAAGGTAAAACGGCAGGAATAATCACGTTATTGCCTACTAAATGATCAGGGCCTTCCAATACAACACCGCTAATTTCATGGCCCAGCGTTAACGGCATTTCCTTTTTGGTCCTCACTCCATCATGCCAAAAGCTTAAATCGGTATGACATACACCACAACCGGCAATTTTTATAATTGCTTCATTCTCATTTATTGTTGGCAAATCAGATTCTACCAGGGAAAAATCCTTATTGAGTTCTGTCATTTGCCATTGCTTTAATTCTCTCATTTCTAATTGGTTTATACGTTTGGATTTTCAAATAAAATAGCTGTGCCTTGTCCTCCACCAATACAGGCAGATGCGATTCCATATTTCACTCCCCTATCCTGCATTTCTCTTGATAGCGTTAATGACAATCTGGTTCCCGTAGCGGCTAATGGATGGCCTAAGGCAATTGCCCCACCGTTTACATTACAGATTTCTCTATTCAATCCTAACTCTCTTTCACAACCGATGAACTGAGCCGCAAAAGCTTCATTGATCTCTATCAATCCAATTTCATCAAGAGATAAACCAGTGATCTCTAATACCATCCGAATAGCAGGAACCGGGCCTAACCCCATCACTTTTGGATCCAATGCGCTGGTTGATGAGGCAATTACTTTTGAAAGAGGTGCCAAGCCGTTGGTATCCACAAATTCTTTATTTGCGATTACCACTGAAGCAGCTCCATCTACAATCCCGCTTGAGTTAGCCGCGGTTTGAACCCCATCTTTAGCAAAAACAGCAGGTAATTTTGCCATAGATTCCAAGTCGGTCGGACGCACATTTTCATCCGTAACAAAATCAACAGCAGCTCTTGGTAATCTTACTTTCCGAGGGTTTAATCCATCTATTTCAAATACCGTTGAATTCATTTTTATCACTTCATCATCATAAAATCCTCTTTCATCAGCTGCCAAGTATTTATCAATTGACTCTTTTGCAAATTGGTTGGCCTCATCTTTGGTAACACTATGCTTTACCGCAATATTTTCGGCTGTACATCCCATTGGTACAGCTGCCGTATCGTTTAAGGCTTCCCAAAGCATATCTTTAAAATCCAATCTTCCAAGAGGATAACCCATTCTGTTCCCAAAACTAACTGTTGGCGAAAGCGTCATATTTTCTGTACCACCGCATAAAGCTGTTTGCGCTTTGCCCAACGAAATTTGCTCAACTCCGGAAATAATAGTTTCAAATCCACTTCCGCAAATACGCTGTAGCATAACAGCGGGGACAGCTTCAGGAATACCGGAATACAAGCCGATATGTCTAGGAAGAAAATAGGAATCGGATGAGCTCTGGCCAATATTCGCGAACATCAATTGATCGATGTCCTCTCCATCAATACCTGATTTTTTAATTGCCGCTCTTGTTGCATAAATACCTAGATCGGTTGGGGAAACCTTTCCTAAAGTCCCACACAACTTTCCAAACGGCGTTCTTGCTCCATTGACGAGATAGATGTCATCGTACTTTATTCCAAATCCCTTCTTCTTATCGTGAAATCCTTTCATTTTATATTTTTATATTGTAATTTTTTCTGACTCAATTTTTTCAAATTTTGAAGTAAAATGCCTTAGGAATTCCGGTTCTTCAAGGATCTTAACACCTGTCACCCTGTCTTTCCCTTTGAGTATTTCTTTAAATGTTTCAATTACATATTCTATATGGCTTTGCGTATATACTCTTCGAGGAATAGCCAATCGGACCAATTCCATTGGAGCCGGAATTAGTTCCCCGTTTTCATTATATTTACCAAACATCACCGACCCTATTTCAACCGTTCGGATTCCTGCCTTTAAATATAATTCCATCGCTAATGCCTGCCCGGGATATTGTGTCACCGAAATATGCGGATACAATTTTTTCGCGTCTACATATACTGCATGACCCCCGATAGGTAGCATAACCGGGACCCCCATTTCATTTAATTTGTTTCCCAGATAGGCCGTGCTTTTTATCCTGTATTCCAGGTAGGAAGAACTAAAAACTTCTTTCAATCCAATAGCTAAAGCTTCCATATCTCTACCTGAAAGCCCTCCGTAGGTAGCAAATCCTTCAGTAATAATGAGCATATTTC
>Ga0255051_10000941_pt1 | contig 10610 bp, 10 predicted proteins | sample JV7_2_9_MG_FD_181719 | JGI IMG/M metagenome (GOLD analysis project Ga0255051, IMG submission 181719) | Seawater microbial communities from Jervis Inlet, British Columbia, Canada - JV7_2_9 | ecosystem: Environmental > Aquatic > Marine > Inlet | place: Canada: British Columbia | collected 2016-10-06
TCGAGATCGCGGGCGCCAATCAACTCGAGGGACGTGAGGGACATTACGATAACCTGGATCTTACTGCCGCCGGAGCGAGCGAGATCGATCTAAGCGGTGTTGTCGTTACGGACGCACAGATTGATGTTGCCGGCGCTTCAGAGGTGACGTTGCGCATGGGCGGCGGCGATCTCGAAGGTTCAATAGCCGGCGCGGGAGGCATCGATTACTACGGAACGGTCGCCGAAGAGCGCATAACAGTTGCCGGCATCAGTCGCGTGAAACGCCTGGACTGATCAGCAGATACCGCTGTAGGTAAGTCTGCCTCTCAGACAACCTGCCCCGCGGCTTGCGCAGAAGCCCAGGCCCACTGAAAATTAAAGCCGCCGAGATGCCCTGTCACGTCGACGACCTCGCCAATACAGTAAAGGCCGGGTTGCCGCGCGCATTCCATCGTCTTCGACGATAATTCTTCGGTATCGACTCCACCCAGTGTCACCTCGGCAGTACGGTAACCCTCCGTGGCGGCGGGCCTCACCACCCATTCGTGCAGCTGAGCCGCCACCCCAGTTAATACTTCGTCGCGTACTTCAGCAAGCGGTGTTTCTGCTGACGCTTGCCACCAGATCGTCTCCAACTCCAACACCAACGCCCGGGGCAGCAGCTCCGACAAGACAGTCCGCAACAGCGCCCTCGGCTGCGCTGCTTTGGCGTTCAACAACAGCGATGCGGCGGCGTGAGCAGGTAACAGGTCCAGCTGAATGTCATTGCCCGGGGTCCAATAGCTGGAGAGTTGCAAAGCAGCGGGGCCACTGAGCCCTCGATGAGTGAACAGAACGTCTCCAGTAAAGGCCTCGCCGTTTGTAGAGAGTGTGGCGTGCAGACTGATACCGGACAACTGACCGGTCAGTTCGCGCATCGCGCCGGAGAATGTAAATGGAACGAGCCCGGCTCGGGTATCGCGCACACGTAGTCCGAATTGACTCGCCAGGCGGTATCCGAAATCCGATGCGCCCATTTTCGGTATCGACAAACCGCCGGTGGCAATGACCAGAGACTCAGCAGAGAAATCGCCCTTGTCCGACTTCACGGTGTAGCGCTGCCGATGAACAACTGATGTGATGTCGCAGTGCGTCAGGATGGATACATCTGCCCGCGCGCATTCCGCCTCCAGCATGGCCAGAATGTCCTTTGACGATCGATCGCAGAAGAGTTGGCCGGCCGTCTTTTCGTGATACGCGATTCCGTGTGCTTCGACCAGCGCGATGAAGTCCCACTGCGTATACCGACTTAGGGCGGATATGCAGAACCTTGGGTTGGCGGAGATAAAACACGACGGCTCGCAGTGCAAATTGGTGAAATTACAACGGCCACCACCCGACATCAGTATCTTCTTACCGATTTTGTTCGAGCTCTCGAGGACGAGCGTGCGACGACCACGATTCCCTGCCGCCATAGCGCACATCAACCCGGCCGCGCCGCCGCCTAATATAATGACGTCGTAATCGCTCACGGCCGCAATATAGCAGGACCCCACCGGGCGGCTCACACGACCGCTTGTACCGGGGACAACCGACGCCAGACACCCACATGCCGCCAATTCTGGTATGATCCGCGTGCCCAAGCGGGACAGCAGCCCCGCAATTCCCTGCCAATCCCATTTTTTGCCGCTGATAATCGGTTTTACGGGCCGATGAGTCAGCCACAACCTGGCCAAAAAACATGATCTCCACCGCCAATCTGTCGATTCAATTCGGCGCCAAACCCTTGTTCGAGAATGTCTCCGTTACTTTCGGCAACGGCAACCGCTATGGGTTGATCGGAGCAAATGGCTCCGGCAAATCGACCTTCATGAAGATTTTGGCAGGAGAGCTGGCGCCGTCCGCAGGTAACGTCTCCACCGACCCCAATGCGCGGATCGGCCAGCTTCGCCAGGATCAGTTTGCGTACGAAAACTGTCGGGTGCTCGACACGGTGATCATGGGACACGAGAAGCTGTGGGCGCTGACACAGGAACGCGACCGGCTCTATTCGCTACCGGAGATGAGCGACGCGGAAGGCATGCGCGTCGCCGATCTTGAAATAGAATTCTCAGAGCTCGACGGCTACTCCGCAGAGTCGCGCGCGAGTGAGCTACTGGAAGGCATCGGCATTCCGGCCGAGCAGCATGAAGGCCCGATGAGTGCCGTCGCCCCAGGCTGGAAACTTAGAGTGTTACTAGCGCAGGCGCTGTTCTCCGATCCGGACATATTGCTGCTGGACGAACCAACCAACAATCTCGATATCAACACCATACGCTGGCTGGAAGATTTCCTGACCCTTAGCAAGTCCACGATGGTCATCATTTCGCATGACCGGCATTTCCTGAATAGTGTCTGCACGCACATGGCGGATCTGGACTACGGAGAGCTACGTGAATTCCCGGGAAATTACGATGAGTACATGACTGCTGCCACGCAAACACGGGAGCGCATGCAAGCCGACAATGCGAAGAAGAAAGTTAAGATGACCGAACTACAGGCCTTTGTGAGCCGGTTTTCCGCAAACGCCTCCAAGGCACGTCAAGCCACTTCGCGCGCGCGTCAACTCGAAAAAATTCAGCTGGAAGACATCAAGCCGTCGAGCCGAGTCAGCCCCTTTATTCGCTTCGAACAGGAGAAGCCGCTGCGCCGAATCGCTGTGGAGGCGACCGATCTCAGCAAGAGCTTCGACAACGATCCCCTGTTCGAAAAACTCGATCTGACGATCGAAGCCGGCGCGCGCGTCGCCATTATCGGACCGAATGGCAGCGGCAAGACGACGCTGGCCCGCTGCCTGCTACAGGATCTAGATGCCGACAGCGGGACCGTCCAGTGGGCCGAGAATGCCCGGGTCGGATACTTCGCGCAGGATCACGCGGCGGAATTCGATAAAGACATGACGCTCTTCGAATGGATCACCCAATGGCAACCGGCCGGCTCGGACGAGCAACTGCTGCGCGCCACGCTGGGCCGAATGCTGTTCTCCAGAGACGATAGTGAGAAATCGGTGAGAGTCGTATCAGGAGGCGAAGAAGGTCGCTTGCTGTTCGGTAAACTGATTCTGAAGCAGCCCAATGTCATGGTGATGGACGAGCCGACAAATCACCTCGATATGGAATCCATTGAGGCGCTGAATCTGGCGCTGGCGAATTATCCCGGCACGTTGATCTTCATCAGCCATGACCGCGAATTCGTCTCATCGCTGGCCACAAGAATCATCGAGCTGACTCCCGACGGGCTCATCGATTACGCCGGCAGCTACGACGAGTACCTGCGCACGCGGATCGGCAGTGAGAACGCACGGGTTGCGTGACGTGTCCAGCTTTCGTGATCTCGACCTCCCGGGCCCGCTACTCGCGACGCTCGATGAAGTTGGGTATGAAACGCCTACACCCATTCAAGCCCAGGCTATACCCAGTCTGCTGAAGGGGCTGGACTTGCTCGGCCACGCCCCTACCGGCACGGGAAAGACCGCTGCATTCGCCCTGCCGCTGCTGGCGCGCATTGACATCAACCGCCCGCAAGTCCAGGTAATGACTCTGACCCCGACGCGTGAACTTGCCATTCAAGTCGCCGAGGCATTCCAACGCTATGCGTCCCACATCCGCGGCTTCCACGTGCTGCCCGTCTATGGCGGTCAGGCCTATACCGGCCAGATTCGGCAACTAAGGCGCGGCGTACACGTTGTCGTTGGCACGCCGGGGCGGATCATGGATCACATGCGCAAGGGCACGCTAAAACTTGGCGCACTGAAGGCATTGGTGCTGGACGAAGCGGACGAAATGCTGCGCATGGGTTTTATCGATGAAGTCGAGTGGATCCTGGAACAGACGCCTGAACAACGGCAGATGGCCCTGTTCTCTGCAACGATGCCCAAAGAAATCGAGCGCATCGCGAGACGTCATCTTAACGAACCTCAGAAAATTTCCATTAAAGCTCGAACCGCCACCGCCGAGACCGTTCGGCAGCGCTACTGGTTCGTCAGCGGCTTGCATAAGCTGGACGCGCTGACGCGGATACTGGAGGTCGAGCCGTTCGATGCCATTTTGATGTTCGTGCGCACCAAAACCGCTACCACAGAGCTCGCCGAACGCTTGGAGGCCCGAGGTTATTCGGCCGCAGCGATGAACGGCGACATGGCGCAGAGTCAACGCGAGCAGATGATCGAGCGCCTGAAGAAAGGATCGCTGGATATTCTGGTCGCAACGGACGTTGCCGCTCGAGGGCTGGATGTCGAGAGAATAAGCCATGTGATCAATTACGATATTCCTTACGACACCGAGGCCTATATTCATCGAATAGGCCGCACGGGCCGCGCAGGCCGTAAGGGTAATGCCATTCTATTTGTGGCGCCGCGGGAACGACGAATGCTCAGCGCCATCGAGCGGGCGACGCGGCAGAAAATCGAGCCACTGGAGCTACCCTCTACCGAAATAGTCAATAACAAGCGAATCGCAGACTTCAAGCAGAAGATCAGCGACACCCTGGCGGCGGGCGAGCTGGCGTTCATGCAAAGTCTGGTTGAGCAGTACCAGCAAGAACACGACGTACCGGCACTCGAGATCGCGGCCGCACTCGCGAACCTATCGATCGGCGATAGACCGCTATTGATGAAACCGGAAAAACCCAGGCCGGCTCGCGCCATGACTGACTCGACGCCGCGCAAGGATCGTGGTGAGCAGCGCCGACGTAAGCCTCAGGCTCGGCCGGACAAGGGTTGGGAGCGATTTCGCCTCGAAGTCGGATCTCAGCACGGAGTGAAACCCGGCAATATCGTCGGCGCTATCGCCAACGAAGCTGGGCTCGATGGCCAGCATATCGGGCATATCGAAATTAACGAGGAGTTCAGCCTGATCGATCTACCGGTCGGCATGCCACACGAAGTATTCAACGACCTGAAAAAGGTCTGGGTTTGCGGTCAAGCCCTGAAGATTTCACGCCTCGATAAGCCCGCCTCGCGAAAGAAGGGCAAGCCGAAGTCGAAGCCGAAGGGCAAGAGTAAAGCGAAACCCAAATCGTCACCGAAGAAGCAGCGCAAGAATAAAGGAAAACCCAAACGGCCACCGAAGCCGGCGCATCGAGAATAGCCACCACTGGCCAGCGAGAGACGCTCACGCCACGCCCGGCGTTATTGCCCCATCGAGGTGTTCCAGATGTAGACGGCCAGCGACTTGATCGTTGCGGCGTCGAGCGTATCGGCCCAGGGGGGGCACTGACCCAGACGGCCGTTGGTGAGGACATCATGAATCGTGTCTCTATCGCTACCGTAGAGCCAGATATTGTCCCGTAAGTTGGGCCCGCCATAGGGAATGTAACCGTAGCTGTCGTCGCCGTGGCATTCCGCACAGACGGCGACCGTTGCCTGCGCCCGCTCGACCGCGGCGGCATCCGCTTCCCCACCGCTCATATCCACGACCCATTCCGTTAGATCGTTAATCTGCTCCTCGGGGAACCCCACTGCCCCATAACCGGGCATCTCCGAGTAGCGCGTGTCGGAACAGGCACCGTAGCTCATCTGGTCTTCGGGGCAATCACGGTTACGAATCCCATAGAGCAGCGTCTGCTGAATGTCCATGATCGGCTTGACGTCGTTAAAGTCTTCCCCGGTGACTCCCCAAAGCCAGTCGTAGTCGACGAGATTGGGAAAACCGGGCGCTCCGGTCAGATCGGCGCCATGGCAGCCGCTGCAGTGCTCACCGATTGCGGCTTCGGCCGTGGCACGCACGAATGAGCTGAGTTCTTCGTCGGCGGCAATCGCGTACGACGATGCGTTAAGCACACGCTCCGCGGGGCTGTCCTGGGACTGCGCGACACCGATGTAGCCAAACAGCAACGCCAGGCCCGACGCTGCAGAAATTATTCTTACGAGAAGCACGCGCATTAATCGACTCCACCTTATCCGATAAACATAGCTTAGACGACGAGTTCAGTCCACCAGCATTCGTACTGCTACTGAGACCCGTCCGTAAAATCACCTACACCCGCTCCAGCCCGGGCGCTGGCGGTTATTGGTCAGGCTTGACGACCAGCAAATCGCAGGGCAGATGATCCAGGACGCGCTCGGCGGTGCTGCCAATGAACCCACGCGCCGGGCCACTGCGGGACACGGCGCCCATCACAACGATGTCCGCTTTAAGGTGCCCTGCTAGCCCGGTCAGCAGCGTCTGCGGAGCGCCCTGGTGGACGTGTAGCTTCGGTGCTGCTTTCGGCCGATGCTTCGCCAAGAGTTCATGGAGCGCTTGTCGATGTCGCCGCTCGAGCCCCTCGGTCACCTCGCTCACGGGCGCGGTAATCGGCGTTACCATCGTAACAGTCGCTGCAGCAATCGCCGGCGTCGGATCGAAGGCATGAAATACGTGAAGTTGCCCTTCTGTCGCGAGGCATAACTCGTCTGCCCACGAGAGGATCTGCTGATCCAGCTCGGCGGGTTTATCGCCCGCATGGACAGGATCGACTGCCGCCATCACGCATGGAGTGTCCGCGATGGGGCGAGGCTTGACCAGCAGCAGTGGCGCCGGACAGTTCCGAATCAGGCTCCAGTCCGTGTTCGAGAAAATGGAACGCTTGATCGCCGAATGATAGTGAGTGTCCTTCACCACCAGGTACGGCTGAACGTCGTCGATTTTGCGCTTGATGCCCTCATCGAGCGGGTGATCCCAACGAGCGTCGATGGACAGGACCACACCCCGCGCCTCGATGGATCGGGCGAGTTCTCGCAGACGCCGAAGGTGCCCATCGATCAGAGCGACGCGAGAAGCCCGTAGGGACTCCGAGTCATAGAATTGCGCGCCGGCCAGATGCTGCTCGTAATCGCAGATGAACAGTTCCACCGTCGCCCCGAGCCGCTCGGCCAACCAGACGCCCTTGTCCACCGCTGGTTGCGCATCACTGGTCGGGTCCACGATGACCAATATTCGCCTGGATTCGGCCATCCGCCCGTATTCTCGACAAAGGGGTCTACCTTTGTACTCCCTCCCCGGGAGCCCCATAATTGTGCAAAGTCCTTAATTCCTTTCGGCAATTGCCTATGACCAAAGGTGTAGAGATCAAAATACCGGCTGAGACGGGCGTTGCGGAGTTCCGGGCGCTCCTCGACGCGGCCGTGGATGGCATCGTCGCAATCGATCACGACGGCACCGTCGTCGAGTTCAATCCGGCGGCTCAGCGCTTATTCGGATACAGAGCGGCGGAAATCATCGGCAGAAATGTCCGCGAGCTGATGCCGGAGCCGGATCGGTCGCGTCATACAGGGTATATTCAGCGACACTTGGATACCGGCATAAAGAGAATCATCGGCATCGGCCGCGACGTCACGGGACGCCGCGCAGACGGAACGACATTCCCAATGCGTCTGTCGGTAGGCGATGCGAAGCCCGATCGTTTTATCGCCCTCATTCGGGATCTCACTGCTGAGAGAGCCGCTGAAGAAGAAAGGCGGAAGCTACAAGACCGCCTGGCTGAAGTCGACCGCTTCAGTCTGATGGGTGAGATGGCTGCCGGACTCGCCCACGAGATCAATCAGCCGCTGAGCGCCATCGCAACCTACGCCCAGGCCGGAGAACGACTGATGGCTCAGGAGACCGTGGACCTGGACGCTCTGGCGGAAACCTGGCCGAAGATCTCCGATCAGGCGCTCCGAGCGGGGCATGTCATCCAGAGTCTACGGAGCTTCGTCAGCAAACACGAGGCTCGCCAGGATCGTGTAGAGATTTGTCAGGTCTTAAATGATGTTCTGAATCTAATTGAAGCAGATGCGCGAGCGGAGGGAATATCAGTGACGACCGACTATGAGGCGGATCTCCCTCCCATAACCGGTGATGCCGTCCAACTTCAACAGGTACTCCTCAACCTGACCCGCAACGCCGTGGATGCCATGCGGGGCGGGCTTCGTCAAAACGAAGGTATCCGCATCGTCACGAAAATAACCAATGACGGCCAGTTCATCTGTGTAGCCGTGATCGATCATGGCCACGGCGTGTCCCGGCAACTCGCCGACAGTGTTTTCCACCCCTTCGTAACGACGAAACGAGGAGGGCTCGGCGTCGGACTCGCCGTCAGCCGGACGATCATTCAGGCGCATGGCGGAACCCTGTCCTACAAGCCGAACCTCGACGGCGGATCGATATTCGAATTTTCATTACCCATCGAACAGGAGAAATAGCGCATGGGCCGAGACGAACCACTCATATATGTCGTCGACGATGACGCAGCCGTCCGCGATTCGCTGACACTGTTACTGAGAGCCGTGGGCCTGACTGGTCAAGCTTTCAGCTCCGCTACGGAGTTTCTTCAGAACTACGACCCCGAGCAGCATGGTTGTCTTGTGGCGGATATCCGGATGCCCGGAATGAGCGGGCTGGATCTGCAAGATGAGCTAACCCGGTTGGGAGCGCACATCCCGCTAATCTTTATTACCGGCCACGGCGACGTCCCGATGGCCGTGGACGCAATGAAATCGGGCGCATTGGATTTCATCGAGAAACCCTTCCGCGATCAAGATCTACTGGATCGAGTCAACCAGGCCGTGTCCTGGGACAAGGAACGGCGAACCAGAAATCTGGAAACACTAGCGATTCGAGAGCGGCTGGCGGCACTCACGCCCCGAGAGACAGAGGTGATGGAACGCGTGGTTCAAGGGCAGGCCAACAAAGTCATCGCGATGGATCTGGGAGTGAGTCAGCGAACGGTCGAGATTCATCGCGCACGAGTGATGGAGAAGATGGAAGTACGTTCCGTAGCGAAGCTCGTCCACGCAGTGGAAGCGGCGAAGTCCTGAGAGCTTCCATCGAGGGCGTTCCCGCGAGGCGTGTTGGGGAAAAAGTACGCGTGACCCGGGACGTACAGATCCACATGCTCGTCGTCTGGCTGACGAGAAGCAGCGACTAATTCAATGTCCTGAAGAGTGTTTCTTGCGCTCGGTCAGGACGATCCATAGCAGCGTCAGGGCGATCGTCATCGCGGCGAGAAAGCCAGTGACCATAAAGCCCATCATTACCGTTTCCAGCATCGTTGTTCTCCTGTCTGCCGCGAGAACCATCGCACTCATGACAGACAGGCACCATACGTAATCACCGCGGAAAGTCGTACGTAGATATCGCAATAGAAAAGGGAGCGATACCTGGGACAATTGTGTCCCGGGAAATCTCAGGAGGGGAATATCATGGAATGGCTCGAGAGCAGCGCATTCGCGGAATGGGTCAGAACATCGTTTATCGGTTACCCGATGCTACTGACTCTACACTCCGTCGGAATGGCCATCATGGTGGGCATCATGTTTGTCGTGAGCCTGCGCCTGGTGGGTAGCTTCTCAAGGCTTCCGTATGTCTCGCTGGAGAAACTGATATCGATCGCATGGATCGGATTCGTCATCAATCTGATCTCAGGAGCAGCGATCTTCACGTCGCAAGCGACGTTCTATGTTACGAGCGGGCCATTCCTGCTCAAGCTCGCTGCGGTCCTGGTCGGCGCTGCGCTTGCTGGATACATGCAGCCGATACTGAGACGTGAAGCTGCCGATTGGGTCGATAGTACGTCGGTCCCGGGGAACGCTCGGACGCTAGCGATCGTCTCCATTGTTATGTGGAGCGTCGCAATAACGACCGGCCGATTTACCGCTTACCTTTAGGATCGAAAGGGGAACTTACATGTCGATACTAGATTGGATTGCCGCGAACCTGGGTTATTACGTCTATGCCTTCCCCTGGACATGGCCCATCATGGAGACGATACATTTCTTTGGTCTGTGCTTGTTGCTCGGCGGTTTGATCATCATCGATTTGCGTCTACTCGGTGTCAACCGAATTATTCCGGCCATAACCGTGCACGATCTCCTGCCGATCGTCATCTTCGGCTTCGGAATCAATCTCATTACTGGCGTGCTGTTTTTCGTCGGCGACCCACATCGATACGCGCCGAATATCGCGTTCCAATTAAAGATGGTTCTCGTCGTATTGGCGGGGCTGAACGCGCTCTACTATCAGATGAATATCGCGCCGGAAATTGACGGCTGGACCGAGCGCACCGAGATACCGATGAATGCCAAACTGATCGGCGCAACATCGCTGCTACTGTGGTTTGGTGTGCTCTCCTACGGACGGTTGATCCCTTATATGGGAACCGGTTAACCAGCGGGTGCGCGGCCACCCTCTATCCGCCAAATCACACTGAAATCCTCGGAGCGCGCGGACTGATCGATCTGCCGTTGCTCCCGACGCGGGACGCCGCCCGGCGCGCTAACGGCCACTTCGTCGCCGACGCTCAGCGTCTCCCAGGTCCAACCCTCGCGGGTCAACACGGCGATTGAGTTACGGGTCTAGGCCCTGTCATAAAGATGGCCCATACTACGCTTCGTTGAGAATGAATCGAGAAAACTGATTACCGGCTATGAAAGTTCGTGCGGCACTTATCCTCCTTTTACTCTTTTGCGTTGGGCAGGCCGTCGCCCAGATGGGTGGAGGTGGAGGTGGAGGTGGAGGTGGAGGTCGCGGCGGTCGGGGTCAACAGCCGGTTATGCCCGCAACGGATCGGGAGACGATGATCGTGATGCGGCCGGACGACTGGAGCGCACCGCAAGCTGCGTCCGACGCGAACAAGACGGATATCTACCGGTTT
>Ga0255051_10000943_pt1 | contig 10608 bp, 20 predicted proteins | sample JV7_2_9_MG_FD_181719 | JGI IMG/M metagenome (GOLD analysis project Ga0255051, IMG submission 181719) | Seawater microbial communities from Jervis Inlet, British Columbia, Canada - JV7_2_9 | ecosystem: Environmental > Aquatic > Marine > Inlet | place: Canada: British Columbia | collected 2016-10-06
CGTGAAGATGGAAGTGACACTGATAGCGCCGATCGCGATGGAAGACGGACTACGCTTTGCGATCCGGGAAGGTGGCCGCACCGTGGGTGCCGGTGTTGTATCTAAAATTATCGAGTAACTGACATGGCAAGCAATCAAACTATACGTATTCGCCTGAAAGCCTTCGATCATCGTTTAATCGATCGTTCGGCGGCAGAAATCGTTGAAACCGCGAAACGTACCGGTGCTCGTGTGAAAGGGCCGATCCCTTTACCGACCCGGAAAGAGCGTTTTACTATCCTTATTTCGCCGCATGTTAATAAGGATGCGAGGGACCAATACGAGATTAGAACGCACAAGCGATTGATGGATATTGTCGACCCGACTGACAAGACTGTAGATGCGCTGATGAAGCTCGATCTTGCAGCCGGTGTTGATGTGCAAATTAAGCTTAACTAAAGTCGTAAGACTTTATCCCGGAAATCTCTCAGGGATTACCCGGAATGACCGCCAGATGGCGGAAATGCAAAAGAGTCGCCAGGAGCGGCTTTTGCCTTGTAAAAAGCTTTAAAATAATTTGATGGAATAAGTCTTAACTTACACGAATTATTCTGTTATAGTGCGCGCCCTCGCGGCCTGATGCAGATTTTCTGTATCAGGCCGTGTGTTTGAAAAAGGCTAGATAAATCAACAGGAAACCCTGATTTTGGTTTCCACAACGCAGGGATGCAAAGCCGTTTCCAGTGACCGAATTTAGTCGCTGGATTTAGAAAGAAAAGCAAATTAAATATTTTTTCTGCTTTTCTCCCTCTGATAATTCAAGGATGGGTTGTTCAGAGGTCCGATTATTTGTAAAGAGGTTAAAAATGTCTCTCGGTTTAGTAGGGCGTAAAGTCGGCATGACCCGGGTTTTCTCAGACGATGGAGTATCGACTCCAGTGACTGTTATTGAGGTAGAACCCAACCGTATTTCACAGATTAAAACTGTTGAAACCGACGGCTATACGGCTATTCAGGTGATTAGTGGTTCGCGTCGCGCCAGTCGTGTGACGAAACCGATGGCTGGCCACTACCGTAAAGCCGGTGTAGAGGCAGGGCGTGGCACCTGGGAATTTCGTGTCGATTCAGTCGATGATTTTGAGCTCGGCTCCGAAATCAAGGTCGATTTGTTCCAGCAGGGACAAATCGTCGATGTCTCTGGAATTAGCAAGGGTAAGGGTTTTCAGGGCGGCGTAAAACGCCACAATTTCACCATGCAAGACGCCACCCACGGTAACTCAATCTCGCACCGTTCCAACGGCTCTATAGGCCAGAACCAGACTCCCGGCCGCGTGTTCAAAGGCAAGAAAATGTCAGGCCACATGGGCGCGGAAAAATGCACCACGCAAAATCTGGAAGTCGTCCGAGTCGACGCCGAGCGCAACCTGGTGCTGATCAAAGGTGCGGTGCCTGGTGCGAAGAGTGGCGACGTAATCATCCGCCCAGCGGTTAAGCGATAACAGCCTGGGGGCATAGAGATTTCGTCATGGACATAGCTATTCATCAATCAAGCAAAAAAGTATCTGTTTCAGAAGATGCTTTTGGTGCCGATTTCAACGAAGCACTGGTGCATCAACTGGTAGTTTCCTATATGAGCGGTGCGCGTGCCGGTACCAAGGCGCAGAAAAATCGTGCCGCCGCCAGTGGCGGGGGCGCCAAGCCCTGGCGGCAAAAGGGTACTGGACGTGCACGTGCCGGTACTATCAGAAGCCCGATCTGGCGTTCTGGTGGTGTTACTTTTGCTGCCAGCCCAAGAGACTACAGTAAAAAACTGAATAAAAAGATGTACCGAGTTGGCATGCGCAGCCTGGTTTCAGAACTGGTGCGTCAGCAGCGCCTGATCCTGATCGAAGAATTGGGTGTAACCGAAGCAAAAACCAAATCCATGAATGCCAGGCTCACTGAACTCGGTATAAACGATGCATTGATACTGACCGATGGCCTCGATTCAGCGGTTTATCTAGCGGCCAGAAATATTCCCAATATACAGGTGATGGATGTCGCCATTGTCGATCCGCTGAGTCTGGTCAGCCAGAAGCACGTTATTATCGATGCGGCCGCACTGAAAAAACTTGAGGAGCGTTTGTCATGAACGATGAGAGAATTTTTCAAATCCTGAAATCACCGCATATTTCGGAGAAAGCTGCGATCCTGGGAGATGCGTCTAACCAGCACGTGTTCAGAGTAGCAACTGACGCCAAAAAGCCCGAAATAAAAGCAGCTGTGGAACAATTATTCGACGTTAAGGTCGCCAATGTGCGCACCATTAACGTTAATGGAAAAAGCAAACGTCAGGGTGCACGCCGAGGTAGCCGAAAGGATTGGAAAAAGGCATATGTATCACTAGAGCAGGGTCATGAAATTGATCTTGCATCAATAGGGGTGTAACTAAAGACATGGCACTAATAAAGGCAAAACCAACATCACCAGGACGCCGGTTTGTCGTTACCGTCAAGACCCCCGGGCTACATACTGGTAAACCTTTTGCGGCACTGGTAGAGAAAAAATCTAAAACCGGTGGGCGTAATAACGCGGGTCGTATCACCACGCGCCATATCGGTGGTGGACACAAGCAACGTTACCGCGTAATCGATTTTAAACGCAATAAGGATGGCATCGATGCCGTTGTCGAGCGTCTTGAATACGATCCAAATCGTAGTGCGCATATCGCATTGCTGAAGTATATGGATGGTGAGCGACGTTATATTATCGCCCCCAAAGGTGTCGTTGAAGGCACTGTTGTACGTTCGGGCGAAGACGTCGGCATTAAAGCGGGTAATTGTATGCCGTTGCGCAATATGCCGGTAGGTTCGACGGTACATTGCGTTGAATTAAAGCCCGGAAAAGGCGCACAGATAGCACGCTCAGCCGGGACTTCGGCGCAGTACGTGGCGCGAGATGGTGGCTATGCTACTTTGAGATTGCGCTCCGGTGAAACGCGAAAGGTTCTGGCAGTTTGTCGTGCGGTAATCGGCGAAGTAGGCAATGGTGAACATAGCCTGCGTTCGCTGGGTAAAGCTGGCGCAACCCGCTGGAGAGGCGTTCGACCCACGGTTCGTGGTGTTGCGATGAACCCGGTAGATCACCCGCATGGTGGTGGTGAAGGTCGTACATCGGGTGGTCGTCATCCGGTTTCGCCCTGGGGCACGCCGGCCAAGGGATTCAAAACCCGATCAAACAAACGCACTGATAAATTGATTGTGCGCAGACGGAGTAAGAGGTAACTATTCATGCCACGTTCACTCAGTAAGGGTCCGTTCGTCGATCAGCATCTGCTCAAGAAGGTACTTGATGCGGTCGCGACGAATAACAAACGACCGATTAAAACCTGGTCCAGGCGTTCAATGGTTTTACCGGAAATGGTGGGGCTGACAATCGCGGTTCATAACGGTAGACAGCATGTGCCGGTATTGATCAATGAGAATATGGTGGGTCACAAGCTGGGTGAGTTTTCCCTTACCCGGACTTTCCGTGGCCATATCGTCGATAAAAAAGCGAAGAGATAGGTAAGGGTTATGCAAACCAGTGCAAAACATCGTCATGCAAAAATATCTGCGCAAAAATGCCGCCTGGTAGCCGATCAGGTTCGTGGTATGGAAGTAGATAAGGCGCTGACCCTGCTGAATTTCAGCAATAAAAAAGCAGCGGTCCTGGTGCGTAAAGTGCTGGAGTCGGCGATTGCAAACGCAGAACACAATGACGGCGCAGATATAGACGAACTTAAGGTTTCGGCGATTTGTGTCGACCAGGGACCGAGCATGAAGCGCATGCGTGCACGTGCCAAGGGCCGTGGTAATCGTATTTTAAAACGCACCAGTCACATCACCGTGACTGTTGCGGATAGTTAAAGAGGCAGCAATGGGACAAAAAGTTCATCCAACGGGTTTCCGCCTCGGCATTGCGACCGACTGGACATCCAAGTGGTATGCAAATACTTCAGATTTTGCAGATTTCCTCGGTGAAGATCTGAAGATACGCAATTTTTTGCGTAAAAAGCTCTCGCAAGCGGCGGTGAGTAGAATTGCGATCTCACGCCCTGCGAAGGCAGTTACGGTAACAATCCATTCTGCGCGTCCAGGCATTATCATAGGCAAGAAAGGCGAAGATATTGAAAAACTTCGAATTGAAGTAGCCTCGCTGGTATCGGTACACCTGAACAACGTCAAGATCAATATTGAAGAAATTCGTAAACCTGAGCTGGATGCACAACTAGTGGCCGAAGGTATTGCTTCACAGTTGGAGCGCCGGGTCATGTTTCGTCGGGCCATGCGTCGCTCGGTAACCAGCGCAATGCGTATCGGCGCCGAGGGCATCAAGATTAATGTATCCGGTCGACTCAATGGTGCTGAAATTGCGCGTAACGAATGGTATCGCGAAGGTCGTGTACCGTTGCACACGTTGCGCGCAGATGTTGATTATGGTTTCGCTGAAGCGCTGACCACCTATGGCATCCTCGGTGTCAAGGTGTGGATCTACAAGGGTGAAGTTTTTAACCTCGAAGCTAAAGGTTCTAAAGGTTCGGACAAGGGCAAGCAGGCCGGTAAATAAGGGCCGGTAAGTTAGAGACAAATTATGTTACAGCCGAAAAGAACAAAATTCAGAAAACAGTTTAAGGGTCGCAACAGGGGCCTGGCGACGACTGGTAGTAAGGTTAGCTTTGGCGAGTACGGTCTTAAAGCCGTCGAGCGTGGAAGAATTACCGCGCGCCAGATCGAGGCAGCACGTCGCGCCATGACCCGTCACGTCAAACGTGGTGGTAAGATCTGGATTCGTGTATTCCCTGACGTACCGGTATCGAAAAAGCCGCTCGAAGTACGCATGGGTAAAGGTAAGGGTAACGTCGAGTACTGGGTCTGCAAGATCCAACCCGGACGAGTATTGTACGAAATGGAAGGCGTCGATGAAGGTATCGCGCGCCAGGCTTTCAAACTGGCGGCTGCAAAACTGCCATTTAAAACAACTTTCGTTTCAAGGCAGGTGATGTAATGAAAGCATCTGAATTAGTTTCAAAGTCGGAGCAAGAGCTGCGTGAAGAACTAACCGCGTTATTACGCGAGCAATTCAACCTGCGCATGCAAAGAGGGATTAACCCGGATGCGATACGCCCGGATCAGTTTAAGAAAGTACGCAGGAATATTGCGCGCGTAAAAACAGTAATGAGCGCCAATCGTGGTGGTGAGCAATCGTGAGTGAAGCTAAGGTTTTAAGAATTCAAACAGGCTCGGTAGTCAGTGATAAAATGAATAAGTCGGCGACTGTTTTGATCGAGCGCAAGGTTAAGCACCCGATATACGGCAAGTTCGTGAAAAAGTCGACGAAGATACATATTCATGATGAAAACAATGAATGTGTTATCGGCGATACCGTGCAGATTTCGGAATGTCGGCCAATATCCAGAACTAAATCCTGGACACTGGTCAAAGTGGTTAATAAGGCAACAGGCGCGTAACAGGTAGAAAGTCATGATTCAAATGCAAACAGTATTGAATGCGGCGGACAATAGCGGCGCGCGAAAGATGCAATGCATCAAGGTATTGGGTGGGTCGAAACGACGTTATGCGGCGATTGGCGATATTATCAAGGTTAGCATTAAAGATGCGATTCCCCGCGGTAAAGTCAAGAAAGGTGAAGTGTACAACGCCGTGGTAGTGCGCACCGCTAGTGGCGTGCGTCGCCCGGATGGCTCGGCAATTAAATTTGACGGAAACGCGGCGGTCATCCTGAATAATAATCTACAGCCCATCGGAACCCGAATTTTTGGCCCGGTGACACGTGAATTACGCGGTGAGAAATTTATGAAAATTATCTCACTCGCACCGGAAGTGCTTTAGTAGGCGAGAATCAGGATTATGCTCAAGATTAAAAAAGGTGATGAAGTCATTGTCATAGCTGGCCGCAGTAAAGGCATGAGAGGCAATGTATTGAAGCGGCTGGACGACAATCGTCTGCTAGTGGAAAACGTCAACATGGTGAAAAAGCATGTGAAGGGTAACCCGCGCTCAGGTGAAGGCGGCGGAATTATTGACCAGGAGTCACCGATTCAAATATCTAACGTAATGCTGTTTAACCCGAATACACAAAAGGGTGATCGCGTCGGATTTAAGACGTTGGGAGACGATCGAAAGGTTCGCTATTTTAAATCAAACGGCGAAGTGGTCGATATCTAAGGTATTAATTATGACCAGACTAGAACAATATTATCGTGAAACCGTCGTCAAGAATTTGCAGGAGCAGTTTTCTTATTCGTCGCCGATGGAAATTCCACGTATTACCAAGATTACGCTGAATATGGGCATAGGCGAAGCGTCGCAGGATAAAAAAATTGTCGACTATGCGGTCAACGATTTGTCCCTGATCGCGGGTCAAAAGCCGGTAGTTACACTCGCGAAAAAAGCAATTGCCGGATTCAAATTACGTGAAGGTATGCCGATCGGCTGCAAGGTGACCTTGCGAAGAGACAAAATGTACGAATTCCTGGATCGCCTGGTTAACTTTTCGATACCTCGAATTCGCGATTTCCGTGGACTCAGTGCAAAAGCATTTGATGGCCAGGGAAATTACAACATGGGGATTAGCGAGCAGATCGCTTTCCCGGAAATTGATTACGACAAGATCGACAAGTTACGTGGGCTAAACATCTGTTTAACCACCACTGCGCGCAACGCCGAAGAAGGCCGTGCATTGTTGGCTGCTTTTCAATTTCCTTTTAAGAACTAATCGAGTTTATTTTATGGCAAAGAATTGCATGGTACAGCGAGAACTGAAGCGCACAAAACTGGTGGCTCGTTTCGCTGAAAAGAGAAAAGCTCTGAAAGCAACTATCAAGAGCTCGACAACCAGCCTGGAAGAAAAAATGGCTGCAGTCGATTCGTTGCAAAAATTACCCAGAGACTCTTCCGAAGCGCGTCAGCATAATCGTTGCCGGATTACCGGAAGACCCCATGGTGTTTATCGAAAATTTGGACTGTGTCGTAATAAGATCCGCGAAGCCGCGATGCGTGGCGATATCCCGGGTCTGGTTAAGGCTAGTTGGTAAATAGAGAATATAATGAGCTTACAAGACCCAATTTCAGACATGTTAACCCGTGTTCGCAACGCACAGAAAGCGACTAAGGTGAATGTTGTCATGCCTTCTTCCAGCCAGAAAGTAAATATCGCGACTGTGCTGAAAAATGAAGGTTTTATCAGCGACTTTAAGGTATCTGACGGCACTAAGAAAGAACTTACGATTGAACTGAAGTACTACCAGGGCAAACCGGTTATCGAGAGTATCAAGCGAATTAGTCGTCCTGGTTTACGCATATTCAGATCAAAAGATGATCTACCGTCAATCAATGCTAGCCTCGGTATCGCGATCATTTCTAATTCCGGTGGATTGATGACCGAGAAGCAGGCACGAGCAGCCGGTCACGGTGGCGAAGTTATCTGTACAGTGGTCTAGCCCACATATAGTGCGAAGGCGGTAATAAATTATGATTTTTAACAATAAGTTCAAATAATTAGATACGAAAATAATGAAATATCTAAATTACAGTTTGTACCTGAACAAAGTCAGGAAAAATCTGGCGGCCAATCTTGATCGATCCCCCTTGATCCATAGCTACGGCTATGCATCGGCGGGCGATCAATCAACCTTGTTTGCCATATTTCCCCTGAGCTTCGTTCCCTTCACACGATATGTGAGCTAGGTAAGTAAAATGTCAAGAATAGCGAAAAAACCTGTCGAAGTGCCAAACGGTGTTGAGCTCAACATCAACGGTCTCGAACTCACCGCAAAGGGCCCCAGGGGATTCCTGTCGGTAACCCTGCATGACAGTGTAGATGTGAAAAATGAGAATAATGTACTGACCTTTTCACCAAAAGATGACAAAAAATCGTCAATCGCAATTACCGGTACCATTCGCTCCGTGGTGAATAATGTTGTCACCGGAGTGACCGAAGGTTTTGAGAAAAAACTGGTTTTGGTCGGTGTTGGATATCGTGCGCAGTTGCAGGGTAAAAAGTTGAGCCTGTCTTTGGGTTTTTCTCACCCTGTCGAATATGCCGTGCCAGAAGGTATAGAGATTGAAACAACCAGTGCGACAGAAATCGTGGTACGCGGATGTAGCAAGCAACAAGTAGGTCAGGTATGCGCGGAAATTCGCGCCTTCAGGCCACCAGAACCTTACAAGGGCAAAGGTGTTAAGTACGCTGATGAACAAATCATCAGAAAAGACGCGAAGAAGAAATAGGTCAGTCATGGATAAAAAATCATCTCGAATTCGTCGGTCACGCCGTACACGCGCAAAAATTGCGTCGCTCGGTGTTAATCGTTTGACAGTACACCGTACCCCTAGACATACCTATGCCCAGGTATTTTCTGGTGAGACGGGAAGCATTGTTGCTTCGGCCTCAACCCTGTCCGCAGATGTCAAGGCGCTGATTAAATATTCGGGTAACGTCGACGCGGCTACCGCGGTTGGCAAGGTTATTGCCGAAAAAGCAAAAGCTGTTGGTATCGAAGCCGTAGCCTTTGATCGTTCGGGTTTCAAGTATCACGGTAGAGTTAAGGCATTGGCCGATTCAGCGCGTGAAAACGGTTTAAAATTTTAGGCGGGCCCGGAGAATAGAATGGCAGATCATAGAAATTCTAATGCAAGCGACGATCTTATGGAAAAGTTGGTTGCGGTCAATCGTGTAGCCAAGGTTGTCAAAGGTGGCCGTCAATTTGGTTTTACCGCGCTCACCGTGGTTGGTGATGGCAATGGTAAAGTCGGTTTCGGCTACGGCAAGGCGCGTGAAGTGCCGCTTGCTATCCAGAAGGCGATGGAAAAAGCGCGTGCTAATATAATTACCGTCTCGTTAAAAGATGGAACCTTGCAGTATCCGCTGAATGCACGCCATGGCGCAGCCAAGGTTTATATGCAACCGGCGTCTGAAGGTACCGGTGTTATCGCCGGTGGTGCAATGCGTGCGGTTTTTGAAGCGGTAGGAGTGCACAATGTTCTGGCCAAGTGTAACGGTTCGCGTAACCCGATTAATCTTGTGCGGGCGACAATTAGTGGCCTGCAAAATATGAAGTCACCCGAAGATATCGCATCCAAGCGTGGCAAAACAGTTGAAGAGATTGTGGGTTAATTATCATGGCCGCAGCAAAACAAACACCTAAAAAGGTAAAAATCACCCTGGTTCGTAGTAAAAACGGCAGACTGGCTTCGCATAAAGCCTGTGTCGCCGGTCTCGGACTGAGAAGAATACACCAGACTGTCGAAGTGATCGATACACCTGAAAACAGGGGTATGATCAACAAGGTACAGTACCTGCTGAATGTTGAGGAAGCGTAATGTACTTAAATACATTAAAGCCCGTAAAAGGCTCTAACAAGGCATCTAAACGTGTCGGTCGTGGAATAGGATCGGGCTCTGGTAAAACCTGTGGCCGCGGTCACAAGGGCCAAAAGTCCCGTAGCGGTGGCGGCGTGCGAGCGGGATTTGAAGGCGGGCAGATGCCCTTGCAAATGCGCTTACCCAAATTTGGGTTTAGCTCACGTGTGTCTCGCTACTCCAAGGAAGTTCGCTTGAGCGAAGTAGAATTATCGGGTCTGGAAACTATTTCCCTGGTCACACTGATTGAGGCGAATATTGTTCCCGCGCGGACCAAAAAAGCCAAGGTCATACTGTCGGGTGAAATTACTCGTGCAGTGACTATCGGTGGCGGCGTATTAGCCACCAAAGGTGCGAAAGCCGCAATCGAGAAAGCTGGCGGTAAAGTAGAAGAATAATGGCTGGCCCTTCCGCATCACAAGTAGCTAGCAGCCTGACCGGTGGTAGCCTGAGCGAGCTAAGAAAGCGCATTTTCTTTCTTATCGGCGCGCTGATCGTATTTCGTACCGGCACGTTTATTCCGGTTCCCGGCATAGACATTAACGTCATGCGCGAGCTTTTTGATCAGCAAAGAACCGGCATACTGGGCATGTTTAACATGTTCTCGGGTGGCGCGCTGGAGCGCATGTCGATCTTCGCTCTGGGTGTAATGCCTTATATTTCAGCATCGATCATCATGCAGTTGATGACGGTAGCAGTGCCGACACTCGAGCAACTGAAAAAAGAAGGTGAATCCGGCCGTCGTAAGATAACCCAATATACCCGTTACTTCACCGTGGTGCTGGCAACATTCCAGTCGATAGGAATTTCGATAGCATTGTCCGGGCAAAGTGGCGGTGGTGGTGCAGCCCTGGTTATTAACCCGGGGCCATCTTTTATTTTTACCGCGGCGGTCACACTGGTTACTGGCACCATGTTTTTAATGTGGCTGGGTGAACAGATCACTGAACGCGGCATTGGTAATGGTATTTCGATGTTGATTTTTGCTGGCATTGTTGCTGGATTACCCACTGCGATAGGAAGCACCTTTGAACTGGTGCGAACCGGCGAGTTGAATTCATTGATCATTCTCGGTTTATTTGTCGGCGTTATCGCGGTGACTTATTTTGTCGTGTTTGTCGAGCGCGGGCAGCGTCGAATTACGGTCAATTATGCAAAACGCCAGCAGGGTCGGAAGATGTATGCGGCGCAAAGCAGTCATTTACCCTTAAAGTTGAATATGGCTGGT
>Ga0255051_10000944_pt1 | contig 10607 bp, 5 predicted proteins | sample JV7_2_9_MG_FD_181719 | JGI IMG/M metagenome (GOLD analysis project Ga0255051, IMG submission 181719) | Seawater microbial communities from Jervis Inlet, British Columbia, Canada - JV7_2_9 | ecosystem: Environmental > Aquatic > Marine > Inlet | place: Canada: British Columbia | collected 2016-10-06
ATCCTCGCAGAAACCTTGCGACCGAGAATTTCGACATGGAGTTCATCATCGGAACTGACCTTGTCGCGAAAATAGGCCAACCCGATCGCCTTTTGCAGTCGATGCCCAAAGCTGCCTGAAGTCACCATTCCAATCGCCTCATCACTACGGAACACCGTATGCATGTAAAATGGATCGAATTCCGGGTCGTCGAATTCGAGGAGCTCCATGCGCCAGTGATCCTCCCCCTGCGCTCGCTTAAGCATGGCCTCGCAGCCGATGAAATCCCTTGCTTCGGTTTTGACCAGGTGATCCAGTCCTGCTTCGAGTGGTGTGCGCTCGGTCGTAAGATCGGCGCCCCAGGCGCGGTATCCTTTTTCAAGACGCATCGAGTTCATCGCAAACGCGCCATAGAATCCCAGGTCAAACTTTTCGCCTGAGTTGATCAAATGTTGCAGCAAGGTTTGTTGTTGAGAAATGTCGTGGTGCAGTTCGAAGCCCGCCTCACCAACATAAGAGACCCGCAATGCATCGGCGACAATACCTGCAATCCTGATTTGCCTGGCACTTAGCCACGGAAAAACCTCAATCGATAAATCCTGATCAGAAATCTGTTGCAGCATGGCTTCTGCGTTAGGGCCCATGACACCGAAGACTCCCCTGTGGTCGGTAATATTTTCGAGATTGATCTCGAATCCACGACAACGGGTACGCAATAGATCTTCATCCTGACGCCCGGCTGCGGCGGCGCTGACAAGATAAAACTCGTTTTCGGCCATACAGGTGACTGAAAACTCGGAATGTACGCCACCCGTGGCGGTCAGGGCATGGGTCAGACCCATTCGACCCGGTTGCGGTGCACAATTCGAACCCAATTGATCGATGAAGCGAAACGCTTCCCTGCCATCCAGCCGGAACTTGGAGAATGCCGACAAATCACCCAGGCCAACATTGTGCTGGAGGTTGTGACATTCGGCCGCAACTGGTTCGAACCAGTTGGCGCGACGAAAGCTCAAAGTCGATTCATCGATATCAGGATCGCTCGAATACCAGTTCGGTCGCTCAAATCCGTAGACGCTGCCAAACACTGCGCCTTTGCTCTTTAACAATTCGTAAGCGGGCGTTAACTTCTGCTTGCGCCCGGCCGGACGTTCCTCGTAAGGGTAGTGGATACCGAACTGCGCGGCGAAGCACTCTACCGCCTTGGCAACCCGGTAATCGCGGTCCGCATAACCACCAAAGCGTCGTGAATCGACCGCCAGGGCATCCATCGGTGGCTCACCCCCATCCATCCATTCGGCCAGGAATTTGCCCGCGCCTCCGCCTTCCATGACCCCCATCGACGAACCCGTCAATAACCAGGCATTATCGAGATTGAAAGCCGGGCCGATCAGTGGATTGGCGTCCGGGGTAAAGGTGATCGGTCCATTGATAATGTTCCTGATGCCCCCGTTGGCGGCGGCCGGCACGCGCGCCATCGCCTGCCCGGCAATCTCGGCAATGGCGTCGATATCGGGCTCCAGTAATTCCATTCCGAATTCAGGTGGTACCCCATCGATCGACCAGGGTTTACCCTGTTTTTCGTAAGGCCCGATGATCACGCCGTCGCGCTCCATGCGCAGATACCAGCTCTCATCCGGGTCTCGAATCATCGGCAGTTCATGATCGAGCTCGGCAAAGGCATCGATTTGATCGCTGACAATGTATTGATGCAACATCGGTACTACCGGCAGGTCAATTCCCATCATGTCGCCGATTTCACGACACCAGGTGCCGGCGGCGTTCACGATATGCTGCGCGCTAATTTCTCCCTTGTCGGTGGTAATCAACCAGTCCCGATTAGCCTTTTGTCGTATACCCGTAACCCTGGTCTGACGGTAAATCTCGGCGCCACGATTGCGCGCACCTTTCGCCATTGCGTGTGTTGCCTGGCTAGGATCGACATGCCCGTCAAGCGGCTCGAAGATCGCACCGATCAGATCATCGACCTCGGCCAACGGGTAAATCTGCTTCAACTCTGTCGGCGTCAGGATATGAAAATCAAACCCGGCAAACTTGCCGATACCCTGCACCTGGCGAAACTCATCGAGCCGGTCCGGGTGACGGGTAACCCGCAACGCACCGCAGGCGTGAAAGCTGACCGCCTGGCCGGTCTCCTCCTCGAGTATCGATTTATAGAGTTTCACGCTGTGCGCGCGCAGATTCATGATCGTGATATTGTGCGCATAATGGGTACAAAGGCCGGCAGCATGCCAGGTTGAACCCGCGGTTAATTCATTCTTTTCGATCAGCACCACGTCGCTCCAACCGAGCTGGGTTAAGTGGTAGATCAGCGAGGCACCCATGGCGCCACCGCCGATCACGGCAACCTGGGCGTGGGTCTTCATTTCATTGCCGCCTGGTAGGGAGGTTTATCAAGGACATTAAGTGTAAACCGCTCACCGGCGATCTCGATTTGACATGTCTGGTCCGGTACCGGATCACGCTGGTAAAACATCACGAAACACAAAATCTTCCCCACCCGAAAGCCATGCCCTCCGGAAGTGCAATGACCAATGATTTTTTCTCCCTGGTAGATCGGTTCGTCGTGCAATACCAAAGCCTCTTTTGCAATCACTTCGCATAGTCGTAACTGCTTGCACCAGCCATTTTGCTGTTGATCAAGCAACGCCTGTCTGCCGACGAAATCCCCCCCCTTGTCAAACTTGACAGTAAAACCCAGTCCCACCTCGAAGGGTGTATCTTCAGGCCCCATATCATGCCCCCAGTGAAGAAATCCTTTTTCAAGCCGGCATGAATCGAGGGCGAAATGACCGGCAAGCGCGAGGTCATGATTTTTTCCTAACTGCATTATCCTGGCAAGTAGCCGCGCTGCCTCGGCAACCGGAATGTAAAGTTCCCATCCCAGCTCACCGACGAAACTCAGTCGTGCGGCCAGTAGATCACAGCCCTCGATTTTTATTGATCGGGCACGGGAAAAAGGAAATGCGGCATCACTGAAATCCGCCTCGCTCAAGACCTGCAAAAGGACTCGCGATCCGGGCCCCATTATACCGAGCACCGCATAATCCTCGGTCACATCCTGGATACTTACATCCGTATCTGAATCAAGTTGTTTACGCAGCCAGTAACCATCCTTGAATCGTGTTGCGGCCCCGCTGACAAGCCGAAATTGATCAGCAGACAGGCGAGTCACGGTAACTTCGGCCTCGATTCCACCACCTCGATTCAGCATCAGGGTGTAAAGCACCCTGCCCACGTCGATATCAACATCACTACAGCAAACCCTTTGCATAAAGGCCAACGCATCGCGGCCGTTGATTTCGATCTTACTAAATGGACTCAGTTCGAACAGGCTTACGTGTTGTTGGCAATGCAGCGCCTCACGCTTTGCCGCTGGCCACCAGCATTGCGCGCGATAACTGCACTCGAGTTGTGCCTCAGCTGCACTAACGGCAAACCACAGTGGACGTTCCCAGCCGGTGGGCGCACCAAACACGGCAGCTTTTCCTGCCAGAAGATCGTGCCAGGGAGACTGGCGCAAGTTGCGTCCCGTCTTGAACTGCTTGTAGGGCCAGTGCATATCAAACTGGTTGTGCACCGCTTCGGGCAACCGCCGCGACAAATATTCATCCCCGGATTGCAGTGGATCCATGCGCGCGATATCGACTTCCCACAAATCAAGCGGTGCCTCACAATCACGAATCCACTCGGCCATCACCTTGCCCACCCCGGCCGACGACATGATTCCAATCGAGTTAAATCCGGCAGCGACAAACAGATTTTTGCATTCCGGTACCTCCCCCATGATCTGCTTTGTATCCGGAGTAAAGCTCTCGGGACCATTCATGAAATGAGTAATCCCCTGCTCGGCGATAACCGGAGTCCGGTTGATGCCAGCCTCGATAATTGGCTGTATGTGATCCCAATCCTCATCGAACATCAGAAAACCGGTATCCCGCTGGTCTGGCGACCATGGTTTGGGGTTTGCCTCGAATGCACCCAGCACCAGCTTGCCATTATCACCCTTGAGATAAATCCCTGCATCCAGGTCACGAATGATGGGAAAGGGCACTGCCAATTCTTCGACTACATCAGTAACGATATACATATGTTCGCATACGGCCAACGGAATCTCGACCCCGGCCATAGCGGCCAGCTGGCGGGTCCAGGCCCCGACACAAAGCACCAGCTTATCGCAACTGATACGCGTATCGTCGGCAAGTCTTATCGCTACCACGGTCCCGTCACGGGTCTCGATATCGGTAACCCGGCTGTGCTCGCGAACCTCGACGCCCAGTGTTTTGGCTCCCCTGGCATAGGCCATGCAGAGATCCACCGGGTTGACCTGCCCATCCTGGTCAACCCACAATCCGCCCACCAGATCATCGGTATGCAGTGCCGGTAAACGTTCCTGAATTTCTGCTGCTGACAATATCTGTGTGGCCAGGTTACTGCGATCTCCCATCGCCTTGATGCGCTGCAGTTCGATCATACGCGCAGGACTTTGTGCCAGCCATACGCCTCCGGTCTGAAGATAACCAGTGGCCTGACCGGTTTCAGATTCGAGTTCGATGAATAACTCGAGCGCATACCTGGCCAACAGGGTCAGGTTCATGCTCGCGCGCAAGGGTCCAACGATGCCGGCCGCGTGCCAGCTGGTCCCGCTGGTTAACTGGTCGCGTTCCAATAGCAACACATCCTTTAAACCAAGGTGGGCCAGATGATAGGCGACGCTAAGCCCGATGGCACCGCCACCGATGATAACAACCTGCGCCTGTTCGTCTGCCATTAATATGACTTGTCAGGCATCGAGGCCTTGCGACGTTCGACGTATTCCTGCAAAGCCTCGAGTTTAGCCGGGTCGATTGCAGGTTGTTGATACTCCTCGAGCAGGCGTTTCCAGATACGGTTGGCGCGCTTCGCGGTTGTCAGACTGCCTTCACTTTCCCACTGTTCAAACGAATTGGCGTCACCGGTGCTGGAATTGTAATAGGCCGATTCGAAATTATTCAGCGTATGGGCACTGGCAAGAAAGTGGCTGCCGGGGCCAATCTCGGCGATGGCATCCATCGCCTGGGCGTTTTCAGATAAATCGATACCGTTGCACAATTCGATTAACTTGCCGCAGAGATCGGCATCGATAATGGTTTTTTCGAATCCGGTGCAAAGTCCTCCCTCGAGCCACCCGGTGGCGTGATTGATGAAATTCGCGCCGGCCAGTACCGCCATAATCAGGCTCATGGTGCCCTCCTGTTGCGCCTGGCTATCAGGCAGCTTGGAAGAAGTCAGGCTACCGACGGTATGAAATGGAACGCCAAGTCGGCGTGCCAGTTGACCAGCTGCGAGTACTGTTTTTGCGGCTTCCGGCATGCCAAAGGTCGGCGCGCCGGACCGCATCGACATCGCGGTTGCGAAACTGCCCATCAGGCACGGTGTTCCAGGACGAATTAACTGAGTCAAAGCACAGGTTGCGAGCGCCTCGGCGAGCAACTGCGCCAGCGTACCGGCTTCGGTGCAGGGGCTCATCGCACCGGTAATCATCCACGGGGTGCAGGCAACCGCCTGGTTATTTTTGGCGTAAACCTTAAGCGACCCCGACATTGCATCGTCCATTACCAGCGGAGCATTGGTATTAGAAACCCCGTAAAGCACGGTGTTCTGATCGACAAAATCATCGCCAAACAGGATCTTCACCATGGCGACCGAATCTTCGGCACGTTCGCTACCGATCAAGGCGCCGAAAAGAGCACGGTCACCGTAACTAATATGCGACAACATCATATCGAGATGGCGCTTGTTGACCGGTACATCAACCGGTTCGCAGACGATGCCGCCGCAGTGGTGCAACTGTGGCAGCATCTGGTGAATTCGGTTGAGGTTACTGAAATCCTCGAGCGTCGCGTAACGTCGACCCTGATCCAGGTCGTGTACAAAAGGGGGGCCATATACCGGGCTCAGTACCGTATTGTCACCACCAATTTCGACATTATTCTCCGGATTACGCGCATGCTGGGTGTATTGCCGCGGCGCCGATGCCTGGATAATCTGGCGACACATGCCGGGTTCGAAACGCACACGTTCACCGTTGACATCCGCGCCCGCCTCGCGAAACAGATCGATAATCTCGCTGTCATTGTGAAACTCCATGCCGATATCCCGCAGGATCCGATCGGCATTTTCCTCGATCAGGCACAGACCCTCTTCGCTCAGGATGTCGTAAGTCGCAATCTTGCGTTGGATATAAGGTGCGCGCGGTGTCGTGGAGACACGCTTTTGTCCATGCGATCTTCGTTTGCGCTTGCTTGCTGATCGTTTTGGAGTGTCAGGCAAGGTAACTCTCGATTAATGAACTGGCGATTATTCTGACAGAGATTGCGTTCAAAACAACCTGCTTGAACAGTCTCAGATAAAATCAGCAGCAAGTATAATTGTGTTCGTTCACCGTCAAACGGATTGTCTAAGCGCCGGGCTTCCGCTATGTTCGCTGGCAACAGACGTCTCAGGAGACCTTGATGACTTCACAATTCGACCACGACCAGCACGAGCTCGAGCTCGACTGGAATACCGACGCCATCGTCGCGCGGCGTAATGCCTACTACGCCGCGTCGCAACGCGCCTTCGTGCCTTACCAGCAACCGCTAATTTTCAAACGTGGCCAGGACAATTACCTGTGGGATGAAAAAGACAACCGCTACCTCGACTGCCTGAGCCAGAACCTGACGGTCAGCATCGGTTACAACAATCCCGTGGTCACGCGTGAAGTAGTTCGACAGGCGCAAAACCTGCAGCATTGCACGACCATGTTTTTCCACCCGATGCCGGCGCACTACGCAGAGGAATTGACAAAGACGATGCCAGCAGGCGAAAAATGGACTGTACATTTAATGAACAGCGGTGCCGAGGCGATTGACATGGCGCTCCTGCTGGCACGCAGTTACAGCGGCAACATCGACATGATTTCACTGACCAACGCCTATCACGGTGCTACCTTTGGCGCCCAGTCGGTTACCGGGATCAGCAGTTTCCGTCACAATGTGCCGCAACTTGGCGGGGTCCAGTTCGCCCCGGTGCCGGATCAGTATCGCGGGATTCATGGCGAGGGGGTCGAGCCTTACCTGAACGATCTCGAAGGAACGATTCACTATGCCACCTCGGGGCAGTTGGCCGGCATGATCATCGAACCGGTGCAGGGCTACGGTGGCATCGTGCCGATTCCCGAAGGCTATATCAAGGGCGCGCAGGAGCGCGTCAAGGCCGCTGGAGGACTATTGATCATAGACGAGGTTCAATCCGGCGTGGCGCGCACCGGCGACAGTTTCTGGTCGTTTGAACAGCACGACGTGGTGCCCGACATGGTCGTCACAGCAAAGGGTATCGGTAACGGATACCCGCTTGGGGCCCTGATCGTTAAACGCGAAATTGCCGAGGCGATGGCACATAAATTTTATTTCCACACTTATGGCGCCAACCCGGTCAGCTGTGCGGCTGGTCGCTCGGTGCTACACATCATTCAGCAACACAAACTCCAGCAACGCGCGCAACAAGTCGGTGCAGCCCTGCTCGACGTCCTCAGGGATTTGCAAACCCGGCATGAGGTCATCGGTTCGGTACGCGGTCGCGGTATGATGATGGCGGTCGAACTGGTCAGGAATCGTGAAACAAAGGAGCCCGACCCGGAGACCATGGTTCGTCTGTTTGAGAACACGCGTGATTGTGGCCTGGTGGCGAGCAAGTCCGGGGCTTACCGCAACGTGCTCCGCATTTGCCCGCCACTGTGTATGCAAATGGAAGACGTGCCGTTTTTCGAAGAAGCCATTAACCAGAGTTTCGAAAGCCTGTCATGACGCGGCTTAGCTGGATCGCCTTCGATCCTGGCTGCCTGGAAGTTCAAGCTGCTTACTTGGCCTCATAATCAGAGTATAATTTACGACTGATCAATTTTACCGAGTATCCAAATGTCGGAAACCCCATCGATAATGCTGGAAATTGGCACCCAGGCACCCTCCTTTTCACTACCTGAACCTGCCAGCGGTAACCTGGTAAGCCTCTCAGACTATAGCGGCAAGCCGTTACTGGTCGTTTTCTCCTGTAACCACTGCCCTTACGTGTTGCATATCATCCGCTCCTTTACCGAGTTTGCCAACGCGGCACAATCTCGTGGAATGGGCGTCGTCATGATCAGCTCCAACGACGTCACCGGATACCCGGTCGACAGCCCCGAAAAAATGGTTGAACTGGCACAAAAATGTCGATTCGAGTTTCCCTATCTGTATGACGAATCACAACAGGTCGCACAATCCTATCGGGCCGCTTGCACGCCGGATTTCTTTTTGTTCGATGCCTCTCATCGGCTGGTTTATCGTGGGCAGTATGATGCGTCGAGACCCAGTAACAATGTCACCGTTAGCGGCAGTGATATGAAAGCCGCGGTCGAGGGGTTACTCGCGGGTAATCCACCATCAGGCGAACAGATCCCAAGCGTGGGTTGCAATATCAAATGGCGCAGGGGCAACGCACCGGTTTATTCCTGAACTTCAATTGCCGTCGCGCTGTCATGATCGGCTTTCATCGCGTCCACCTTATCCATAACTTCCTGCAAGGTAAGCTGGTGGTCCTTGCCACCACCGAAAATTTCTCCAAATTCAGTAATCATGTCACTGAGCTTGTCCTGGGCGACGGAAAGATCGCTGCGTAGCAATTCGTTTTCGCCGCGCAGTGTTGTAATTTCCTGAACCACTTCCGATTCTTCCGGGGGTAGTATTTCGACCCGTGGTTGCAGGCATTTGTAGGATTTTATTAATTTGTCCAGGGACATATCCAGCGCGTTGATTCGTGCTCTGCCGCCCCGGGATAAACTTTCAACCAGATGCTGGAAAAAATCTGTTTCATGTTTATCAATATCAGTCAGCGCGGCCCTCAGATCTTCGCCTTCAAGTTGGTAGGCAACCTGTAAGAAAGATTCGGTTTGCTGTCTGTGTGAGGCAGAGCGACCCTTGATGGCTGCTGCAAGTTCCGCTATGTCCCTGCGTTTACGCCGCCTGCGAATTAATGTTACCAGTAACCAGACCAGTAACAGCACCAGCGACAGTACGAAACCTTCGGCCAGCAGAATAAAATAAATGGCGTTGACTTCAAGCACCTATTTCTTCCTCCTCCAGAGCGAGCTCCGGCGCATCCTTTTTCATCTTCAGGAACCACCAGCCAAGGACCAGTAGCAAGAGTAAAGAAAGATTAAATGCGACTATTACCACCCCGACCAGTTTCCAGTCGATGGCATCGGATTTTAGCTCCTGTTCAACAGCATCGATTTGCTCGGCCTCGATCAGTTCCGGTTTCACAACCGGCGGCGCACGATAAACGCCGAGCATCGAGAATGTCCCAAGATCAACATCCTGGATTTCGCCAGCATGCGATTGCGCCGATATTTTCACATGAGCGCGATAGAGCCCATCCTGATTGGTCTCAACGTCAGCACGCAACCATCCGGATGAGAGCTCAAGTGCAAGGCTGTCCCGGGTTCCATCCGGCGCCTCGATATCTACCTCTGCTACCAGGCCACCCGGTTTCAGATATTCCTCGCGTGCGCGCAGTTTCAGTTCATAAATGCCGGGCGCTTGTTGCGCCTCGATTTTGACTTCCACCGGCCACTGCACCTGCATGTCGAAGCGTTTGCTACGGTTAAAGGTATTACTGTCTGCAGAAATAACAAAACGATGCATTCCCTCGGCTAATTTCTGTTCGAGCGGGTAAAGATACTGCCCCTTATCTTCGCGCACGTCGGTGTGTGTCATCACATGCGTAACTGGATTACCCTCGACATCGACATGGGAAAGTTCGAAATCAACAAAGCGCAGAAAGCTATTCCGGCTAATCTTCTTGTCTCGATTAAACAATTCGGCCGTCAGCCTGAGTGCTTCTCGCGGTGTGCTATAGGCGGGTACCCCACCCACCTGCAGTTTTAAATCCGTAACCACCATCAGGCGATTGTCCGGATCCATCTCGGCATCGATTCGCCAGGTGCCGGCCTGGGGATTTTTAACCGTAATCAAATCGTAACCCTGATCGCTGCGCCAGCGGGATCCGCGTGGTTTTTGAGCGCTGATCGCAGGACTATCCGGTGGTATCAGTAATGTTGGAGCGCTACCCGCCTTGCGAAATAACAGCAAAGTCATTTCCTTGATGCTGGAATCTATCGGAAATTCCCTGCCGCTTAGCTCAACCGTGTCCGGTTCACTGGCACGCTCGAACATCTTGAAGAACACTTTTTGCAGTTCGGCGGCACTTTGCGCGACGGCGAACGATCCCCCGGTTTCAAGGGCAAGCTGTTTCAGCAGTACCTCGTCCGTACCTTGCGATAGCGCAATCGTGTGAATCTGTGCTCCCGCTTGCCTGAGGGCACCCAGACTCTTGGTTAAGACCCTGGCGCGGGATTGCTCATTTTTTGCCGTATCTTTAGACACATCCACCTTGCCGTCGGTCAGTAGCAACAGAATCCGACTGGCTTCGGTATCCGGTTTGTTCCAGCCAACACTGGCCCGCGCAAGGGCACTTTCAATGTTGGTTAACAAGGCATTGGAGTGGATCTTATCGGCACCCAAATCCGCCTGCTTGCGCCAGGCATCGTT
>Ga0255051_10000945_pt1 | contig 10596 bp, 12 predicted proteins | sample JV7_2_9_MG_FD_181719 | JGI IMG/M metagenome (GOLD analysis project Ga0255051, IMG submission 181719) | Seawater microbial communities from Jervis Inlet, British Columbia, Canada - JV7_2_9 | ecosystem: Environmental > Aquatic > Marine > Inlet | place: Canada: British Columbia | collected 2016-10-06
TTGCAAGTGCTATTTCCTCTCCCGAATCGAGCAACATTTTGTAAATATCTTCGGCTTTAAGATGCCTGTTATCAGCACTTTCAAGCAATTCCAGAATCTTCATTCGTGGCAGGGTGAGTTTCAGCCCCGCATTTTTTATATCCGATGATTCCATAAATTAATCACTCTAAAGAATTGCAGCTTTATTAGCAGGCCAGTATTATCGGCGCTTGTCATTCACCCTGATTAAATAAAATGAATTCTCGCCTGCTTGTAATTGTTACCATGCTTGTTTCGATTGTAACATTGTCGGCCTGTGTCTACCGGCTAGATATCCCACAGGGTAACAGGATTGATGCCGAGGTCATAGCTCAGCTCGAAACCGGTATGACTACGCGCCAGGTCGAATTCCTGCTTGGCGAGCCCGCCATTACAGATCCTTACCACGCCGGTGTCTGGCATTATGTGTATTATCTTAAAACCGGAAAAAATGGCTCGATTGAGAAACGCGTCATGACCCTGCGTTTTACAAATGACCATCTTTCTTCGATCGAAGGATCATTAGAGGGTAATCCAGGTATAGACGACCTCTGATTGTTTTACGCCTGAACCGCACCGCCGCCTTTTTTCGTTTTTAATCCCTTTGCAGCTCTTTGACGGCGCACTTCCTTAGGGTCAGCGATTAAGGGGCGATAGATTTCAATTCGATCACCATCCAGTAGTTTGTAATCTTCTGCCACAGGTTTACCGAATACACCGAGATCGCAGGTATCAGGATCGATTTCAGCAAAGTACTGCCTGATATCAGATTGCCTCACAGCATCCCTCGGGGAAATGCCGGGGTCGACTTGACACTCGATAATCTTTTGAAATTCAGGTGTTGCATATGCGATTTCGATCATTGTTTTAGCGTTCATTTTCTATTTATTTCGTGTGCACGAGCGCAAAAACTATCGACCATGGTATTGGCTATCTGGGAAAATATAGGTGCTATCAACGTTTTACCGAGACCAAGGGAAAATTCGAATTCCAGCGTGAGTACAATCTTCGAGGCATGCTCATCAAATTCGACAAACTCCCAGCTGCCTTCGAGTCGTTTAAACGGGCCATCCAATAATTTCATTTCTATTTTTTTATTTCTCACCAACGAATTACTGGTCGAAAACCATTGATTAACGCCAGCTTTCTTGATTAATAGCGAGGCATCCATCGATGTCTCGCTCTGGAACAAAATTTTTACACCCGCGCACCAGGGTAAGAACTCAGGGTACTCGGCCACATTGTTCACCACCTCGTACATCGTCTGTGCCGGATAAGGCATCAGCGCACTGCGGTTAATACTCGTCACAGATCAAATGATCCCGAAAGAATTGAGCACTACTATTAACAATAAAACCGGCGTGATGTATCGGATCATGTAGTTCCAGATTTCGTACCAGTACTTACCCGGCATCGCAAGTTCTTTGTGGCTGACTTCACGCGGAATCACCCAGGCTACAAAAAGGCATAAAAATAGTGCAGCCAACGGCTGAATGATATGGCTGGATATAGACACCATGACATCATGAAATCCGGCATTATAGACAATGCGGACTGCTTCTCCACCATAAAACAAAGCGACAGTAAGCCCGTCACCATTCCAGACGCTGTAGGAAAAAATCGAGCCCAGGCCAAGAGCCCAGATAGCCATGCCCAGTAAAACAACAGACTTAATCCGGCTATAGCGAAATTTACGTTGAATATAACTGGCCGGTCCTTCCATCAACGCGAATGATGTCGTTAATGCCGCTATTGTTAACAACAAATAAAACATCACCGCGAGAAATTGACCTAATTCATGCTGGTTGAACACATAAGGTAAAACACGATACGCGTACTGACTATCCAACCCGGGTAACATTCCTGCAGAAAAAATAAAAGCATTGATGGTTAAACCAACAATAATTGAAAATAATAAATCAATCGTAATTACCAGAAATGCGGAATACCCGATCGAAACATTTGTGGGTAAATAACTGCCGTAAATTATCATCGCGCCTAAACCCAGGGCAAGAGTATAAAAAGCCCTTTGCAATGCTAATAAAGGCGTACTTGTATCCAGGCTTGAAAAATCAGCATAGAGCAGGTATTGAATACTTTCGTAAAAACCCGGGGAATTGCTGGCGATAATCAGCCCGAGAAATATTATCACTACCATGCCGGGCACCAAAATATAGGAGATTCTTTCAATTCCTTTTCGCAACTGTTGCGCGCTGAAAGTGACCAGTAGTATTACAAACAAGGTGTGCCACAACATCATGCGCTCGGTATCGTTAACGAATTCACTAAACGAAGCGTTAATACTATCGGCTGTCAGGCTGCTATAAATACCCAGCCCGGATTTGAATATATAGGACAGCGACCAACCCGCGATCACGCTAAATGTCGAGACGATTAAAAATGCCGCCAACAATGAAACAAACCCGACAGTCTTCCAATAAACCGATGCTTGCTGTTGCGACGCGAGGATTTCAAATGATCGTGACGGATCGGAACGACCTAACCGTCCAATCATTAACTCTGCCATCAGTAATGGCAAGCCCAGTAAAAAAAGGAATATCGCATAAAGCAACAGGAATGCACCACCACCGTTATGTCCTGTCAATACCGGGAAAGTGAGGAAGTCGTTCAGACTAAGTGTCGCACCTGTGGCAACAATCACAAATGCAGATTGTGAACGCCACTGAATTCCGTTGGTAGAATTAATCATTAACGCACCAGGATCAAAAAAGCCTTTTATTATCCTGTACTTGCCGAACACTGTAAATGTCAATTGTTTGATTTCTGACGATGTCAAAATCTTGTGCTGGCGCTAGCAATGTGTTTATATTTTCGAATAATTCCGTCAAATTGATCCGTTTGACCAATTCAGTTTGGCTACAGGGTCTCAAAAGCGAAGCAAAATAATGACTAAAAGGCCCGTTGTATTAGTAACCCGCAAGTTACCCGATTCAGTCGAACAAAGACTGGGCGAGCACTTTGAAACCATATTAAACCCGGATGACAAACTTTATACCGGGGATGAGTTGTTGCAGCTGGCGGATAAGGTAGATGCCATATTACCCTGTCATACTGAAAAATTTTCGGCTGAAACCATTGCCCTTTTGCCCCCTCGCATAAAAGCCATCGCTAATTATTCGGTGGGTGTCGATCATGTCGACCTGGAGGCCGCCAAAGTAAAGGCGATAATCGTTACTAATACACCCGATGTGCTCTCTGATGCCACCGCCGAGATTGCAATGCTGTTAATGTTAGGGGCGGCGCGCCGTGCCAGTGAAGGCGAGCGGACAATCCGTAATCAACAATGGAAAGACTGGAGCCCGGCTTTTATGGTGGGGCGGCAGATAACTAACAAACGCCTGGGCATCCTCGGCATGGGAAGAGTGGGTCAGGTGGTCGCCAGTCGTGCACGCGGTTTCGATATGGAGATTCATTATCACAATCGCAAACCCCTGGATCCAGGCCACGAGCAAGGTGCCATATATCATTCTACGGTTGAGGAATTGGTCTCAGAGATCGATGTGTTATCGATAAACTGCCCGGCATCGGAGAATACCCGAGGTTTGGTAAACGCGAGGTTAATTGCCCAAATGCCTGCTCATGCGATCATAATCAATACCTCAAGAGGTATAATCGTCGATGATGATGCGCTGATCGATGCGTTAAAGTCGGGCCGAATTGCCGCCGCAGGCCTCGATGTATTTAACGGTGAGCCCGATGCAATTCACCCGCAATACAGGCAGTTGGATAACGTTTTTTTATTACCGCATATTGGAAGTGCCACCGAGGAAACTCGTGAAGCCATGGGCTTCAGGGCAATCGATAACCTGATCGCAATTTTTAACGGCGAAGAGCCCGGTGACAGGGTAGCCTAGCCAGCATATTGCATGAAGGGAACGAAGCTCAGGGGAAATCTGGCGTTTAATTATAAGCTTAAATTAATAATCGGTATGCTGGTGATACCCAACTATTTAAACTTGGTATACAATATACCTCGTTATTATGCTTTAATAATTGTGGGTCTAGTCAACACTAACGAAAAATAGCATAGGAAAACTGCGATCTAATACATTTTTCTTGTAAAATATCGTTTCAATATTAATTGGCTAAACCAGTATAATATTCGTAGTCCTAAATCACTTCTAATAAATGAGGATAGTAATTATGACCGAAGTAAAAACATCTCGTCGTAAGTTTCTGAAGACGGGCGCAGCCGCCATAGCCGGTGGTGCCGCAATCTCCGCACCATCTATTTCCATTGCCGCAAAACCTGTTGTACTTAAAGTGCAGGCAGCATGGGGTGGTGGTATTTTTCTTGAATTCGCGAAAGACTATGTCACTCGTGTAAACGAAATGTCGGGCGGCTCACTGAAGGTCGATTTGCTCGGTGTAGGCGCGGTGGTAAAAACCGCCGAAATGCAGACTGCCGTGCATAAGGGTGTACTCGATGGTGCTCATCTGGTTACCGCGTACTGGTATTCTAAAAGCCCGGTCGCGTCATTATTCGGAACAGGCCCCTGCTTCGGTTGGTCGGCCAATGAATTAATGGGCTGGATCCAATACGGTGGTGGTAAAGATCTGTATTACGAATTGATGCACGACAAATTAAGACTCGATCTGGTTGGTTTCTTTACAGGCCCTATGCCAGCGCAGCCAATGGGTTGGTTCAAAGAGCACATCACTAGTAGTAGCCAGTTGAAAGGCCTTAAATATCGTACAGTAGGATTGGCGGCAGATGTATTACAGGAAATGGGCATGTCGGTAGTACAATTGCCCGGTGGCGAAATACAACCGGCGATGAAAAGTGGTCTGATCGACGCAGCCGAGTTCAACAATCCGACTTCAGATAAAGATTTCGGCATGCAAGACGTTTCCAAGCATTATCATCTCGCAAGTTTCCACCAGTCTCAGGAATGTTTTGAAATTATTTATAACAAAACACGATTTGACAAGCTGGCGAAGGAACATCAGGCAATTCTTGAGTATGCTTCTGAAGCGGCGTCTGCCGATATGGCCTGGAAAGCCATGGAACGTTATTCACAGGATCTGGTTACGTTGAAAGAAAAGCACGGTGTTAATGTATACCGCACACCTGACAGCGTTATGGCTGAACAGCTTAAAGCCTGGGATATTGTGGTTAAGCGCTTCAACAAATCTGATCCATTCTTCAAGAAGGTAGTCGAATCTCAGATGGCATGGGCAAAAAGACACGGGGCTTATGCGCTGAATAATGCGCCCAATTATCAGGGTGCCTACGAGCATTATTTCGGCAAACTGTAATTGATTGCCAGATAATTAATTTACGAAGTTAGTTTGACTATTGCAAACCCGGAGGGCGGTGTTTATACACCGCCCTCGCCTTTTGTGTTTTTCCATATTGATTTGAATATCAGTTTATAAAGGTGCAGGTATGACCAGAATTCTTCACTTCATCGACAGCTTGAGCGCCTGGGCGGGCAAGGCATTTGCCTGGTGTATCGTAATTTTAACGTTTTCAACCTGTTACGAAGTGTTTGTACGCTATGTACTCAATGCTCCGACGGTCTGGGCGTTTGATATGAGTGTACAAATGTACGGTGCGCTGTTTATGATGAGTGGCGCTTACGCATTATCACAGGACGCACACGTTCGGGGTGACGTCCTGTACCGGCTACTAAGCAAAAAAACACAGGCTAAAATCGACCTCGTTTTATATATTTTGTTTCTGATGCCGGGTGCATCGGCATTAATTTATTATGGCTATGGTTTTGCTGCCGATTCCTGGTTTTATAAAGAAGTGAGTTGGAGTAGTCCCGCCCGTATTCAAATCTATTTTTTCAAAACTCTGATCCCTATCGCAGGCACACTGGTATTACTCCAGGGTATTGCCGAAGCAGTACGTTGTATTATTTGTATTAAAACCGGGGAGTGGCCACCCCGATTACACGATGTGCAGGAAACTGAAACTATGCTGATGAACGAGCAAGAGGATTTGCGCAAACTGGAGAAGGATGATGCCTGATCCATATGTTGCGGTTTTAATGCTGGGTCTGTTCATCTTTATGGTGCTGTTGGGCTTCCCTATCGCATTCACATTGATTGCCATGGGCATTGCCTTCGGCTATTACGCCTATTACGACGTCGAACGTATGCAAACCATTTTCGATAACCGCATATTCGATTTATTCGTACAGAATACTTTTTCGGTTATGTCGAATGACGTTCTGGTAGCCGTCCCGCTGTTTCTGTTTATGGGCTATGTGGTGGAGCGCGCCAATATAGTCAATCGTTTATTTTTCAGTATTCAGCTGGCCGCGCGTAATTTACCAGGCTCGATGGCGGTTGCAGCACTTTTCACCTGCGCAATATTTGCGACAGCCTCGGGGATTATCGGTGCCGTTGTGACCTTGATGGGTATGTTGGCATTTCCTGCCATGTTGAAAGCGGGATATGACACCAAGTTCGCCTCCGGGGTCATTTGTGCCGGCGGTTGTCTCGGTATTTTGATACCACCTTCGATCATGCTAATCGTCTATTCTGCGATCGCCGAATTGTCGCCTTTACGCCTCTATGCCGCAGCATTATTCCCCGGTATGCTCCTGGCCGGATTATATATGGTCTATGTGGTAGGGAGAGCAGCATTGAACCCGTCCCTGGCGCCAAAACCAAGAGAGGAAGACGTACCGCCTTTTACTGAAATTCTATGGCAACTGGTGACCTCATTTATACCATTAGCAGTATTAATCATGAGCGTATTAGGTGCGATCCTGATGGGATTGGCGACACCTGCAGAAGCCGCCGGTGTCGGTGCATTCGGTGGGCTCGTATTGGCTACAGCCTATCGCTCGCTCAGCTGGGACCGATTAAAACAAGCGGTTTATCTGACAGCAAAAACCTCGGCGATGGTGTGTTGGTTATTTGTCGGTTCGTGGACGTTTGCCTCGGTATTTTCTTATCTCGGTGGACACGACCTGATTAGGGAATGGGTGCTGTCAATGGAGCTAAGTACCGTCGGATTTTTGATTTTGGCGCAGTCGATCATATTCTTGCTGGGTTGGCCGCTGGAATGGACGGAAATAATCATTATATTTGTGCCGATATTCCTGCCGATGCTGGAAACCTTCCAGGTTGATCCGTTATTTTTTGGAATTCTGGTAGCGCTCAATTTGCAAACCTCATTTTTAACACCACCGATGGCTATGGCTGCCTACTATCTGAAAGGCGTTGCACCGCCGCATATTAAATTGATGGATATCTTTGCCGGAATTATGCCTTATCTGGCTATCATCATATTCTCCATGGTATTGCTGTATAACTTCCCTGGCTTAGCGTTGTGGTTACCCGTTTATTTTTTTGGATAATCCAATAATTTCAGTTTGATGGATATGCAGAGTCAATCTTTAATCAATGCCAATTTGCTCTCGGCCTGTGACGCGCGCGAAGCAATAGAAACCGGTCTTTTAACCTCGGAAAAACTGGTTGAAGCCTGCTTCAACCGCATTGATGAACTCGAAGAAAGCATCGGGGCATGGACGCATTTAGATAAACAGCTGGCATTAGAACAGGCCAGGCAGGCGGATAAATTTAGAAGCCGGGGCCTGGCCACAGGCCTACTTCACGGCCTGCCCGTCGGCATTAAAGACATTATCGATACTAACGATTATCCAACCGAAAATGGCACCGTGTTACACGAAGGTCGCCAGCCTAAGCAGGATGCAACCCTGGTTTCACTGCTACGGGAAGCAGGTGCTATTATCCTCGGAAAAACCGTTACTACTGAGCTGGCCGTGTATTCGCCGGGTAAAACCAGAAACCCGCACAATACAGAGCACACACCGGGCGGTTCGTCGAGCGGATCGGCAGCGGCAGTTGCAGCAGCCATGGTGCCTCTTGCAGTGGGAACTCAGACAAACGGATCGCTAATTAGACCAGCTTCGTACTGTGGTGTTTATGCATTCAAGCCCAGTTTTGCTCGAATTTCACGTCATGGCGTTTTAAAGCAGTCCAGTCATCTCGATACTATTGGTGTATTCGCCCGTGACTTACCGGACCTTGCGCTCATTGCAGACGTATTAATGCGCTATGACAGTCGTGACGCTGGGATGACTCCGACGGCACCCCCGTGCATAATCAAAGTCATGGCAGAACCGGTACCAGCAAATCCACGTTTTGCGTTTGTGCGTACACCAAAGTGGGATCAGGTAGAGGAATCTACTAAAGATGGCTTTCGTGAGCTGATCGATGCTGTTAACGAACTCGAAAAGGACACGATATTTGTCGTCAATTTACCCGCTCAACTTGATGAAATATATACGCATCACCAAAATATTATGGAGGCGGACCTGGCCCAGAGCTTCGCCAAAGAGTACGCTGATGGGAAATCAAAGCTAAGTACTGTATTACGCGAAATGATAGAACGCGGTCAGAAAGTATCGCCCAGGGAATACCAGTCCTCGGTTGCTAAAATAAAACAATATAGTGATGCTGTGAGTGAGATATTTGAAGAATACGATGCTATCCTGACACCATCAACAAGTGGCCCGGCACCTGTAGGCCTGACCGCGACTGGCAGTCCAATATTCAACACTATCTGGACATTTTGCGGTAATCCGGCGATTAACCTACCAATACTGCAGAGCCCCGAAGGTCTTCCAGTTGGCGTACAAATTGTTGGCGAAAAGGATGACGATGCACGATTATTTAGATCAACCCGTTGGTTATTGGATTTTTTGAATGACTGACTTTACTTATTTATAGGCCCTGGAGGCACTTTATGGATAACTTAATAACAGGACTAATTGCGGTATCAATATTTCTCGCATTTGTATTAGGTCTCGCCGTATCCATTGGCACAATACCCTTCGGCATAATTGTAGTTATCGTATCAGGAATGATCTCAGTGGATTTTTATCAATCGGCGAAACAAGGCCTGGAAGACGAAAAGAATAAATAACTTTCACTTTACCCTCGCCGATAGTCCAACCACCCTGACCCATAAGTTGGCTAAGCTCACCTGCAGCGCCTACTTTCGGTGCGAAGGCCCAACATCACTAATCTGAAGCAATTTGCTAAAAACTACATTAGCCAGAAAATTTCATGATGACTCCATGCGGCAAATGATTATAATACGCCACCTATCCACGCAGGGCGTTTTAGGTTTGGTCCACTGGTAAAAAATAAAATTTCTGGAGAGCTGGCTGAGCGGCCGAAAGCGGCGGTCTTGAAAACCGTTGAGGAGAAATCCTCCGGGGGTTCGAATCCCTCGCTCTCCGCCATTAATTAACCTTAACTATTTGATAGTTTGGGGTTTTTTATACTAATTGTCTTTGCTATATACGTTTTTATATACGACTTACACCGTATATTATGTTAAGAGCGTGGATATAATGGCCTTCCATATTAAAAAATACTTCCTAAATAACTTGATGCATGGGCATACCTATTGAAAGAGGGGTAGGGGTCTGGCGAATGCTCGTAAATTTAAATGTACCCTTACTCCCACATGAAAGCAGACTTTGAAAATTAGGGAAACTAGGCTTCGGTTTTATTGGAATTTACGCTCCGGATAAGGCATTAAAATTTTACCCTTCCTTATACCCCTTGCCTCAGAGACATAGTCTGCGCACCGCCCCCTCCTGACTTGTCTTAGGGAGCCTTAAAATTGATGTTTGAGGTATGTGACGAATGGTATTCAATCCCGAAAGCAGACATTCGGAAAATTATTGTGGAGGTCTCAAAAGTCGACCCTGAACCGACCTTCAGTCAAATCACCGTATAGGTCAAAAATCCGCACAAACCGGTCATTGATATGAAAAGGGATGCGTGGGTGGTGAATTGCCGCCGGATTGATAAGCATGTAGACCGACATAATGCCGGCCCACAGCCTGTCGGATACTGCCTTATTGCAACGTACCGCGTAATTCACCCTTGGGAAAGTCACTGGAGTGAACGATAACCGATGCGCGTCCCTGGTGGATAGCATCGATCAACTCCTCCACCGTAGTGATGTCAGGTCTCGGCGAATTGAGCTGGCCTGCAGTAAAGATATAGCCCTGCGCAAGTCGTCCGCTCACCATTTTAGCCAGAGTGCCTCCTGGCGGTGGACCACCGTTAAACCAGTATACCGGCGGTCCCGAAGGGTCGGTTAGCATAACCGGACCGTCAGCCACGTGGATGTGCGCCATCAGCAGATTGTCAAAGTTCTCGACATTGACGCGGAAAGCCAAGGCACTACCGTCATCGATCACATCGACCCTGGCCTGACCGGTGGCGATAGTGGCAACGGGGGCACCGGTTAGATCAAAGCCCTCGAGTTGCGCCTTGAAGCGCATTGGTTCACCTGCGTAACTACTGCCGACAATAAGTAAACCTAGCGCGTACGCGACTATGATTTTCTTCATATTTATAAATCCTCCAGTTAATTTTAACAAAGTCGTAATATTTATCCCGAGCCATGGCATAAGCCAGTGCTCACTAAGGTATACAGGCAAAACGCGAATTTATTCCGAAGGGATTAAAAAATAATAATCGATTCCGATCCGGATATTTATCACACACGATCTCGTCACGGTCTGTTCGTATCCCGGCGAGGTAGCGATC
>Ga0255051_10000946_pt1 | contig 10594 bp, 8 predicted proteins | sample JV7_2_9_MG_FD_181719 | JGI IMG/M metagenome (GOLD analysis project Ga0255051, IMG submission 181719) | Seawater microbial communities from Jervis Inlet, British Columbia, Canada - JV7_2_9 | ecosystem: Environmental > Aquatic > Marine > Inlet | place: Canada: British Columbia | collected 2016-10-06
TCTCCGCCCTGCTGCTCTGCCATCACCTTCGTCAAGGCCGCCGTCAGCGTTGTCTTACCATGGTCCACGTGACCGATCGTTCCCACATTGACGTGGGGCTTGTTTCTTTCAAATTTCTCTTTTGACATAAGATTTCTCTCAACTAATTTGGTCAATCAAATACATAATAATGGAGCTCATATCCGGATTTGAACCGGAGACCTCTTCCTTACCAAGGAAGTGCTCTACCGACTGAGCTATATGAGCCTGAATCACTAACGGCCCTTTCCTCGTAAGCCCTTCCCTGTTAATCCTTTCCGTGTTCAATCAATCTGGAGCGGGTGGCGGGAATCGAACCCGCGTCATCAGCTTGGAAGGCTGAGGTAATAGCCACTATACGACACCCGCAAGCTTTTTTTCCTGGAACCGGTCTTAAGGGGGTTTCCCGGCCTGTTCCAGTGGTTTCAATCTACTTCAAATTTTACAATTTGAAAGTAAATTTGGCGCTATTTCACATTCTAAATAACGCAGTATATTCGCGTTCGGGGGTGGATTACGACATACATCCATGTATGTCGCCCTGCGGGCCAGCCTGCGGCTGTTCAAATGTTCTAAGTCTCGGCCATCCTGGCCTCACTAAGAACCCCGGGATTTGCCGTCCAGGGCAAATCCGTTCGGCGGGTAAATATGCCACAGGCATATTTCCTGTTCCCGCCTCACCCCGACGATTTTTGTCGAACCTTATGGTTCGATCCACCCCCCATTATCTATTACATGGAGCACCCCCGGGTGCTCCATGTAATAGATGGTGGAGGGGGGTGGATTCGAACCACCGTAGGCTGAGCCAGCAGATTTACAGTCTGCCCCCTTTGGCCACTCGGGAACCCCTCCCAACAAGGTGCGTATTCTCTACAGGCACTATCGGCATGTCAATAGAGATTCCGATAAATCATTCAATTAAATCAAAGCCTTATTGGTCGAAGGCTGGCTAGAATCGAGGATCACAAACCGGGTTTCAAACTAGTGGTCGAACAACTAAGGTTTGATGGATACAGAGTGCCCCAGTTGATTTGGAACAAGGCGCAGCCCGCAGGGAATGGCATGCCCTTTTCAAGGGCTGCAACGCCGTGCCAGGTCAACTGGGGCGCTCCCTTCGGGCGAGACGTGAAGCGGTCATTCGCTTTGTTGCGCCTTTTGACAAGGGCTGAGCCATTGCCTGCAAGGCGCGTCTCGCGACTAACCGCTTCACGTCTCGCTGTATCCATCAAACCTTAGTTGTTCGACCACTAGCCCTGTTATCGGTGCTATTTTTTAGCAGCCTCGCGTTCCCTGACTTCCTTGATCACCTCTTCTGCAACATTCTTTGGACACGGCATGTAATGTTCAAATTCCATCGAAAACTGACCGCGTCCCGAGGTCATCGTGCGCAGGTCGCCGATATAACCAAACATGTCAGACAGGGGTACGTCCGCCTTGATTCGAACTCCGGTTGCTGCAGGTTCCTGCGATTTAATCATTCCGCGCCGGCGATTAAGGTCACCAATAATATCTCCAACATAATCTTCGGCAACAAATACGTCCACCTTCATAATCGGCTCCATCAATTGTGGCACCGCCTTGGGAATAGTCTGGCGGTAAGCACCCCTGGAGGCAATTTCAAAAGCGACAGCTGAAGAGTCGACCGCATGGTACGCACCGTCAATCAATGTAATCTTGACATCGAGCAGCGGGAATCCCGCAAGTACACCTTCTTCCATACAACTGGCAAAACCTTTTTCGATCGCAGGCCAGAATTCACGTGGTACGTTTCCACCGGTCACTTTAGATTCAAACTGAAATCCACTGCCAGTCTCGCCTGGCTCGACAATGTAGTCGATCTTGCCGAACTGACCGGAACCACCTGTTTGCTTCTTGTGGGTATAGCTGTCTTCGACCCGCTGGGTAATAGTTTCGCGGTAAGCAACCTGCGGCTTGCCGACAGAGACGTCAACCAAATGGGTACGACGCAAAATATCGACTTTGATATCGAGGTGCAGTTCGCCCATTCCCTTAATAATGGTTTCGCCACTATCCTCGTCGGTCTCGACGTGGAAAGATGGGTCCTCCTTGATCATTTTACCCAGGGCGATACCCATTTTTTCGGAGGCACTCTGGTCATTCGGTTTGATCGCGACCGAGATAACGGGATCCGGGAATACCATCGGTTCTAATGTTGCAGGTGCCTTGGGATCGCACAGGGTGTGACCGGTTTGTACGTTTTTCATGCCGACTATGGCAACTATGTCACCTGCTTCGGCCGCTCTGAGTTCGATACGCTCGTCCGCGTGCATTTCGACAATACGCCCGATGCGTTCGGTCTTGCCGGTAAAAGTATTCAATACGTTCGAACCCTTTTCCAGCTTACCGGAGTAAATTCTTGTGAAAGTGAGGGCGCCAAAACGGTCATCCATGATCTTGAACGCCAACGCGCGCAGAGGTTTTTCAGGATCGACGGTGGCAAATTCACCGGTCGGGTTACCTTCGAGATCAACTTCAGGCTGCGGTGTAACCTCGGTCGGATTTGGCAAAAAATCAACCACTGCATTCAGAATAAGCTGAATACCTTTGTTTTTGAACGCAGAACCACCGTAAGTTGGGAAAAAATCCAGTGCAATAGTGCCCTTGCGGATACAACGCTTGATATCGACTACCTCTGGTTCCTCGCCCTCGAGATACATTTCGAGCAAATCGTCATCCTGCTCGAGTGCGGTTTCGATCAACTTTTCACGGTATTCCTCGATCAGGTCAGCCATTTCAGCCGGTGGTTCGACAATATCGTATTTTGTTGGATCACCCGATTCGTCCCAGATCCAGGCTTTGCGACTCAGCAGGTCGACGACACCTTTAAAATCATCTTCGGTTCCTATGGGCAAGGTCATCACCAACGGATTGGCGCCTAATACGTCCTCTACCTGCTTGACAACGCGATAAAAATCCGCGCCCAGCCGATCGAGTTTGTTAACAAATATAATACGCGCGACCTCGGAATCGTTGGCATATCGCCAATTGGTCTCCGACTGCGGCTCGACGCCACCGGAACCGCAAAATACACCGACACCACCATCGAGTACCTTCAATGACCGGTAGACTTCGATAGTAAAGTCGACGTGACCCGGTGTATCGATGATATTCAGGCGATGGTCATCCCACTCACAGCTGGTTGCTGCTGACTGGATAGTAATACCACGCTCCTGCTCCTGGTCCATAAAGTCAGTGGTTGCTGCACCATCATGCACTTCACCGATCTTGTGGATCTTGCCTGTGAGTTTCAGAATTCGTTCTGTGGTTGTGGTTTTACCGGCATCGACATGGGCAAAAATGCCGATATTCCGATACCTGTTCAGTTCTGCCATGGTTGTTCTCAACTAAAAAAATTACAAAAAATCTGTCATTATCTACGCAATCCAAAGACTTGCCGCCCGGCATCTTCCAAAAAAATAGTGTCGTCTTCGAATACAAAGACGCCAAAATAGATTCAAATTATTGATTTACAAAGATATTTCGATGAACTGGATTTCTAACGGCGCATAGTCTAGCACACAAATCTAATTCTAGAATAATTCTTCACCGAATGTGTTAAAAAAGTTTTAATCTGGGGATTCATTTCCGGATTTAAAGCGACTGGCAGGGTGGCGAAGACAATGCATTCGACATCGCTTATCGATGTTTAAATTCAGGCTTTCGCTTTTCGATAAAAGCCTTCATGCCTTCTTTCTGGTCGTCAAACGCAAAGGTCGAATGGAATAGCCGGCGTTCGGTTTTCAATCCCTGGGTTAGCGTGGTATCGAGAGCCGCATTGACTGCTTCCTTCGCCAGCTTTACCACGGGACGCGAAAATCCGGCAATCTGACTGGCAACTTCTAGAGCCTCCTTGAAGTAGGATTCCAGTGGTACTACACGAGATACAAGGCCTGCACGTTCCGCCTCATGTACATCCATCATACGTCCGGTCAGGCACATATCCATCGCCTTCGCCTTACCCACCAGGCGCGTGAGTCTCTGAGTACCACCGATACCCGGGATGGTACCGATGCTAATTTCAGGCTGACCGAATTTAGCATTATCAGCCGCGATGATGAAATCGCAGGACATCGCAAGCTCACAGCCACCGCCCAGTGCATAGCCAGCGACCGCCGCAACCACTGGTTTAGGGCAATTCGCAATTCGGCACCACTGCCGGTTAAGGTCCTCGTCGGCGAGCATCTGCTGGTAACTGGTCTCGCTCATTTCGCCAATGTCGGCACCAGCTGCAAATGCCTTGTCATTGCCGGTAATAACGATAGCGCCGATCGCGTCGTCGGATTCGAGGTCATCGAGTGCCTCACTCAGCTCCGCGAACAACGGCTGACACAACGCATTCATAGATTTCGGGCGATTGAATCTGATGATTCCGACCACGGCTTTTTTCTCCAGCAAAATATGTTCAAAACTCATAATAGCTCGACCTTTATCTAAAATATCACCGTAGAAGGCGCTGACCGTAGAAAATCCAGGGCACTGCTTATACGATTAATTGCCACCCGATTTACCCCAGCCCATCGATCTGTATCAGCGGTAATCGCGGTGCCTCGACCTCGGCGCTTAGATTCGGGGGAATAACCCTTGCGTCGCCGCAAACCACCAACTTACCCTTCTGATTTCGTACCTGGCAGTCGATCACCACCGATTTACGCTTTTCTATTTTTTCTTTCACGGTTACGGTCGCTGTCAGAGTGTCACCGACTTTAACCGGCAATTTAAACACGAGTTCCTGTCCCATATAAATACTGCCGGGTCCCGGCATGAGGGTGCCGATGCAGGTGGAAATCAATCCCGCTGACCACATGCCATGCGCGATACGTCCCTTGAAAATCGTCCGGCCGGCATAGTCCTCATCGAAATGCAGCGGATTATTATCGCCAGAGGTCTCACCAAAAAGCACGATATCGCGTTCGCACAGGGTTTTGCTGAAACTGCTTGTGGTACCGACTTCCAGTTCATCGTATGAAATTGATTTCAGCTTGATCATAAACCAGAACCATAGGCACCCTTAAAATTCTTCGATGCCTATACTCATGATGCTACTCGACCCGGCCCGCACACTATGCTTTAAGCCTTCGCAGCGGGACAATATGTGCTCGGCAAAGAAGGTCGCCGTTTTAATTTTATTGCGATAAAACTCATCATCCGCGCCCGCATCGAGATGTTGCTTCGCGGCAGCTGCCGCCCTCGCCATCAACCAGCCACACACCAGATTGCCCATCATCATCAAATAGTTGACCGATATCGATCCAGCCAGATCAACATCGTTCGAGGCTTCCTGCAGAAACCAGTGCGATACTTCCTCGAATTCCTTCAATGAACGGGCGAAAGGCCCGGCAATAACAGTCAAATCGGCACCCTCGGATTCCAGTTCCCGGCTAAACGCACTCATCTCGGTTATTAGTTCGGTCAGCGCCATACCCTTGTCACGGATAATCTTACGTCCCATCAAGTCCAGACCCTGAATTCCGGTAGTGCCCTCGTAGATCGTCAGGATACGGGCATCGCGCAGGTATTGAGCGGCGCCGGTTTCCTCTATGAATCCCATGCCGCCATGGACCTGGACACCTAGCGATGCGACTTCCTGCGACGTTTCGGTTGACCAGGCCTTTGCCACTGGCGTCAGCAAATCAATTCGACGCCGGTGTTTTGCTCTTTCCTGCTCTGATGGCTCCTTGTGCGCCCTGTCGTACTCGGCGGCCGAAATATAAGCGAGTGCCCGACCTGCCTCGGTCAATGAACGCATCTGCATTAGCATGCGTCGCACATCCGGATGATGAATGATCGTGACACGGCCTTCTATCCCCGGCGCGTTGCCCTGTACGCGTTCTTTAGCATAGGCCAGTGCTCGCTGATAGGCACGCTCCGCAATTCCGACGCCCTGCATGCCCACTTCAAGCCGTGCATGGTTCATCATCGTAAACATGCAGGCGAGACCATCGTTGGGCTCGCCTACCAGGTAACCTGTCGCCCCACCCTTGTCACCATAACTCATGACACAGGTGGGCGATGCGTGTATGCCTAGCTTGGTCTCGACCGATACCACCTTGAGATCATTACGCTCACCCAGCGAACCGTCATCATTGGGTAAATACTTGGGCACCAGGAACATCGATATACCTTTTACACCTTCGGGCGCATCGGGCAGGCGCGCTAAAACCAGATGGACGATATTGTCGCTCATCTCGTGCTCACCCCAGGTGATATAAATTTTTTGTCCGCTTATTAAATAATGGTCGTCTTCCGGTACCGCCCGCGTCCTTACCGCTGCCAGGTCGGTGCCCGCTTGCGGTTCGGTCAAATTCATCGTTCCTGCCCAGTTACCGGTTACAATATTTTCCAGGTAATCCGATTTAAGTGCTTCGTTACCATGTTGGTAAATTGCTTCGATAGCACCCGAAGTTAACAGCGGGCAAAGTGCCAGCGCCATATTTGACGAGTACCACATCTCAGCGGTCGCCGAAGACACCAGGAACGGCAGGCCCTGACCACCGAATTCAACTGGCTGGCCTATCCCCTGCCATCCGTTTTCAACAAACTGTCGGTAAGCATCAGCAAAACCCGGTGGGCTTACTACCTTGCCATCCTCGACAAAGGTGCCGTGTTCATTTCCTGAATAGTTGATCGGAGAAAAAACTTCGGTAGCCAGTACAGCTGCCTGTTCGAGGATGGCCTCAACCATATCGGGGGTCGCATCTTCATAACCCGGCAATGCCGCCAGGGTATCGAGATCTGCCAGTTCATTAATGACAAAATTCATATCCCTGAGGGGAGCTTGATATTCAGACATGGTAATTACCTTAAACCGAAATAGTTACTCGTAAAAAAATGTCGACTCAGACAGCGTCGCGCGTGACGGATGAATCTGGTTTTCCGGACTGGTTTTATCCTTGTAGCCAAATGAAATGCCAAACAGCAACTTTTGACTCGGCTCAATATTAAGCTGCTCTCGTACCACGTCGGCGTTGTAGCCAAGTATCGTTTGCGGGCAGCTACTAATTCCATGCGCGTGCATGCTTAGCATCAAGGCCTGCGCATACATACCGACATCGACCGCCTCACGGATATCCGCCCAGTCCGGCATAAAAATAAAGGCCACGTGTGGTGCACCGAAAAATTCCAGGTTACGCAAGAAGGCCTGTCGTTTCCCGGCTATATCCTCGCGCGTCACCCCGATCGCCTGATACCGCATTATTCCAACTTCCAGTTGCCGCTGACGATAAACACCATCGTATTTTCCATCGTAGGGGAAATCGAGCTGATGTTCGCCTTCGCCGACGGTTTTAATCAACGCGTCACGCATCTGGTCACGTTTGGCACCCGACACGACATGAGGCAGCCACGGCTGGGTATTGCAATTGGAAGGCGCCGAGGCAGCGAGCGTAAATAGTTTGCCGATCAGCGCCTGATCAACCGGATCGGGCAAAAAAGCTCGCACCGAACGGCGCGAGTTAACCATCCGGGAAAATTCTTCCTGTTGCTTATACGAGGGTTGGTAATCTTCAAGCGCTGTAACTGACATGGATTTGCACTAACCTGTTTCGACTGAAATTTAATTCATTTGCCTGCTGCAAACAAGCATATTACAGTAGCCGCAGGTTCACCAGAACCCTATCGTCAAGGCTGCCAATAGGATACCAGACTGGCATGAGTAAAATTACCAAAGCGCAATTTAACAAGATAGTCGAGCACGAACTTCCCTGGGCAGTCGATGTCGGTATGCGATTGCAGGACATCGAATCTGGTAAAGCAGTCATGAACCTGCCCTACCATCAGCGTTCGGTGCGACCCGGTGGGTCGATATCGGGACCGCATATGATGATGCTGGCCGACGCCTGCATGTACGCGGTGGTACTGAGCATGATCGGCAAGGTCGAACTTGCGGTAACTACCAGCTTCAATATCAATTTCCTACGCAAGCCCAGCGAATCAGATCTGGTCGCCAAAGGCGAGATAATTAAACTCGGCAGGCGCCTCGCGGTAATGGAGGTATCGATATTCAGCCAGGAGGATATTGTTGCGCATGCCACCGGTACCTATTCGATTCCGCCCGATCGGTAAAAAATAAATGGGCATCCGAAACTATACCGGCTTTTCAAAAATGATTATGGTAATCCGTTCAACCCCAGAGGTAATCTTGTGCAGCGCGGTCGGGTAAAATTTCTTTATCTCAACCTCGGTCATTTTCTCGATCACTTGTTCATGTTGATCTTTGCCTCGGTGGCTGCATTTCGACTGACTAGTGAATGGGGTATTAGTTACGCATCGTTAATTCCCTACGCGACCCCGGGATTCGTGGCTTTCGGAGTAGGCGCCATTTTGGCCGGATGGATCGCAGACAAATGGAGCCGCGAAGGCATGATTGTCATATTTTTTATCGGAATTGGCGCTAGCTCGATTCTTGTCGGTATGGCAAACAATCCCTATCAGATTGCCGCCAGCCTGACCCTGGTCGGAATATTCGCCGCGATCTATCATCCAGTGGGTCTCGCAATGGTGGTGGATGGGCGTGACAGGACCGGTATTCCTCTCGCCATAAACGGCATCTTCGGTAATCTTGGTGTGGCTAGTGCAGCACTGTTGACAGGATTCTTAATCGACTACGCGGGTTGGAGAAGTGCTTTTTATGTCCCCGGGGTAATATCGATATTACTTGGCATATCATATTTAATCTTTATTAAATACGATAAACAGATAGCGACTACTCGCCTGGAATCCACCGACACGGGTCGTAATCTCGGTTCTCCATTAATACCGCGAAAGACATTGCTCAGGGTTTTTGGCGTAATTTTTTTTACCACTGCGATCGGCGGACTAATCTTCCAGAGCACGACGTTTGCCCTACCCAGGATCTTCGAAGAGCGACTGGTGGACTTTGCCGATTCCGCGACCATGGTGGGATGGTATACCTTCCTGGTATTTTCAGTGGCCGCATTTGCACAGCTTGTGATCGGCTACCTGGTCGATCATCATTCAATACGGATCGTTTTCGCCGCTGTTGCTTTGTTCCAGGCGATTTTCTTTTTTTTGATGACACAACTGAATGGAATTGCGGCGCTTCTGGTGGCAATTGCTTTCATGCTAGTTGTGTTTGGCCAGATTCCGATCAACGATGTGCTGGTAGGACGCATGGTGCGCAGTGAATGGCGTAGCCGTGCTTATGCAATTCGTTACGTCGTGTCGTTTTCGGTGATGGCTTCTGCCGTACCGATGATCGCCTGGGTGCATGGAAACTGGGGATTTGGCCGATTGTTCGAGATACTCGCGATTGCCGCTATGACGATCTTTGCCGCCACCTTTTTATTACCTGAGTCAAGTAGAAGCCTCCAGTCAAAGACTTCAACGATTACATAAACATCACAGGTTGCAACCTATCTGTTCCTTAGTTGAAGCAACCCGAGTGGGATTATTGAACAGGTAACGGCTAAATATATTTTCCAGGCTAGTTTCGATAACTAGTTAAACTGCGCAAATCCGGGTAGCAACAGTGGTCGGGACTACTACTAACCGGATGACGTTGTGTACCGGGTCGTCCCTGGCCATATTCGCTATGCTAGTTGCTATTATTTTTTAAATGATAATTTTTGGCCGGCGACCGTGGCTTCGTACATCAGACCACCCTTGGCCATCGTGAAAATTGCGATACCGTCTTTAAAATCTGTTTTGGCTGAAACACCCTCGGTTACGGCGACCGCAGATACCTGCGCACTGACCTCAATTTCACCTTTTTTGAAATTGTTCATTGCGGCACTATCCTTAAAAAAAACAATTTCACTGTAAACCTGCCCACCAAATTGAAATCCGAAGCTGACCTGGGTTAACGACGAAGTACCTATTGTTTTACCGGATTCGAATACGACACCCTTACCATGAGCCCCACCAATACCGAATCCCGCCTTGCCTACTGAAGGATAGACAACATAACCACGGGCTTTGGAAAAATACGCCCCCATACCCGAGTCGCTTTTCTTGAATGCAGCCACGGTATCCAATGCCTTTTTCTCTTCATTGGGATCCCATCCGGCAAACGTCGGGGCAGATAAAAACAGCATCACCAGGATAGCCGTCAGCGAAATTCTCAAATTGAATATCATATTTGTTCTCCTTGGTGTATTTTTTTGATAGCAGGCAGTCTCGCGCACCAGGTTTTTGATGTCAATGTATTGCCCTGAAACCAGCTCCCGGAATACCCTGCGAAGTATCGTTGTCGCACGTTTCGTAAATATCCATTTTTTGAAATAATAAATCTTATGTATCGTGTTCAACTGCTACTTAAACCAGCCCACCAATCCGTTCTTTACCACCGGCGAAATATTAAGACCAATCATCCACTCAGGGCCAAATGCATCGGCCTGCTCGACATAGTAGTTAAATTCCATACTCAGCTTCCAGGGTGTGCTTCCGCGGATAACCGTTTTACCGAAATTGAAATTAAGCGGAATGGTTGCCTGGTCTGTTTCCCAGTCATAAGTGATGATCGGAGAGGTACCGTAGTTCCAGCCGCCACCCGGTAAAATCGTGCCAAACAACTGTACCGAGGTTAGACTGATACTTT
>Ga0255051_10000950_pt1 | contig 10575 bp, 9 predicted proteins | sample JV7_2_9_MG_FD_181719 | JGI IMG/M metagenome (GOLD analysis project Ga0255051, IMG submission 181719) | Seawater microbial communities from Jervis Inlet, British Columbia, Canada - JV7_2_9 | ecosystem: Environmental > Aquatic > Marine > Inlet | place: Canada: British Columbia | collected 2016-10-06
GGAATACCAGGAATGAAATCACTGCCCCTCTCCTTGTCGAATAATCAGATTTGGAAGCATAACGCTCGCACAAAGCGAACTCTAGCAATTGTGGCGTTCCTGGCAATTTCAATGCCGGCGCGCGCAGAGTGGGTCGGCGATGCGCGGCCGATGATGGGCACCGAGGTCAGCGTCCTGTTATGGCATGACGATGTCGCGCTCGGCGAAACTTTGGTGGAGCAGGTCTTCAGCGAAGCCGAGCGCATCGACAAGCTCATGAGTACCTACATCGACGATAGCCGGATTTCCCGGATCAACCGGCTTGCGGCTTTCGAACCTGTTGCTGCCGGCGACGAGTTGTTTCAGATTATTCGCCGCTCTCTGGATATTTCCGTGCTGACGCTCGGCGCCTTCGATGTTACCTACGAGAGTGTTGGCCAGCACTACGATTTCCGCAATCGCCAAAGGCCGGACGAGGCGACCGTCGAAGCCGAACGCAAGCTCATCGACTACCGCTTTGTGGAACTCGATCAGGCCACAGGCACAGTGCGTTTCCGGGAGGAAGGCGTGCGCATCAACCTTGGTGGCATTGCAAAAGGGTACGTTGTCGAAAGAGGCGTCAACATTCTGCGCACTCGTGGTGTACGCAACGCCATCGTCACCGCTGGCGGGGACTCCCGCCTGCTGGGCGACCGACGCGGACAGCCCTGGATGGTCGGCATTCGCCATCCTCGCAACGACGGCCAGGTAGCGATTTCCGTTCCTTTGGAAGACGAAGCGATATCGACCTCTGGCGACTACGAGCGCTACTTCGAAGAGGGAGACGTGCGTTACCACCACATCATTGAGCCCAGCACCGGTACGCCAGCCAGCGGTGTGCGCAGCGCGACAGTGTTCGGTCCGGATGCGGTCTTCACCGACGCACTGTCGACGTCGGTATTCGTCATGGGCGTTGACCAGGGTCTGCGCCTGATCGCTACATTGCCCGACTACGAGAGCATCGTTATCGATGATGCGGGCCGCATCTACTACTCCGACGGCCTGCAACCGCCCGAAGCGCAGGACCTCGACCAGTAGGAGCGGGCCTTCCCGATGGTCGGGTCGTGGCAGCTCGCTATCGCAGGAGCGGCTTCAGCCGCGAATTCACTACACGGCCGGCGCACCTGGGGCCCACGGACATTGCAGAGGCTCGCAGTAGTTGGAGCGCCTCTCGAGGCGCGACTGAGACTTGGTGAAATCGGACTTCGATCAGGGATTGCCTCAGTCGCGCTCCAAGGAGCGCTCCAACGACAGGAAATCCCGCGGCCCTTGCGCTGTTGCGAAAAAAGTACCGGAATGTCGCTGAATTGAGACGGATATTCACTTCAAATTCAGCCAGATAGCTCTATCATAGATTATCTGCTGGCGGTGCGTTTTGGTGTCCCGCGGGCGGCCAGGCAGGGTGTCGACGGCGCCCGAAAATATCTGGAAAAAACAGCTATTTAACGTAATCTGTAACGATTGCGCAGCTCAGTAGTCTGAGTGAGGCATAGAAACCACGTGGATTTGACAGCTTTGGAGCTCTTGGCAGGCGCCCATTATGTTGAGACAAGACCGGCCATTTGTGACTTCAATCACGGCCTCAACAGGCCCCGGGCTGTCACCATTCGCTGTCGAGTTGTGCTGTGCCAGGACACGGATGGTGCCTGGCTAACATTACAGGGATTGAAATGATGAAAATGAAGAACATCTTGCTGGGTCTGGTATTTGGCGTATTCGTCGCAACCAGCCTGGCCGCATCGGATCTGGCCGGGCAGTCTGCGCCTGACTTTGCGCTGAAAAGCAGCAATGGCGAGAACATGCGACTCTCCGAGTATCGCGGCGATGTCGTCATGGTCAATTTCTGGGCAACCTGGTGTGGTCCCTGCCGCCAGGAAATGCCACTCCTTGATGAGCTGTACACACGCTACGAACGTGTCGGATTCAGTTTGCTCGGTGTCAACATCGACGACAACTCGAGCAAGGCAATGAACATGGTCGCTGAGCTTGGTGTCAGTTTTCCCGTGCTGTTCGACTCACGCAAGGAAGTCAGCAAGCTTTACGAAGTCGACGCTATGCCGGTCACGTTACTCATTGATCGTGAGGGCACAGTCAGGTACGTGCACCAGGGTTACAAGCCCGGGTATGAAGAAAAGTATCTCGATCAGATCAGATCCTTATTGAGGGAGTAGCCGGGACGCATCGGTTCGCAGGAGAGTGATGGTGACAAAACGATATCTAGCCAGTCTTGTAGTTTTCATGATGCTGGCATTTGCTGCGACGACAATCGCACAGGAAACTATGCCTGTCGATGCCGAGGCGGAGTCTCGCGAGAAGTTTCGCGGCCTTGACGAGGACGTGCAGGATTTGAAGAAAGAAGTCCTCGATCTCAACAGAGACCTGTTCCTGCTTGAGGAAGAGTTGCTGTTTCCAGCCAACTCGCAGGTCGCGTTCTTCATCTCAATGGATGTCGGGGAATACTTCGAACTCGACTCGGTCAACCTCAAGATTGATGGCAAAGAAGTCGCCAACTACCTCTATACAGAACGTGAGGCGGGTGCGCTTGTTCGGGGCGGAGTACACCGCGTTCACATGGCAAATCTCAAAACAGGTGATCATGAGCTCATCGCAGTATTTACAGGAAAGGGGCCCCACACACGGGACTACCGGCGCGGAGCAACCATTTCTTTTGATAAGGGAATCGGCGCCAAATACCTTGAACTCGAAATAACCGATCGCGTGAAAAAGCAGCAACCCGAGTTCGTCATCAAGGAATGGGAGTGATCGTTGTTGCGTTGCCGTTTCATAATCGCTGCGCTGAGTCTGTTACTACTGGCATCAGTGCAACCGTCCCAGGCGGCTAAGGACGGTCCAGACCCAATCGTCGTAAAGGACCCGCACTACGGCGAGGTCCTTTTCTACTTCTATCAGGAAGATTATTTTCCGGCGATCGTCCGTTTGCTGGCGGCGCAGGAGCAATCACGACTCGATGATCATGCCGAACAGGCTGAGTTGCTGCTTGGCGGGCTGTACCTGTCGTACGGTCACCATCTCGAGGCGGCGAAAATATTTGAGCGGCTGCTTGCCGACAACGTCAACCCGGAGATTCGCGACAGGACGTGGTTTTTCCTGGCCAAGATATGGCTGCAACGAGGCTATCTCGACGAATCGCAAAAGGCGCTGGCTAATCTGAGCGCGAATTTGCCCGACAACATGTGGCGCGAGGCACAGATGCTGCAGTCGCAAATCTATATCAACAGTGGCCAGTACGATCGCGCCATAGCGCTGTTGCAGAATTGGAAGGGCAAAACCGAATGGGCCAGTTATGCAAAGTTTAACCTCGGCGTCGCCCTTGTTCGTAGCGGCCAGGTACAGGTAGCTGCGGAAATCCTCGATGAGCTTGGCGACCTGAATCCGTTTAACGAGGAGCTGACATCTCTGCGGGACAAGGCCAATCTGGCGCTGGGTTATGCATTGTTGCAGGACGACCAGCCGCTGGCCGCGAAGATACCGCTGCAGCGTGTCAGGCTTGAAGGTCCGTTCTCAAACAAGGCGCTACTGGGTGTTGGCTGGGCTGATGCAGAAGTCGAGAACTACGAGCGTGCACTCGTGCCATGGATGGAACTGCGCGGCCGCGATCTGCTGGACTCTGCGGTGCAAGAGTCGATGCTCGCGATTCCGTACGCACTTGCCAAGCTTGATTCGATCAGCCAGGCCGCCGATCACTATCTCAATGCAATTGAGGCGTTTTACGAGGAGGCCAATCGTATTGATCGAACCATCGGATTCATCGAGTCCGGTGACATATTCCAGGAGTTTCTCTCCGACGACCCGCTCGACAGCACAGGCTGGTACTGGCGGCTGGAGGAACTACCGGAAGGCCCTGAAGGGCGTTATCTATACCACTTGTTGGCAACCCACGAGTTTCAGGAAGGGCTGAAGAACTATCGGGATCTGAATTACCTGTACAGCAATCTCGATGGATGGCAGCAAAGCGTTGGAGTCTACGCAAACATGCTGGAGACTCGCTTGCAGGCGTACAAAGAGCGACTGCCGCGAGTTGAGGATGCGCTTGCACGTGCTGATCTTGATGGCATGGTCGATCGCAAGCTCGAATTCGATTCTCTGCTGAACGACATTGAGCAAAGCGGCGACTGGCTCGCGCTGGCGACTGAGCGCGAATTCGAATTGTGGGGCGAGATTGCGGGCCTCGAGAATACGCCGGCGCTTTCCGCAAACATTCCCGAAGCCGACGAAGTTCGCGACAAGATTCTGTTGTTGAAAGGTGTACTTCAGTGGCAGCTCGAGCGTGAGTTCAAGGACCGCATGTGGCGAATTCGGCGCGACGTCCGCAAGACCGGAGAGGCGCTCGTTGAGACGCAGCGCTCACGTCGCCAAATCGACGACACGATGCGTAATGAGCCAGTACGATTCGAAGAGTTGAGCTCGCGTGTTTACGGACTTCGGCCGAGAATCGACGGCATGAAGAGTCGCGTCGGCGAGTCGATGGCCGAGCAGCGCGCTTTTCTGGAGTCAATCGCCGTCGGCGAACTGCAGGCACAAAAACAACGGCTGGACGTCTACACCGTGCAAGCGCGATTCGCACTGGCTGCGATTTATGATCTCGCCGCAACTGCGGGAAATCTCGCAAAATGAATATGCGTCTCCTGTTTCTGGTGGTGCTGGCAACCATGCTGGTTTTGCCGGCAGAGGCCGCCAAGATCAAAAAGCGCGACACGATCGAGAGTCTCGAGAAGAAAAAGGTCGAGATTCGCACCGGCAAGATCATTCTCGGTAGCACCGATCTTGCACGTGACAATTATCGCGCCTTTCTCGATCTTGTTTCGGACGATCCTGAGCTTCGCGCAGAGGCCATGCGCCGCCTTGGCGACCTTGAACTTGATGCCACGGAAGTGGAGCAGCTCGCTGCGAACATTGACAATCTGAATCACGCGAGTTTCAACAATGCCGTGCAGCTCTATCAGCAATTGCTCGAGGCGTACCCGGACTACCGCCGCAATGACACGGTCTTGTATCAGTTGGCGCGTGCCTACGAGATGGGTGGCCGAAATGATGACGCGCTGGTCGTACTCAATGAATTGGTCGTCAATTTTCCCGATACTTTGCTTATAGACGAAGTGCAATTCCGTCGTGGTGAAATGCTATTTCTTCGTAGAAATTACAATGATGCAGAAAAGGCGTACCGGGACGTCATCGCGTACGGCGATGAGTCACGTTTCTATGAGCAGTCGCTGTACAAGTTGGGCTGGTCACAATTCAAGCTGGCGTGGCATGAGGACAGTCTCGATCCGTTTTTCGAGTTAATTGACCGCAAGATCCGCAATATCGAGTTGCAGGAAGGCGATCATCGCTTCGAACAACTGAGTCGCGCCAACCAGGAGCTCATTGAAGACACATTTCGTGTCCTGAGTATCAGCTTCTCGTACATGGATGGGGCCGAGAGCATCACTGAATTCCTTAACGAGCGCGGTCATCCTGAATACAGCTTCGTCGTGTACATGAATCTCGGCGATCTCTATCTGGACAAAGAACGTTTCGTCGATGCGGCTGAGGCCTATGAGGCGTTTGTTGCTCAGGATCCATACCATCCTAAATCACCACTTTTGCAGGTTGAGGTCATCGAAGCCTACAAACGGGGTGGATTCCCGAGCCTCGTGCTCGAGGGCAAGAAGGGCTTCGTCGAGCGCTATGGCATGGATGGTGACTTCTGGCTGCGCAATCCGCGTGCTGAAAATACCGGTGTCGAGGCACACCTGAAGGCTAATTTGACAGACCTCGCCAAGTACTACCACGCCGAAGCGCAAAAAGGCGGCAAGCGTACTGACTACCAGGAAGCCGCGCGTTACTACCGCAAGTACCTGGCGTACTTCCCGGGCGAGCCTGACACGGCCAATACCAATTTCCTGCTGGCCGAAATCTTGTTCGAGAGCGGGCGGTTTGAGGATGCGACGGACGAGTACGAAAGAACGGCATACGCGTACCCGGATCACGAGCGTTCCGCGGAGGCTGCGTATGCAGCAATTCTTGCGTATCGCGAACATGAAAAAACACTCGCGGAAGAAGACAAATCGAACTGGCACAGCCGCTATCTCGACAGCGGCCTGAAGTTTGCGAATACCTATCCCGATCATCCCGAGTCCGGTGCTGTGCTGACAACGGTTGCCGAAGACCTTTTCGCTCAGAGGGAGTTCGAACTGGCGATCGCCGTTGCACAAGCGGTCGTTGGCAAACAACCGCCGGTCGAGTCTGCACTCGCGCGAACGGCCTGGACGGTTATCGCACACTCGCAGTTCGATCTCACGAATTTTGCGATGGCCGAGGATGCGTACTACCGGTTGCGCACCTTCACTCCGGTTGACGATCTGGTTGCTGCTCAGCAGATCAAAGATCGCATCGCCTCGTCCATTTACAAGCAAGGTGAGCAGGCTCGTGATGCCGGCGACCTCGAAACGGCTGTTACTCACTTCCGACGTCTTGGCCAGGCCGTACCCGATTCAGATATTCGAATTACAGCGGAATACGATGCGGCAGCGGCGCTCATCAACCTGGCGGCCTGGGATCGTGCATCTGGAGTACTTGAGCAATTCCGTTCGGACTATCCCGACAGTGAGTTCGCCGACGACGTGACGCAGAAACTGGCTGTTATATACCTCGAGTCTGGCCGCGGTATTGAAGCAGCACAGGAATTCGAACGAATCGCCGTCGCCGAGTCGAGCACCGACGATGTGCGACGTGAGGCTTTGTGGAAGGCTGCAGGGCTCTACAAAGACAGTAATGCGATGAGCAACGAGCAGCGGGTGCTGTCGGGCATTATTGCGCTGTATCCGAACCCGGTGTCCGAGTCGATAGAGGCTCGCTTCCGATTGCTGGAAATCTCCCGGGCTCAGGGTGATGACGCAGCCGTAACCGCTCGACTTGATGAACTCATCCGTGTCGATGCGACAGCGGGAGCGCAACGATCGGATCGGACCCGGTTTCTCGCTGCCAAGGCGTCGCTCGAACTCGCCGAGCCCGTACTCAGGCGCTTCACGGTGGTGAAACTGAGTCAGCCCCTGGCCGACAGCATGAAGCTCAAGCGATCGCTGATGGAAGACGTTATCAAGGTCTACACGAATGCTGCCGACTATGGCGTCGCGGAAGTAACAACTGCGGCAACTTACCGGCTTGGCGAGGTTTACGAACAATTCAGTTCGGACCTGATGGACTCTGAGCGGCCCGGCAGTCTGGATGAAGCGGCGCTCGAGCAATACGAGCTGTTGCTTGAAGAACAAATGTTCCCATTCGAGGAAAAAGCGATCGATCTGTACAAGGCCAATGCCGACCGTGCGTCCGATGGTGTGTACGACGAATGGGTGAAAAAGAGTTTTGATCGCCTCGCTGGCATGATGCCGGCGCGGTACGCGAAAGTGGAGCGCAGCGAAGATGTGGTTACAGCGCTATATTAATCTGCCGATGCGGCTATTGATCCCGGCAACTGTACTGGTTGTTGCGGGCTGTGCGTCGTCAGGACAGAAACCGGCCGATCGCAGCCAGACCGATGCCGGTACGACTGCGGGCGAGGAGCGCGTGCTGCTCGACATACCATCGCACGCTCTGACGCTTTTCGAACAGGCCGTCGCTGTTATGGCGTCGGGTGATTTCGTCGATGCCGAGCTGCGTTTCAAGGAATTCCTGCTGCAATACCCGGCGTATCCGGGTGCACACGTCAATCTGGCCATCATCCATAGCCAAAATGGCAACGAGAGGGCGGCGCAGGCCTCTATTGACGCCGCTTTGGCGCTGAACCCGGACCATCCGGCGGCACTGAACCAGCAGGGCATGCTGTTTCGCAGAAATGGCAAATTTATTGAAGCAGAAGCTGCTTATTTGAAGGCCGTCACAGCGTCGCCTGATTACGCCTTGGCACACTACAACCTTGGAGTTCTAAACGAGCTGTACTTACAACGCCTGGATGTCGCGCTGCAGCATTTTGAGAATTATCAAGAGCTGGTGGGTAGCGACAAACAGGTCCAGAAGTGGATCGCAGACCTGACGCGCCGTGTGGCGGCGACTCAGCGTACGGCAAACGCGGCGGAATGACGGACATGGGTAGCAGAAAATTTTTAGTATTTGGCCCCCGATTCATGCTCGCCACGATGTTGGCGACGTTTGCCGGTTTTGCGCTGGCTCAAGCGCAGGAGGGCACGGACAAAGAGCTGGAACCGAGGGTTGATACTTCGGTCACGCTCGACGAAGAGCGCGACGAGATTGAACCGGGTGTCTCGACTTCCGTGCTGGCCGCCGATGTCACGCGGCAGGAGTCTGGTAGCCGGGTGATGGACCGGCTGGAACTGGGCCGCACCGAGATTACGGGTAACCAGGAATTACCGAAGGTGCTGTACATCGTGCCATGGAAGAAGTCCGATCCGGGTGACCTGTTGGGACGACCGGTGAACACCTTGTTGGATGAGGTGCTCGCACCTCTCGATAGAGAAGAATTCGTCAGGCGGGTCAACTATTACGGCGACCTGTACGGAGATTAAAGAGTAGGAGCCCGCCCCAGCGGGCGAATTGAAAACTAGAGGAGCAAGACAATGGGCACAATTGTGCGGTTTTTTCAGGACGGCGGTACCTTCATGTACCCGATCCTGTTCGTATTCGCATTCGGCGTCGCGATCGCAATCGAGCGCTGGATGTATCTGACAATGTCGGGCGCCAGCAATCGCGCTTTGTGGAAAAAGATCGTGCCGTTTCTGAAGGCCGGTAACTTCCAGGAAGCAGCGGCAGTCACGGCCAAATCGAAAGCCGCCATCGGCTCGATTCTGACGTACGGTCTGTACCGGGTTAAATCGGCACGCCGTCGCGACGATATCGAGAAAGCGATGGAAGAGAGCATGATGGAAGTGCTGCCGCGACTTGAAAAGCGCACGCATTACATTGCTACTTTGGCAAACGTTGCAACCCTGCTGGGATTGTTAGGCACTATTATCGGCCTGATCAACGCGTTTACGGCAGTGTCGAACGCAAACCCTGCTGACAAGGCGGACTTATTGTCAGCGTCGATCTCGGTTGCGATGAACACGACGGCGTTCGGTCTGATGGCCGCTATTCCGCTGTTGCTGGTTCATGCGTTGCTGCAAACAAAGACGAACCAACTCGTAGACAGCCTCGAGATGGCCAGCGTCAAGTTCCTGAACGCGGTTACAGAACGTCAGCTTAAGTCAGCCGGAGCGTAAGTATGATTCGTCGTCGCAAGGGCGGCCGTCATCACAACGATGACACGGCCGAACTTAATATCACGGCATTTATGAACCTGATGGTGATTCTGGTTCCGTTCCTGCTGATTACCGCGGTGTTCTCGCGTTTGGCAATTCTCCAACTAAATTTGCCAGGCTCCTCATCCGAGCCCGTGGAACCGCAGGAGCAATCGTTTCAACTGGAAGTCATCGTGCGTCAGGACAAGATCGAGGTCGGTGACCGCAACCAGGGACTGCTGGGCATATACCCAAGCTCTGATGACGGTGAGTACGACTACGACGCCCTGAGCGGCAAGTTGTCAGAGCTCAAAGACCGCTATCCGGACAAGACTGACGCAGCGATTCTGCTCGAGTCGGATATCGCCTACGACACACTCGTGCAGGTAATGGACCGTGTTCGCATCGAGGAAGAAATTCAGGAGGAGTCGATCGTTCGTTCCGATTTGTTCCCCGATATTTCGATCGGTGATGCACCCGTTCTGGGCGGAGGGGTTTAATCGATGGTTAAGTCAGCACGCGCAAAACGGATGGAGAAGCACCACAAGCGCCATAAAGGTGCGGGTGCGCTAAATCTCGTTTCACTGATGGATATCTTCACGATCCTCGTGTTCTTCCTGCTCGTCAATTCGTCGGACGTTGAAACATTACCCAACGCCAAGGACCTGCAATTGCCGGAGTCTATTGCCGAGGATAAGGCAAAAGAAACGGTCGTCATTATGATCGGCGAGACAGACATCATTGTCCAGGGCACGCCGATCGCGAAGGTCGCCGATGTCATGAAAATAAAAGGCAATGACATACCGGCGTTGCGCGAGGCGTTGAAATCGCAGAATGACCGTGTGCTTCGACGCGCGGCACAGGACGACATCGTTGGTCGTGAGGTTACGATCATGGGTGACAAGGACATTCCGTACCGTCTCTTGAAAAAGGTCATGGCGACGTGCACCCAATCGGATTACGGGCAGATATCGCTGGCTGTACTGCAAAAGAGCTCGGACAAGCTAGAAAACCTGCAGGCAACCCGGTAACGGAACAAAGCTTAGGAGTAGCGGAATTGGATTTACCGTTCTACAGAGAGTATGAGCTCCCCTGGAGTTCGAATTCGAGCCAGGATCGCAAGTTCCAGCGCCTGCTTGGAATCGTATTCCTGGTCGTAGCTGTGCTGGGGCTTATTTGGCCGTTCATACCTACCCCGGAGCCGGATCCCAACGAGATTATTGAGATACCGCCACGCATTGCGCAACTACTTCTCGAGGAAAGGCCACTTCCGCCACCCCCTGCGCCTGTCGTCGAGGAAGAACCTGAGCCAGAGCCCGACGAT